>OJQX01000518.1_pt1 | contig 22751 bp, 21 predicted proteins | sample 1599031 | NCBI WGS metagenome assembly OJQX01 (sample SAMN03922513, study PRJEB24848) | human gut metagenome | isolation source: stool sample | host: Homo sapiens | place: Germany | collected 2010-02 | reverse complement strand
TAGTGGTACTCAGAAAAACCAAAGCTTTCTCCTTTCTTTGTTGCAGAGACATTGACGTCACTATCGAATCACTCAACATTTCCTTATATTTTTCTGGAGCAGTCAGTATCGATTTTATTTTTAAATAGGAGCGGGATAAATATTCAATCGTTAATTCATGAACATCTTACAGTCTGGTATTACCTCGGAATAGTCTGTTTTTATAATTTATTGTGATTTTTTTAAAAAAATTCCTGTATATACGTTTCTTACAAAAAACGTTGCATATTTGTAAAATTAATTTAATTATCATTTATGAAATAAATAGCAAGGATATATTATTTAGTAAGAAAATCATAAACTATAATTATCAATCATTATGAAAGTAAATATCAAAATCGTATTATGTGCTACAGTATTTATCTTATTTATTGGATACAATGTATACAGTTCACAAAAGGAAGAAGTGATATCTGAAATGGCTTTAGCAAATATTGAAGGCTTTAGCTAGCGGTGAAGAATTAGGTTGTGGAGGCAATTCAACATTTATAAAAGATAATACATTGAAAAGTACCCTATGTCCACCTCTATGGTTAGGAGGAACTCACCTGAAATGTAAATCCGAAGCTAATGTTTGTTGCGATCCTTCTAAACAAACTGATTGTGAATGAGGTATATTCTAACTGATTATAAACTTGTAAAAATATTGCTTTAATGTCAATACTTTTGCATATCTTTTTAATGTCGTATGTATAAATCGCTTTATCACTTTACTACCTTAAGTACAATGTGTTTGAGTATCTTCTTTAGTAGTTGCAACATCCCCAAAGAAACTAACGATGCTTCAGTTATAATATCCGTCAATTCCCAAACAAGTGACCGGAAAATCAAAATGTCCGAATTATACTCAGCATTGGAATACATCAAACTAGAGACTACTCCCGAAAGCCTAATAGCCCAAGTTTCTAAAATTATTCCCTTAGATACGCAATTACTTATCGTAGATAAAGAAAGTTCAAAAATTCTGTTGTTCGACGTAAATGGGAAATTTATGAGAACCATTGGAAGTAAAGGTGTCGGAGCAGGTGAATTTATAGAGATAGAAGATGTAGCGGTAGATAAAAAAGGAGAAGAGATATTCGTCTTAGAACATTCAGGGAAACGAATCTTAATCTACGATTTAAAAGGGAATTTTGCCAATGACATAAAAACAGATTTCATAGCACACGAAATAGAATACTTGGGAAATGGAAGTTTAGCCTGTTACTGCGATTATTCAGCAAATGAAACTTATGAAAAGAATGAGATGCGCCCTAACCTTATATTGTTGGATTTAAACAGTACAGAAGCACATCCTTTTTTATATGTTCCGCAATCAATCTCCGTACAAGAGGTAAATTCACCTTTTTCGGCTTTGTCTTCACACACTTCTCGGCATGCCTTCCTTTTTGATGACAGTATTGACCAATTCTATTTACGAAATTGGAAAAGAAAGAATTAATAGAGCATTTGTACTAAATTTTGGTGACGAGGAGACGGCAAACCAAAAATCTTATGTCCGCAAGTTGGAAGAAGAGTAATTAATCGCAGCAAGAATTATGCCGGGAGTCTCTGATTCGCCCCAATATCCTATTATTACATTATTGATAAGTTGTAATGCCTTCTTTTTTCTGAACGCCATAGATTACAGTACGATGGATGTATATCAGATAGTTTATTCTGTAGACAATGCCAAATGTATTTACGGAAAAGCCCCAAAACAATTTCCTATAGAAAACGATATAGATGGTGTTGTTCCCTTTGCGCCCTACGCGGCTTCTCAAAGCAAAATATATGGCGTCATAGAATCATATCAACTGGCTGCATCAGAACTGACGAACAGTAAAGTTGCAACTATTTTAGCTGATATTGAAGAAGATGACAATCCTATTATTGTAATAGCTGACACTAAAAAAATAAATTGAACATTTGACTCATGAGGAAAAAGCATTCCATAATCTTCATTTGTTTGGTAATGATAACGTTGAATGCAATTTGTCTGAATTGGGCTATTCAACAGGAAAGAATGAAAGAATTAGCAGTTACAACAGCAAGTGATAGAAAACAGATCCTATCACTTTTGTTAGGTAATATGCAAATGCATTACACTTATTCAGAATGTCAATTACCTGATATTAGATTAATTGATAAATTAAAAAACGAAATAACTCTCGCTTCAAATGTTGCAGATAAGAGGAAACTTGTTTTAACGTTTTCTCCCCAAAATTGTTATCCATGTATCGAATTTAGTATGTCTTGCTTAGAGAAATTTGCTTTAAGCATACCTAAAATTAAAGAACGATTGTTGATTATTATTAGTGATGACAATTATAGGGAATATCAAGCTATATCTAATAGTTTACAATCCGATATCTCTATTTATTTATCTAAAGATACAACTCTTAGTACAATATTAAAAAAAGAAGATGTACCTTTTATTTTTGTTATGGATGAAAGATTATATATGGATGATTTATTTATACCCATAAAAGAGCTTCCTAATTATTCAGATTTGTATTTTCATAAAAAGAAAACAAAGAACTTATCTGGAGAGGCATATTGACGACAATACCTTTTGCTATTTTCGTTTCATACTCTGATTACATTAGTAATAAGAAAAACAAAAAGTAAACACAAGAAATAAAGGGGCTGTTTCAATGATGAAGACAGCCTCATTTTTATTGACAATATTTTGTATTATATTCTTGTTTTTATCTATTGAGACATGCTCCATAAGAAGCCCTTTTTTCTCTATGAATAAAAATATTTGCTTATTCAAAAAATATCTGTTTCTTTGTATCCAAAAGAGGGTTGTTCCATAAGTTAGAGGCTGTAAAATACTGAAATTAGCACAATCTCCAAATCGTTACCCGAAACTTTTTAAAACTTCTATAAGCGTTTATCTTTCAAATCAATCTGTCAATAAGATAAGAATTTTTCATTATAAAATAAAATATTATTAAAGTAAAACAATGTAAAGGAAACAGAAAATAATACAAATATTTTATTATTGTAGTAAAGACCTTATTCATTTTAGTTTAATAAAAAGACATTTAAACTTCAATCAATAGATGAGCTTTTATCAAATCTTTAGATAACACCGTCGGGACAGGCATTATTGGCACCCGTTCCGACGGTATCTTTTAGAAGGAAAAATTACTTTCTGTAAAATGAGCTTACTTGACCAATGCGTGGCGGTAACCTTGTACTTTGTTCCAGCCACCCCGTGTAAAGTCAGGCACGGCTACCGGTGCGCTTCCGTTTTCGATGGAAAGGCGGGTCAGCTCGGCCAGACAGCACCATTCGGCAAGGTCGTATACATCCATATCCAACGGCAAACCGTTGTGCAGGCAATACACCAGGCGGTAGTCCATGATGTAGTCCATCCCCCCGTGACCGCCCACTTTTCTGGCTGTCTCTTCCAATTCCTGATGGATGGGGTGCTTGTATTTCTTCATCAGTGTCGCTTTCACCTCTTCCGAAACGGCGGCGTGCATATTCAGGTTCTCGTGCTTCGGAATGTCATCGTCCTTTATCTGGTCGGGACGGAAACAGTATTCCTCGATAGTATACTTGTTGGCATATCCTTTGGTACCTGTCAGCTGGTACATACGGCTGTAGGGACGCGGATTCATCACATCATGCTGTATGTGGATAGTCTTCCCTTTCTCCGTGCGGATAAAGGTCATGGTGTGGTCGCCGTTCTGGAACTCGATGGAGTCGTTGACCAGACCATAGCGTTTGCCCAGTTCCGGACCGCTGACAGCTTTCGTGTCCATAGCCACCAATGTCTTCATGCGGTCGCCGCGGTGAATGTCGAGCAACTGGCAGGCCGGGCCCATGCCGTGAGTGGCATAGATGTCCCCCCGGAACTCGTTGTTGTAGCTCAGGCGCCAGTTGTCCCAATAATAAGGCCAGAACTCTTCTAGGTTGTGGATGTAAGCGCCTTCCACATGGAGGATGTCACCGAACAGTCCTTGCTGGGCCATGTTCAGGGTGGTCAGTTCAAAGAAGTCGTACACACAGTTTTCAAGCTGCATGCAATGCTTGCGGGTCTTTTCGGACGTATTGATGAGCGACCAGATTTCATCCAGTGTCATGGCGGCGGGCACTTCGATGGCCACGTGCTTGCCGTGCTCCATGGCATAGACACCCATTTCGGCATGGTGCTTCCAGTCGGTCACAATATATACGATGTCAATATCATCGCGGTCACAAGGTTGTTTTCAGGCATCTTCGGTATCGGAGTATCCTTCTGCCTTGGGCAGTCCGGCTTTCACCAGTGTGTTCTGTGCGCGTTCCACCAGTTCGGGACGCAAGTCGCAGATTGCCTTGATCTCTACACCGGGTAGATGAGTCCAGCGTTCTACGGCACTGATGCCGCGCATACCCACACCGATAAATCCCACACGAACGGTCCCCAGCTTGGAAACGGTCAGTCCGATTACATCCTGCTGACCTGCGGGTCGTTCGGGAACGGACACTTCAATAGGGGCGTATCCTTTATCGGAAGCGACTTGAGGGGAAGGCACACAACCGATCAGACAGAAAAGTGCCAATCCGGCAAGAAGAACAGATATATTTTTTCTCATATACAAATTGATTTTTTAATGGATTAAACCGTTTAAATTAAAAGGAAGCGACCACCCTTCACAGGGAAGCCGCTTCTCACGACTAAAACTATCAGTGTAAGCTGACATTTCTGTAAATTTTATTTGTTAAATTCCGTAATACGGATAGTCCACACCTTTTCTGTGCCGTCTGCCGCTCTCACCACGTACTTGTTCGTGCGTGTCCAATCACCGGGAGCGCCCAATGTGGGCGCATCCTCAATTGGTGTGACATGGGCTGCTGTAGATACTTTCATATATCCTGCCAACTTACTTTGAGACACTTCTGCACGTATGCTTTCCGTATACTTGTTATCCGCAGCCGGAACTGTCACGATACAATCCACAGTGGCTGCGTCATTGTTTATCGTATATTTACATTGCAGTTCTTTGTTTACCGAAATGTTTTCACCAGTAAGTCCATCCTTGTCGGGACCATAATATTTATGATAAAATCCTACCTTCGTTATTTCGGCTTCACCATAAGCAGGCAAATCTTCTTTACAGCTGCTGACAAAAGGCAGGCACAACAGCATGAGCAGCCATAAAATATTCATTTTCAGTTTCATATTCGTTCTATGTTTAGAATTTATAAATTACCATTCAGGATTCTGATCGGCATCACTCAATGCCGGGTTTGCGTTAATCACTCCCTGCGGGATGGGGAACAGATAGCGACGGGTACGGAACTCACGCTCGTCGTTGGTAAACTGCACCTGTCCCACAAACATACGCTGGCGGTCTTTGGAAATTTCAGAGAATGTAGCCGGACAATTCAGTTCCGGAATCACGCTAGTTGAAGCCAGACCGTGGTTGGCTTCCTGACCGTACTTACCCCAGCGCAACAGACTCCAGTAGTAGTCACCTTCCAAAGGAAGTTCCACGTTACGTTCGCGTTTGTAGTCTGTCCACGCTTCGGTCAGGTTGGTAGCCGTAGAAGCCGGCAGACCACCGTGTACTTTACGTGTTTCGTTTATCACATTCATGGCTTCCTGCCACTTGCCTTGACAAAGCAACGCTTCAGCCTTGTTCATCAATGCGCGCCCCAAACGGAAAACCACATAGTGATAGTCGGTGAACACATCGACAAACGGACGGGGCGATACATTGTAGATGCTCTTACGCCACATATAGTTGGTCAACGGCATGTGCGAAGTACCGGGATTACCCACACGTGAGCAGCGGTTCAGATTACCCTTCTGGCACATGGTGATGGTTTCACCGTAGAACTGACAAGAGTCGTACACGATGGTAGCATAGAAACGCTTGTCGCGGTCACCATAAACCAGTTCATTCAATTTGGTACCATCTTTAGACACGTAGCCCTTACCGTTTACCAGTTCTTTCGGGTCGTAAGCCATATTCGCCAAATCACTGACAGGCACTTCGTTCACACTGTTCTTAAACTGGGTGGATTCATTCCAAGGGACTGCCTGATTGGTCAAATGGTCGATGACCAAGTAATTGTCCACCAGATTCTGTGAAGGTGCGTGCGACATCCAGCACTCAAAGATGAAGTCCGTCTTCATCACGGGTGAGCAACCAAAATTCTTGATGGCATCGTTGTTCTGGTTCGGAATCATCTCCTGCATCAGGGTACCTCCACAAGTGGTGTTATCCTTGCTGAGGTATCTCGCCAAGATGATTTCCGAAGAAGAATACGCTCCGTCCTGATTGAACATACCTTCGTAGTTGCTGTCTAATGTATAGCCTTGAATGGCGTCCACTGCGTCGATGGCTTGCTGGAACAAGGTTTTCTCTCCCGTATAGGCGGCTGCCGTCAGACAAACTTCAGACTTCAGCGCCAACGCCGCGTTCTTGTTCAAACGACCGGCCTTCGATTCGGTGGGCAGCCCGGCAATGGCGTCATCCAGATCTTTCAATATATAATCATAGGATTCCTTGATATTCGAAGTCAGCCCCAGGTTGAAATCATCCTCTTCCGTCAATACACGGTCTACCCAGATGACACGTCCCGTATGCTTGGCCTGGTAATAGTAAGTCATGGCGCGAAGCATCTTACCTTCGGCTATCAATTCCGTCTTCGATTTTTCATCCATGGGAGAGGCAGCCACTTTCTCGATAATCAAGTTACAACGACGCACGGTACCGAAATCACCGAAGCCGAAATCCCATCCGCGATCCTTCAATTCGCGCACTTCTTCGGGGGAACCCTGATATACATAAACGGAGTTGGTGGTAAAACAGTCTTCCGTCTTGAAGTCTGTATATTTGGGTATGACATTGTTATAGGTTTGCAATATAAAAGCCTCTGCTGTAGAACGGGAGCTCCATACCAATTCTTCCGAATAGCTTTCCGAAGGCTTTGTGTCCAGAAAGTCATTACATCCTTGCAATACGCCTGCAGTGCAGAACAGCAACGGAACAATATATTTGTTTATTTTCATAATATTCTGTATTAATAGTTTAGAAACCGATATTTAAGCTGATGGCATACGTTCTGGTGGTCGGATAATCATAGAAGTTGGTATCTCCGATTTCCGGGTCCATACCATATTTGGTAGCCGGGCTGATAGTAAACAGGTTGTATCCGGACAGGGCCAGCGTACATTTGGTTATCCAAGGAGTCTTCTTCAACAGCTTGTGTTTGAAGTCATAACCCACGTTCAGCGTTTTCAGACGCAGGTAGGCTCCGTTTATCAGCCAGAAGTCAGACTGTGTATAGTTATTGTTTCCATTAATAGTTCCGCTACTTCTCAGACGCGGATATTTGGCATCGGTATTATCCGGAGTCCAGGTATCGCCCATAAAGTCGTAGATAACGGGCAGGTAACCCTTGTCCTGTCCTAGACCTTGTATCATATCACCCATATACATATCTCTGGAGGTTGCACCCTGCCAAAGCATGTTCGCAAACCAGCCCTTATAGCTTACATCGAAATTAATACCATAGTTAGCACGCGGGAAACCGTTCTTACCGATGCGGTGCTGGTCGTCACCGTCAATAAGACCGTCACCGTTGAAGTCTTTGTACTTCAAGTCACCAGCGCCCAGATTTACGGAACCTTGACGGATAGGCGAGTTTATGATGTCCTCTTGGTCGCGGTAGAAACCTTCACATTCATAACCGATACCCCAATATCCCTTGGCCTGTGTGGTGCGTTTGTACGGATTCTTCAAGTCGGCTTCCGATTCAAACGGATTGATGTTGTAAAATGCATCGAAGTAAGTTAGGTTGGCCGAAATTCCGTACTTCCACCCTGCTCGTTCTTCTTTCCATTGTATGATGAAGTCCAAGCCCTGACGGATGTGTTCACCGTTGGTCTTTACATACGGAAGGGCTGTTCCTAACGGCGCTGTATAGTCCACGTTGGAAGGAGAAGCCAGGTAACCGGTGGTCACCTTGCGGAAATAGTCGATAGAACCGGATAGGCGGTTGTTCAATGAACCGAAGTCGATACCGATGTTCATATCCTTCACGGAATACCAGCTGATATCCTTGCTCACCAAGCCACCTTCTGAGAATCCCGGCATCCATTGTCCGCCGATATAGTAGCCGCGCTCGTCCAAATTATAACTTTGCAGATAAGCGTAGCGCTCAATACTAGACTGTCCGATTTCACCGTAAGAACCTCTGATTTTGAATGTATCAAAGATGTGGCGGTCCTTCAAAGTTTGCCAGAATCCTTCTTCTGAAATGACCCATGCCAACGAACCGGAGAAGAATGTTCCCCAACGCTTGTCTTCCGGGAAGAGGTCGGAACCGTCGTAACGCATACTCGCCTCTGCCACATACTTGCTGGCATAGTCGTACTTGATACGGGCTATCACGGCCGCATTGGCTGCTTCGCCTTCCGCCGAACTGTTCTTGGCGGTGCTTACAGGACCGGCTCCCATTTGGTCAACATCCAAAATATAATCCACACGACTCAAGCTGGAATTGTCATAGGTGCGCTTGTTGGCTTCGATACCGATGGTAGCGCCGACGGTGTGTACCTTGTTGAAAGTTTGGTCATAGTTGGCGAAGAATTGGGTCGTCCAATTGTTTCCCTGAAAATGGGATTTATACAGTTGCGGTTTTTGCAAAGTACCCATGTTGCCTTCGATGTCGTACATCGGAGCAGTCCTGACCCACTGCTTGCTCTTGTCACTGTTGATGCGGTAACGTCCCAAAGCCTTGAATTTCAATCCCGGTAACCAAGGCACCGCCCAGTCAAGTATCAAATTGGCCGTAACGGACATGATGTCGTTGTTCAGATAACCGGATTCCGGGCTGATTTCAGCCAACGGGTTATCGGATGTCTGATAAAGATCCCCGTTCTTGTTATAAGCCAGTTCCGTTGGCTTTTTGTTCTGAAGGTGAGACCATACATAATAATAACCGGTACCGAAATGAGAAGAAGGTTGGGTCTGGTTCGTAATATAACCATCAATACCCGAAGTCACCTTCAAACCGATTTCCTTGAAGTCGGCCACCAGATTGGTACGCATGTTGTAACGGTGCAGGTTGTTTGTATTGGTATTGTATAAGGATTCCTGCTTATAATAAGATAATCCGGTAAACAATTTCAGTTTCTCACTACCACCGCTGATGGACAGTGTATGCTTTTGTTCCGGAGCAAAATCGCGGAGCGCCAAATCCATCCAGTCCGTATTGGGATAATTGTAAGGATCGGAACCTGTACGGTATTTCTCCAGCTCTTCATCAGTATAAGGAACGGTCTTGCCGTCGTTTCTAAAGCTCTGGTTTACATAAGATACTGCCGTATAGGAATCCAACTTTTGGGGCTGTTCTGCCAATTGGGTAAAACTGAATGTACCGTTGTAATTGACAGACATTTTGCCGGCTTTACCCTGTTTGGTGACAATCAGCAAGATACCGTCGGCAGCACGCGCACCATACACGGCGGTGGCCGAAGCGTCCTTCAGGATGGTCATCTGTTCGATATCCTCGGGATTCAGATTCTCAAAGTCTCGGTATTCAGAGATAACGTCATCGATTACCACCAGCGGAGTGCTACCACCACGGATAGAAATGGTAGAAGTCTTACCGATACCACCACCAGAAGAGGCTACGATGACACCCGGTACCTGACCGGCCAGTGTTTGGGTAATGTTGGCGGAAGGAACTTTGGTCAGGTTTTCCGCATTGACAGTGGCCACAGCGGCGGTTGTCTTTCTTTTGGATGTGGTACCATAACCTACCACAACGACTTCATCCAATACCTCCGTATCTTCTTCCATGATAATCCGCAAGTTCTTTTCCTTGCCGATAACGATAGTCTGATTCTTATATCCGATATAAGAAATGATGATGGTAGCCTTGCGAGGAACATTCAATTCAAAATGTCCGTCAAAATCGGAAATTACACCGTTTGTGGTACCTTCCACCACAATAGAAGCACCGATAATCGGCTCGCCGTTTTCATCCAGGATCGTACCTTCAATTCGTTCTTCCTGTTGTTGCACAATGGCAACGGACGTTACATCTGCCGGCTCGGGCGATGCGAAGATAGGAACGGCACACATGAGCGTGCAACCTATTCCTATATACTTCAGATAATGCAGATAAGCATTAGAGGTTAACAAATGATTCATAATTTTACATTGTTTATAATAGTTAGAAAAGAATATCGTTGTTATAATTTACAACGTCAACAATCTGTTTTTATGCTATAGTTTTTTCCTAATTAAAACATTAAATTGATTTTATTCATAATCAATAGCTTGTAAAAAAAACAGTCTAGCACTTTAGTAATAAGTAGAATAAGCCATCTGCAATACTTATCATACCCTAGTTCTAAAGCAAGACGAGCAAATTGTTTAAAACTATATTAATAAGTTCCGAAATTAAAGTTTTTTATCTTTACATGGTATTAGTTTTTAAGTTAACAAATTAACAAACAAGCCTGTTTTTAAAGACTTATTGTGATTTCGGAGGCAAATATATAAATATTTTCCAAAATAAAAGAATTCTTTATAAACTTTTTAAGATATTTGTAATATAATATAATAAAAAGAAATGTCGCATGACCGATCTCTTCATAAATATTATCAGCTCATTTTCAATAAATTATTTTTTTGTACTGTCATAAAAGGAGAACGGATTTATAACAAAACGATGCGGACATTATTCATATCCATTGGCATATTGGCACCGCATCTTACTCCGTTATTCTTTATTTGGATGGTTGATATTCCTATACAAGCATAGGTATATCTATTAAATAAAACAATAAAGGGAGATGTTGCCATCTCCCGAGCCTTACATCGGACTGTTTCCCTATAAAACTTCTTATTGACCAGTTCGATAAGTCTTCCTTATAGCTGATTTCCTTCCTCATTGATCCAGTAGAACTTTCTGCGTACCCGTAGGGAAATCTTGTTCAGACGAGTGTATTTCATAACCGGCAGGAAGTGTTCGTAATGCATCATATCCTGTATTGGATTGTAAACGCTGCATGTGTTCACGTAGAATTACAGGATCTCACGTGAGGGCAAACGATAGATACCGATAATGGTCAGAAACATTCATCTAAAATATTCCTCAATAATGTTGGCTATCCTCACAGTTCTAAAGGAACTAATCCTACGAGGGAAAGAAACACAAAAAAAACTCTCCGCCAAGAAACGTTTTTTAACAGAGAGCATTCTTTGCGTTTCGGCAGCTTTGTCACCTGCCGCCTCAAATTTTAAAGTACATTATTTACATCCAAGCTTCAGTCAACACATTCATCCATGTTACTTGTTGACTGAAAAATAGCTAATGCACGGCAACATTACATCGTCCCAATGACCACAATAGGATTCTCATCAAAATCAGGTCTGCATGAAAGAGGGTTCTCCCCCGTTGTGTCAATACCATCCAAAAAATCTTCCACTTCGATTATAGAACAGATTTCATGAGATGCCTTTCCAATCCCTTGATAGGACGGCCAAAAAGGAAGGAAACCATCCAAATCATTCTCGAATCCTTTATACTTCTCATAGTCGCAACGCATGAACTGATCGGTCCGTTTGTCGTAGAGATAAAAGAAATGGGTCCACGCGCTTTTCGACAACAGGAGCCAACGATCGGTTTCCATGATATGCCCAAACACTAAGTTTTTATCTTTAGATATTGCATCACCGTTTCTAATTTCTGTCAATGTAGGAAGCTTTTCGCCCAATCCTAACACATAGTGAGGTTCAAGCTCCAATTGGTGATTTATTTTAAAGATGGTATCCGAAGTGAATTCATGATAGAAAACATTCTCTTTGTATTTATAGAAGTCCACTTCATACAAATCAAAGAAAAATCGGGTCAGACTAACAGAGGCATTGTTAATGCTCGGGTACACTTTCAAGGGCCTCCCTGAAAGTGTACTAATCACCATCCGATTCCGATTTTGCCCTGAAATATTGAACGGACAATGAACAATCAATGAATCTCCCAGTAAAAAGGTCTTTTCGAAGGACCAAAGATATTTTTCTGGTTCATCACCCGGCAAAAAGCGCAAAAACTGCCCGTCGTCCAAGGAAAAAGTTTTGTATCGGTTACCCTTCTCGTCTTTCATGAAGACCTCATTGTTCATAATACAGAGTGGATAGGTGGGTTTGGAATAACCTTGCGGTCCCTGATCTTTTCTGTTACCTATTTTATGGAGATATTTACCGGTCTTTTTATCAAATACATAGCATTGTTCTGCATCACTGTAAACGATATATTTATCGGTCAACACCACGTCCTGTGCTTCTTTTAACAAACTATGATCCGTGGTTTCAAGTGCGACATAACGAATATTTGTCAGAAGCGACGATAATTTGGGTGGCTTACTTTCCAAGACTGTTTCTATCCCCAAATCCATTGATCGCTGTACCAAGCAACTTGTTCCTAGGAAAGAGAACAGCAAGCAAATAAAAAAACATTTTTTCATCGTATTAACAAAGATAAAGATTAGAGTTTGATCCATTGGGATCGACACATGCAGCATCCCATCCTGCTGAGGTCCAAAAGTCTATCCATGAGTTTTTTACTACTTCACCCTCACAAGTAAATGTATAGCACATGAACGCATTATCACCTGTCTTTTGGACTCTGATACATTGATATTTTATATCAGCACCGCCAATGATAACTTTCTTTTCCTCGTCTGTTAAAACCGACACATCCTTAAGCATCATTTTTTTTAGTTTTTTCATAATATAATATTTAAGGGTTTTCTGAATGCGAAAATAAAATATTTAATCATGAATCCAAAAGAAATAATTGTTTTTAACTATTGTCTGATTAAAAAGGATGTTTGGAATTTTTAACAGATAAACCTTTGATGTTTTTATAAAAGTTATCTAATTTTGTTTAGAATTAGTATTCTCTAATGTGAATATTGTTTGTTGCCTTAAATAAACAAAAAAATGAATTTTTGAAACTATCCGTTTTCAGAATTGAATTACGATATTTTTGACCTGTTATCCACAGAAAAGAATAATGATTCACTATATAGCTATAATCAAAAGTAATAAGTTTGAGAAATTTTGATAGAATTGTTATATTTTGCGCCATGCAATTACAGTTATCCATAGAAGAAAAGTCTGACCTTCATCGGCTTCAACGTAACTTGGTTGGTACTCCCGACTACGTTCGCATCACATGTACCCTTATGTTTGACAATGATCGCAGTCCTAAATTCATCTTTGCAAACCTTGACATCAGCCCAACAACAATCTACCGTTATATTAGTGAATATCAGGCAGACGGTATTGAACTTTTGCTTGAGAACGGCAACAATGGATATTGGGGTATGCTTAGCAGCCATAAGATAAGTGTGTTGCGCAAGGAATTGAAGAAACATGTCTATACGAATGCCAAGAGTGTTTCAGAATGGATTCGCAAAACATTCGGAGTGCCTTATACTTCACAGGGTACTGTTGATCTTCTCAACCGCATAGGTTTTACATATAAAAAGACCACGAAAGTCCCATGTGAAGCTGACGCCTTCTTACAGGAAGCAGTCGTTACTGAATTGACTGAAATTCTTGTGCAGATGGAGGAAGATTCTGTTGTCTGTTATGCGGATGGAGTCCATCCAACCCACAATAGCCACTCCACTTACGCCTGGATAGAAAAAGGAGAACGGCTTGAACAACCTACAATCAGCGGTCGTGATCGTATAAATATAAACGGACTTTTGAACGTTCATGATGTCACCGATGTCATAGCCCACGGCTGTAAGAGTGCCAACGTACAATCCGCACATAAATTGTACGAAGCCGCTCTTGAAAAACACCCCGGAAGCACCGAGTTTCTACATTATTTCGGACAATGCAAAATACTGCCACAACAAAGAACTGAAAGAATGGGTGGAAGGGACAAGAATAAAACAAATATTCCTGCCGCCATATTCTCCGAACCTGAACTTGATAGAAGTTGTGGAAGTTTCTCCGGAAAAAATTATAAACACAGGATTTTATCAAACAAAAGAAGAGTTCAGAAAAGCTGTCAAACGGTCCTTCGAAAACATTGACGATTTTAGAGAAGAGTTCGGAGGCACTTCTAACTCTCAATTTTCAATTAGTTAATTCTCAAACCATTTCTTTTTGACTATATATATGAGATTAGGAATAATATATTTGGCAACAGGGGCTTACCACAAGTTTTGGAAGGACTTTTACATAACCTGCGAACAATACTTCTGTATGGATATAGAGAAAGGATATGAAATTTTTACCGATTCACCTGATGATTTTGAAAAGACCAATGATACCAATGTATATATCCACAAAATAGAAGATTTGGGATGGATAGTCAATACATCCTATAAATCGAAATACATTTGTAGTATCCGCGAAGAATTGAGAAAATACGATTATGTGTTCTATATTAACAGTAATTTTCTATTTACTGCCCCCATTTATGCAGAAGAAGTATTGCCTGATGCATCCAACGACTATCTGACGGCCTTATCTTTCGACCATTATTTACAGGTAAATGTTAGAAATTATCCCTACGACCGCCAGCCCGATTGTTTAGCATACATTCCCATTGGTCAAGGTAAGCGATACTTTCAAGGCGGTTTTTATGGAGGAAGAACTAAAGAAATGCTTCTTTTGTCGGATTGGTGTAGAGAGGCCATTGCACATGATTTCAATAAGAAAATCGTGGCACGCTTTCATGATGAATCCTATATCAATCGCTATATGTTAGATAAGAAGCCTAAGGTATTGAACGATGGATATGCCTTGCAACACATCTGGCCTTATCATGGTCTTCATAAAGCAGTCGTAAGAAACAAGGAAGAAGTGTTGGGCACTCATGTTTTGGGACGACTGAAAGAGGTCTATACAGATACTTCACTATCCTTTCTATTGGACGAACATCTGTGTTTCCGTCCTGGAGGTATTGTTAATCTATATGGAGGCTTAGGCAACCAGATGTTCGGCTACGCATTCAGTCTGTACATGCAAAAACAAGATTCACAACGCCATTGGTGGATCGATGCCTATGCTTGTCAGAATTCGAACGTTCATAATGGCTATGAACTTAACAAGATTTTTATTGGCATTAATGCTTCATCGGAACTATCCGAAGAAAGCCATCAGAAGTTATCGCAAGTATCAGATAAATATAAAACCAATGTTAAAGAACTTCATTTATCGCAGGTTCAGACTTTTATCTCATCTGATAAATCATTGGTTATCTATAATGGTTGTTGGCAGTGTTATCCATACGTGGAAGCCTGTGCCGACGAATTACGACAACAATTCCAATTTGATGAAACACAATTGAACGAAAAAAACAAAAAAATATTGAAAATCATTAGCCACTGTTGTACTGTCAGTGTACATATCCGTCGTGGTGATTACCTCAAAGGGAACAATGAATGGTTGTATGGAGGTATTTGTACGGTAGCCTATTATCAAGCGGCTATGCTTCAACTGGAAAAAATGCTTTCAGAGAAACCTTATTATTTATTTTTCAGCGATGAACCGGATTGGGTAAAGGAATATTTCAACTTGCCTAATAGCGAAATCATCGATTGGAATCGAAAAGAAGAAAGTTGGCAAGACCTTTGCTTAATGGCAGCTTGCCGCCATCATATTATTGCCAACAGTAGTTTTAGTTGGTGGGGAGCTTGGTTGGGACAACATGAAGATACTCTAACCATCGCACCGGATGTTTGGTATAATACGACCCATACTCCTGACTTGTTGCCGCTTCAATGGATTAGAATCCCCATTCCATCTTCTGTAGAACTACTCCAACGGCTATGCAATGAGTTGATTTTGCGGAGTAGCTATTGGAACTCGTTAGGATTGCAAGTGGGTAAGATGGGAGCTGTATTGTTCTTTTTCCATTATGCACGTTATACAGAAAATGTCCTCTATGAAAACTATGCTGAAGAATTGTTTGATGAAGTTTACATAGTGTAAACAAGGGAATTAGCTATGGTTTTGCTAATGGCTTATGCGGTATTGGTTGGGCTGTGGAATACTTAGTCAAGCAAGAATTTATTGAAGGTGATACTGATGATGCTTTAGAAGAAATAGACCGGCAAGTGATGGTTTATAATCCGACACGTATCTCCGATTATTCATTTGCTAATGGATTAGATGGTATTGTTTGCTATGTTTTGTCTCGTTTGCTCTCGCCTAGAGCACCAAAAGGATCCTTGCCTTTTGATGAGAGATATCGCAAAGAATTATATTTAGCTTGTAAAAACATCCCAATAGAAGAACGAACAACCTATACCCATTCCTATATCAACTTATTGGAAAAGGGAGATTGTGACTATTCTTTTAATGACGTTCTTGAACAACTTTTTGAATTATCAGAAGATGTCTTTAATATGAAAGGCATGACTTGGGAAACTGGAATAAAGATGATGAAACGTGTTAAAGAGAATAATTATTCACTTTAAATTTATGACTTATGAAGCAATTGAAGAAAATGGCTCTTAAAGAAGCCGTTGTTTTGACGGACAACGAAAAGAAGATGGTAAGAGATGGTGACAAGAAAGAAAAATTATGTGATAAGACTTGTACTGGCTCATGTACTGTGTATATTTATAATATGTATGTCAATGGAACTTGCGATTGGAATGTTTCAACAGGTTCGCTTAGATGTGGATGTAAAATATATGGGTGATGAAAAAACTAATTTATCTATTAAGTCTTTGTTTGTTTTCTTGTTCTTCCCCTAATGGGAAGAACAAGAAAATCAACATAGCCGATGGTATAGAGAATTTACAGCCATTATATGTATTGGATTTTGCTGATGAAGTTTCATATATACCTTTGGAGACAACTGATAGTTCACTCATTGGAAATAGACCCTACATCAGAAAATTCAGAAATACACTTCTTGTTGCCTCAGAAAAGCAACCAATTATGATGTTTAGTCTTGAAAATGGCAAATTCATAAAAACGATAGGGAATATTGGACAAGGAGCAAATGAGTATATTCTTTCTTATGACAGACCTGTATTTTGGGCTGACAATAGCGAACATTACATTTTTGTGAAATCAGCTGATGATAAGATTCAGCAATATGACTCTATTGGGAATTACATAGGTACAATCAAACATCCCAAAGAAATCGGTCCTTTAAGCGGGTTGTCACAAATAGCGACAGGCGACTATGTTTATTTTTATCGAAACTATCAATTTGATGAAAAAGAATATGATATAACAAAAATAAACTATCATACAGGAAAAATTGAATCCACAATAACTGGGAAACAAAAGGCTATAAATCCTGAATTTATTGGGAACTTGATTATATTTCCTGGTTTTGGAGGAATTCCAATTTCACCAGCATGTCTTATTTATCAAATAAAGGATAACTGTATGGCGTTCAATTACATGGAAGATCCTTGTCTATGGAGCTATAATGATGAAATTTATTTCAAAAAGCGTTTTAATGATACCATATATCAAATCAAAGAGAAAGGGTTACAGCCTCGCTATATTTTCGATTTAGGGGATAAACGAATCCCTTACGATGAAAGATTTAAGACAGAGGGAATGCAAGAAAAAATATCCATTGAATATATTCTGGAAAGCCGGAAGGCGCTTCTCTTTATGTTCAAGACCAATCATTTTCATGTAGAACCTAATATATATTGGGGAGTATATAATAAATCAAAAAACGAAGTTAAAATATCTGAGGGAAAACACTTGAAAGATGAGAACAATAGATATGCTGTAGAAGAATTACATACTGCTACTTCTAATGGTGAAATTTTGGGACTTATTAGTATTGAAAAATATATGAAGATATTAGGAAATACACTAGTAAAAGAAGATGATAATCCTATTGTTGTTATCTTAAAATAACATTTTAATTATTCACTTTAAATTTAATAACTTATGAAGCAATTGAAGAAAATGGCTCTTAAAGAAGCTGAAGTTTTGACAGACAATGAAAAGAAAATGGTACTTGGTGGTAATGTTGAAAATAAGACTTGCAATGTAAGTACAACATGTGAAGATGGAATCACAATAACGATTTATGATTGTAAAGGATTGTGTAGTTCCCGATCAGGAGAGTTTGTTCAATGTACCGGTCAGTCGCAAACATTAACAAAATCATGTGGAGGAACTGGTAATGAGGTGCAATAAAAATAAACTGATTGCATTATTGATTTCTATCATGGTTACATGCTGTAACCATGATAGGGTAACATTGACCGACCTTATTTATTTGAAGTGTGCAAAAGCTGAAAATAAGGAAGCTCCTAAACTTTCCACGTTATTGAAAGACATTCGCTATATCGCTTTGGAGACCAATGATAGTTGTTTATTGAATTATCCGGACAACATTATTCTCACAGACAAATACATTGTGATGGACGGTGGCGACAAAACGGAATGCTTTGTATTTGACAAGAAAAACGGAAAGTATCTCCGTACCATCGGTATGAGAGACAATGAAGGCCCTACGGGATATACTTGGGCAACCTATCCATTGTACGTCAGAGGTAATGAAGTAGCCTTGAAAGCGGAATATGGCGATAAGTACAAGTTTTTCTCCTTGGATGACGGAAGCCTGTTAAGAACCATCGATGGAAAAATAGACGGGAAAAGATGGCCTAATGATTACATGTATCCATTGAATGACTCCACGATGTTGCAATATGGCAACAATCATTTTGGAAACCGAAAGTATGGCTTACAGGTATGTACATGGTCAGGCAACATGCTGAAAAGATTCTCTGCAACCAACAATTTTGATCGAGATAAGCGAATGGAGTATCTTATCAGTTATCATAATGAAATATGCTTCTACACTTATAATGACGATGTGTATTTCCATGAATTTACATCAGATACTATCTTCCGCATGAACAAGCGTTTGGAAGGAGAACCTGTCTACGTAATGGGTAAGGGTGACAAGATTCCTGTACCGGAATTGCGCAACGAAATAGATCAAGAGGCGAAGTTCAAGAAACTTATCAAGTTTGAATACCTCATGGAAACTGATCGTCACTTGTTGATGATGGGCAACCGATGGAATAAGTCAGCCTATATCTACGACAAGCAGACCGGTGAGACCATCCGCTTGGAAGATGAACAAGCAGTGTTCACTAACGATTTAAATGGTTTTCTTCCTTTCTGGCCTATCGACCGCGGGCGTGGCGAGGCAAAGAACGAGGTGTGGGCATTGATTCAACCGGATCAATACATGGAAGGTGTAGAAGCAACAGGTGTGAATCCGTTAGGCTTTGACTTGAAATTTGATGATAATCCGGTGATTGTGATTGGAACGCTAAGACAAAGTTGACAACAACCGTCAAATAAGAAGACTAAAATATTTGTTTTATGAAACACTACTATCTGTTCAATAATGCTAGCCGGGCTACACAATACGGTATTGGAACTTACCTCAATCAATTGAGTCATGGGTTGAAGGAAGAAGCTAAGGTAAGCATCATATCCATTAATTCGGACAAGGAGGAAGTGAAAAGTACGGAAGATAATGGAATTCGTACCATTCATATTCCGGAAATTTCCTATAAGAATTCCCCTGATAATTTCCAACGTTATTACCGAAATTTAATCTATCTGCTGAAAACATTCATCAGCGAGGAAGAAGAAGCCGTATTCATGTTGAACTACCTTTACATGACACCGCTTGTAAAATTGCTTCATGAGCATTTCTTAAATTGTAAGGTGGTGGCAGTTATACATTATCTGAATTGGTGTTTCGCCCTGAATGGAAACGTGAGCAAGTTTCATCAATTATTGGAAAGCAAGCATCGAGATAAAAAGGAAGAAGTGCTTTATGAAGAATATTTGAATGACAGGAAATTACTTCAAGGAGTAGATAAGGTTATTTGTTTGTCGCAAGCTACACGAAGTTTGTTGATTGCAGACTATCAATTGAAACCCGAAAAGACTACTGTTATTTACAATGGTCTGAAAGATGAGGGAAGAACGATAGCAGAGGAAGAACGAAAAAAAATGAAGCAATCCTTATCATTCGATGCAGAGGATTCCATTATCTTGTTTGTTGGCAGACTGGACAGCATCAAAGGAGTGGACTTTTTAATTAAGGCATTCCGACGAGTTTTGGATGTATATCCTCACGCCCGTTTGATATTGGCTGGTGATGGTAGTTTCAACACCTACCTGAAGGAATGTAGCGGCATCCGTAGCCGGATTACATTCACCGGCAAGGTTGATAAGGAGGAGCTATATCAATATTATCGGATAGCTGATGTAGGCGTAATGCCATCATTTCATGAACAGTGCAGCTATGTGGGCATTGAGATGATGATGCATGGTCTACCTTTAATCGGCACTGACAGTACCGGATTAGGAGAAATGATAGCGGATGAATTGAAAGTAGAATTAGATGAGAGCCAAGAAGAACAGCTTTCGGTGGAACTCTTGACAAACAAGATAATAAGTGTGTTATCATCACCACAAAGCGCATGGAAGCAAATAAGTCGTGAACATTATGAACGATACTATACACAAGAACGAATGAAAAGCCAATATTTGAATTTATTTATTTGAGAAACTGAATATCATGAATAATATCTTAATATCATTTCTGAAAGCCTTGCATATAAAGCACACATCAGCTTATGCGGAAAAGCTCTATGAAGAGCATCCACATAAGTACAACTTATATGGACTTTCCAAGATGCTGGAGGAGTATGGAATAACCAATGCCGGAGTACGCATAAACAACAAGAACATACGTTCTTTGGAAGTCCCTTTCATTGCACATGTTAGCAATGACTTTGTGGTGGTAAATCAAGTAACGGACAAACAGGTACACTACCATTGGAGGGACAAGGATATCAAAGTTTCCATAGAACAATTCCAAAACTTATGGAGCGGTGTAGTGCTTATTGCAGAATCGGATGAAACATCCATCGAACCCGAATATAAACAACATCGGAAGCAGTATCTTTTGAACGTTTGTCAAAACTTTCTATTGGTTAGTATTCTATTTATCGCTCTGCTATGGATGTATGGCAAGCAAGGTTTTCATGTCTTCAATGCTGTTCTATTCCTACTTTATGCTGTCGGTGCATTAACCTGTCTGATGTTATTGCAGAAACAAATATATGTACATGGACAATATGCCGACAAGATTTGCTCCTTGTTTAAACAGAAGGACTGTAACAATGTATTGGAATCCGATGCAGCCAAACTGTTCGGATGGATAAGTTGGAGTGAAATAGGACTTGGATATTTTCTTTCCAACTTATTGCTGATGGCAGGATATCCGGCATTGATGCCTTATTTGACCATCATCAATATTCTAGCTCTCCCCTATACGATATGGAGTGTATGGTATCAGTATAGGATTGTAAAACAATGGTGTATGCTCTGTATGGTGGTACAAAGCATCTTGTGGTTGGTTGTTTTGATTGCATTCATCGGAGAACTGATACACTTTCCTGATTTCAATGTGGCAGATATATGTAAAGTGGGAATGATTTACATTTTCTTGACCTTATTCATCAACAAGGTTTCTTCTTGGTTGGCAACTCAAAAGAAGAAAACTCATATAGTACAAGAATTGAACAGTCTGAAAACGACGGAAGAAGTATTCAAAGCATTGTTAGAGAAACAGCCTTATCATCCAATTGACATAGCGGATTCGGGAATTCTTTTCGGTAATCCGAAAGCCTCGCTCCGCGTCAGTATTCTGACTAACCCACATTGCGAGCCATGTGCCCATATGCATACTCGGGTAGAAAAATTATTGCAAAAGGTTGGTGACAAACTCTGCATACAATATATATTTTCGGCATTCGATGACGATTTGCTGAAAAGTAATCGTTTCTTGATTGCAGTCTATCAAAATGAAGCAAGAGAAAAAACAGAGGAAATTTATCATTGTTGGTACGATAAGGAGAAATATCATGTAGATACATTTATACAGAGCTTGGGGTATGACATAACTTCCGAATCGGTAACGAAGGAATTGAAACGCCATAACGAGTGGAAGGAAACTAACAAGTTGTCAGCAACACCGACTATCCTTGTGAACGGTTATCTGCTTCCTGAACATTATCAAATAGAAGATATGGCAGAGTTTGTGGGTTCTGCTGTTTATAATTAATTATTTTATTTATTTAAATTTTGCAATTATGAAACTAAAAATAACATTAAGAAAAGAAATGAATGAGCTTCATGCTTTTGAGTTGAAAGCTCTAAAAGAAGGAGAAACAAAGTATGTATTCTGCCATTGTCATGGATATGCAGAAGGAAGAGAATCTACAGATTGTGGTCAATGTAAAAACATTTGTGGAGAAGCAGGTGTCCAAAATTGTAATTATGTGTCTGCTAAGTAAAAATCAATGTCTACAAACTTGAAGGTGTGTCAAAATGCGTACCTTCTTTTTTTATGCACAAAGCCCCGACTTTCACAAGCAGGGGCTTTGTTATTACCTAAAGATTTTGTATCTTTAAGCATAACATTTTATACTATGACAAAGATACATTTTCGTCCTTACAATCCCAACCAAACAGTGCTTTTTCCTCCAAGAATTGACGAGGATATTGCAGAGCATGATCCGGTTCGGATGGTTGACGCTCTGGTTGAGAGCCTGAACCTTGAAAGTTTCAGGAAGTTGTATAAGGAATGCGGGCGCAGCCCTTACCATCCCAGGATGATGCTCAAGGTCATTCTGTATGCCTATATGAACAACATCTACTCCT
>OJQX01000515.1_pt1 | contig 22820 bp, 21 predicted proteins | sample 1599031 | NCBI WGS metagenome assembly OJQX01 (sample SAMN03922513, study PRJEB24848) | human gut metagenome | isolation source: stool sample | host: Homo sapiens | place: Germany | collected 2010-02 | reverse complement strand
ATATTGTGCGCAGGATAGCCGCCGGGGAAAGTGATGAAAGCATTGCTGCCCGCTATGGTTTGAAAAGGACTGCAAGCGGTGAGTATGAAAAAGTGAAGTGTTCCGATGATACGTCTAATAAAACGGGCTGCGCTTTGCGGTCACAGATTTGATGGCTATTTGATGGCTAAAGCTGCAACAAAATACAAATAGCCATCAAACGACGCAAAGCAAGAAAACCGGAAAACCGTTGCGGTTCAATAACTTTCATAACTTTACAAAATGATAGAAAATGGCAAAAACAGCACTCGTAATGAGAAGGTCGCCTGTTCGAGTCAGGTCACTAGCTCCAGAAAACCGCCGCTTTTATGAGAAAGCGGCGGTTTTCTTGTGTAAAAAGTTACGCAGCTCTTTCGGCTATAGATTTTATCCCGTCATTTTTCCGTCAATAACAAATTCAACCCGTACAGCCGCAAAACTGTGTCCGAATTTTTTATGCTTTTTCTCTCAGCAGTCTGGGTTTTGGCATCAGGATATCATCAAGCATTTCCGACGGTCGAGCCTGCGCTTCTTTCACGAGAGAGACCTCCTCATTATCGTAGTTGTGTGGTCGGCAAACCACTTCCGCTATAATGGGGAGTTTTTTCCCTGTCTGCTTTACTCCTCGCTGGAAGCTATTCTTTTGCCCCCGGCATAGCTGGGGGTTAACTTTGGTCAACCAAGACGATAGCGCTGTCCGCATTATGCGGACAGCGCTATCATCATGTTTATTACCATCAGAACCGTCAGAACGATCACACCGGCACTGAAAAAGAAGCATTTCAGGCACCTGCGGTCGATCCACTCGCTCTGGATGTACGCCCGGACCCGGGCACGGTTGGCGATCAGAATTGCCACCGCCGCCGCGAAAAATCCGGTGAAAATCGTCAGCTCGAGCACCGACGCCGCCACTTCCGGAAGATTTGCCGTCAGACGGCTCAGAAGGTCTGCCAGCACCAGATTGTTGAAGATATGGAGCACCATGGACCAGCCGACGGAATACTCCACCGCCACATATCCCAGCACCAGTCCCACCAGAAACGCGTAGGGCGTTTGCAGCAGGTTCCCGTGGAACAGCCCGAACAGGAACGCGGAACCCAAGATGGCAAACCGCTTGCCGTAAGGCCGCAGCGACCGCAGGACGAAGCCCCGGAAGATCAGCTCCTCCGAAATGGGTGCCAGAAACGATGCGTACAGGAACATGCTGACGGTGTCCGAGCTGCCGGAAACGGCATCCAGCGTCCCGGTGGCAGACCGGCCGAAGCAGTTCATCACCAGCTCAAGAAGATTGATCCAGACAAAATTTACCATCTGCGTTCCGGCGCACAGGCACACCATGCACAGCAAAGTTCCCGGTTTCATGGGTTTTTCCCGTCTCAGCACTTCCCCGCCCCAGAATTCTCTGCCCTTCCATGCGTACAGGATCACCAGCGCGACGGCCACGGCGGCGATGTACCCCCATGCGTTTCCGGTCAGAGCGGACACGTCCGGCACATACTGATCGTTTCCCTCTATGAAAGCATTCAGGTATCCCGCGATCACATCCCGCAGCATCGCCACGGAAACCAGAATGTTCATCAGGACATAGTATCCCACCAGCGTCCAGCCAACGGGGCTGAAACGCTTACGGAGCCATTTGTTGATCTGTTTCTCGTTCATAGTTTTCCTCCATAATGATTGTCTCCGCCGTCATAATGCCGTCGATGGCCGCGGACATGATGCCCCCGGCGTAGCCCGCGCCCTCTCCCGTGGGGTACAGCCCCCGAAGGGAAGACTGCCGGGAGGAATCCCGAATAATTCGCACCGGGGAAGAACTGCGGGTCTCCGGCGCGGTCATCACCGCGTCCGGGTCTGCAAAGCCTTTCAGCTTCCCGTCCAGCCGGGGCAGCGCCTGGGCAATGGCGTCGGTGATCTTCCCGGGAAGCACGTCGTGCAGGTCGCACCAGGTCACCCCCGGACGGTAAGTCGGCGTTACCCGTCCCGGCCGGTCACTGGGTCTTCCGGCGAGGAAATCCCCCACTCTTTGCGCCGGGGCGCGGTAGCTGCCACTGACGCGGTAGGCGTTTTCCTCAATCTCCCGCTGCCAGCGCATTCCGCCGAGGACGCCCTCGTAAGGGAAATCGGTGGGATTCACCGTCACCAGCAGTGCCGCGTTGGCGTTTTCTCCGTCCCGGTCGGCATAGCTCATGCCGTTGGTGACCACCCGGCCTTCCTCGCTGGCCGCCGCCACCACATATCCGCCCGGGCACATGCAGAAGGTATACACCGTCTCCCCGTCCAGATGCTCCACCAGCTTATAATCCGCCGGGGGCAGGGCGGGATTTTCGCCGCCGTATTGGGCAATGTCGATGTCCCGCTGCTTTTGCTCGATGCGCACGCCCATGGCGAAGGGCTTCGGCTCCATGGGAACGCCGGAAGCGTCCAGCATTTCAAAGGTATCCCGGGCGCTGTGTCCGATGGCCAGCACCGCCCGGTCGCAGGGAATGACCGTCCCGTCGGCGATTTTCAGCCCGGTCAGGCGTCCGTTCTCCGTACACAGGCCGGTGACCTGCGTGTTGAACCGCACCTCGCCTCCCAGAGAGATGATGCGTTTGCGCAGATTCTGCACCACGGTCAGCAGCACGTCGGTGCCTACGTGAGGCTTGGCGTCATAGAGAATATCCTCCCTTGCCCCCGCCGCCACAAACTGTTCCAGAATCCAGCCGATTCTGGGGTTGTTGACCCCGGTGTTCAGCTTGCCGTCGGAAAACGTCCCCGCGCCGCCCTCGCCGAACTGGACGTTGCTTTTCGTATCCAGCTCGCCCGTTTGGAAGAATTTTTCCACCTTGGCATGGCGGGACGCGGCGTCCTCTCCCCGTTCCAGCACCAGCGGCTTCCAGCCCGCCAGCGCCAGAATCAGCGCGGCAAACATTCCACCGGGGCCGAAACCCACCACCACCGGGCGTTTCTCCGGCGCTTTGGCGGATTTGGGCGGCTTGTACCGCGTCGCCGGGGCGATGGATGCCCGCTTGCAGCCGCTTTGTTTCAGAATTTTCTTTTCGCTGCCATCCACCGTCACGTCGATGGTGTAAATAATACGCACGTTGGGCTTTTTCCGGGCGTCCACACTCCGCCGGACGATCCGCACGTCGCGGATTTTGGAGTTGGGGATGCGCAGCATCCGCGCCGCCTCAAAGGGAAGCTGGTGGGCGCTGTGTTCCGGCGGCAGGGAAATATCGCTCAAACGGATCATGTGTCGTTCCTCCCGGCGCTCTGTCCGGCCAGACGGCCGGAACTCCACGCCCACTGTAAATTATAGCCGCCGCAGTCGCCGTCAATGTCTAAGACCTCTCCGCAGGCGTAAAGCCCCGGAACGAGGCGGCTTTCCATGGTCGTTTCATCAAATTCCGACGTGAGAATGCCCCCCGCCGTCACCTGTGCGCTGTCCATGCCCATAGGTTCGGTCAGATGTACGCTCAGCGCCTTCGCCGCATGGGCGGCCTGACGCAGCTCCTCGTCGGAAAGGTCGGAAACCGCCCCGCCCCCGGAAATCCCCGCCGTCTGGGTCAGCACCCGGCCAAGGCGGTTGTGGAGGATTCCCGTGAACAGCTCCGAGACGGGAAGGTTTGTTGTTCTGCGACGTTTTAGCTCAGATATCAGGGCGTTCTCCGCCATATCCGGCAAAAAATCCAACCGGCAAAGCCACTCGCCGCCGCCCTGACACGCATCCCGGGACACCTCGAAAATCACCGGCCCACTGAGACCGTACTGGGTAAATTGCAGTTCCCCCGTGCTTTCGGAAAACCGCTTTCCGTCGTGTAGAATGACCGCATGGCAGTTGGCACGGACGCCTTTCAGGCTCGTAACCGCGTTCCAGCTGCTTTTCAGCTGCACCAGCGCCGGACGAAGCCGGGTGCAGCTGTGGCCAAAGCTCCGCAGAATTTGATAGCCGGACATGCTGCCCCCCAGCTTCGTCCCCGCAAGACCGCCGCAGGCGACGATGAGCCTGTCGCACTCCACCGTCTCATCCCCGGAGACAATGCGGAAGCCGGAAGCCGTTTTTTTCACTTTTTCCGCTTCAAATCCCAGCTTTACCGTGATATTCGGCTTTTCCAGCGCAAACCGCAGCACATCCACCACGGAATTTGCCTGATCGGAATAGGGGTACACCCGCCCGGATTCCTCCGCCACGGTAAGAAGCCCCAGACTCCGGAACCATTCCAGCGCCGCCGTGGGTGGAAACTGCCTCAGCGCATAGTCGGCAAACCCCGGATTTTCCCCGTGGTAGCCGCCGGATGTCCCGTGGAGATTGGATAAATTGCAGCGCCCGTTGCCGGTGGCCTGAAGCTTGCGCCCCACTCTCGCCTGCCGCTCCATGAGGACGACCTGCCCGCTTTCGTTTTCCGCCGCAGCCAGCGCCGCCGCCATTCCCGACGCCCCCGCGCCGATGATTCCTGTCACCATGTCCGATTCCTTTCCGCCGAAAAGCGTTCCTTTTCCCTATTATACTCTACCCGCCGCCGTCATACAAGAAAAATTTCTTCCCACCCGGCAAAAGTTGTGGTATAGTACCATTGGTGATCGCATGGAACGAAGCAACATTGAAAAAATCGCCCAGTCCGCCGAGGATCGTCTGCTTCTGGCGAAGCTCTGGGACAAAATGAACGCGGGAATGCGGAAGAATATCCCCGCCGCCACCTGCTTTCTCTCCCCCCGGGAGCTGGAAATGGCAAAATATCTCTTCGGCGAGCAGGAAAGTCTGCACGCCTTCGGCGGCTACGAGGACGCGGAACGAAAAATGCTGATTTTTCTGCCGGACTATCTGGACGAAGCCAGTCTCTACGGCGAAGACAGCCCCTGCGTGTGTCTGCGCGCCGCGTTCTTTCAGGGGGACAGCCCAAGCCACCGGGACTTTCTGGGGGCGCTGATGGGCGCGGGCGTCGGCCGGGAGACGGTGGGCGACATCTGCGTGGACAAGGGCAGCTGCGACTTTTTCGTCACGGCGGAGATTGCCCCCTATTTATTGCAGAACTTCACCTCCGCCGGACGGACGAAGCTGCATTTGAGCCAAATTCCCCTTTCGGGCGTCCACATCCCGGAGCCGGAAATCAAGGAGATCCGGGACACGCTGGCGTCGTTACGGCTGGACAGCGTCGTATCCTCCGGCTTTCGCATCGGGCGGAGTCTCGCCGCCCAATATGTGAGCGCCGGAAAAGCCGCTATTGACGGTCTTCCCTGTGAAAAACCGGACAAGTCCGTCCCGGAGGGCGCGAAAATCTCCGTCCGGGGGCTGGGAAAAATCAAGCTTGCGGCCATCAACGGCCGGACAAAAAAGGACAGAATTTCGGTGGTCATCCACCGGTATGTGTGAGGTTTTACAAAAAACATGAAAATGGACGAAGTGATCGCCAGAATCAATGTTCTGGCAAAAAAGGCGAAGGCCGAGGGTCTGACCCCCGAGGAGCTGGCAGAGCGGGACAAGCTGCGGCGAATCTACATCGATTCCGTTAAGGCCAATCTGGTAGGTCAGCTGGAAAACACCTACATCATCGGCACCGACGGTGTCAAGCGAAAGGTTGAGAAGAAATTCTGAGCGGCGTGGCCTCGGCCACGCCATTTTTCAAAATTTTTTGAAAAATGCGTGAGGTTTTGCGTGCAAAATCGATCTATAGGGGTGAAGGACAAACTACAAGTGAGGTGACCAAACATGGATGACGGCAAAATCATAGATATGTTCTTCGCCAGAAATGAGGACGCCATCCGGCATACCGATGCCGCCTACGGGCGACGGCTGTATCATCTGGCAGACCGGATCGTGGAAAACGGTCAGGACGCGGAGGAAAGCGTCAGTGACACCTACCTGAAAGCGTGGAACACGATCCCGCCAAAGCGTCCGGAGCATTTCTTCGCGTACATCGCCAAGATCTGCCGGAATTTTGCCCTGAAAAGGGTGGTCTGGAAGAACGCCCAGAAGCGGAAAGCAGAGGTCGTGACCCTGACCCAGGAAATGGAAAACTGCATTCCGGATACCTACCGGGACAGCGCCGCAGACGCCCGGGAGCTGGGACAGCTTCTGGACGCATTTCTCCGAACCCTGACCCCGGACAATCAGATGGTCTTTCTCCGCCGGTACTGGTACGTGGATACCATTGCGGAGATCGCCGCCCGGTACGGCATCAGCGAAAGCGCCGTACAGATGCGGCTGAACCGGACGAAGCAAAAGCTTTCGGCATATCTTGCAAAGGAGGGCATTCGCGTATGAACGGAAGGGATATTTTTCGGGGTCTACAGTATATCGGCGACGATCTCATTGAAAACGCGGAAACCGGACAGTTCCCCGCCCAGAATCAGGAAAGTGGGAAGACGCACCGTCCCATCCGCCGTCCGCTGCTAATTGCGGCGCTGATCGCGCTGCTGCTTCTGCTGGTGGGGTGCGCCGTTGTCTACGTGCTGAAACTGGAAAACGTAAAAATCGGAACGGGAACGGAACAGCGGGACTATTCTCTGGTAGACGGGGTATACGTGGAAGACCCCCACACCGTTAACACCACCACCCTGACCATGGCCGGTCTGGAAGGCTCCGACGCCTACAAGGCGTGTGCAGATTTCTACGCCTTCCAAACCAAATACACGACCGACGGCGAGGAAATGGGCAAAGCCGGTACCCTGCCGGAGGGCTACTGGGACAACTACAGAGATGTCATGGATGCCAAGGCAAAGGAACTGGCGGAACAATATGGCCTGAAACCGGAGGGACAGCGTTTGAAATTCCGCACCACCCGGAACATGTGCGACGCCCTGGGCGTGGAGCGGTTCGCGCGGGACAGTCAGGACGTCAGCGTTGATATCATCGAGGGCTCTTGCGACGATACCGGGAACTTTTATCTGTGGATGAAATTTGTCTTCCCGGAAGATCAGGGCTATGGGGTGACCCAAACCAACGGCGCGCTCTACTGGAACCGGCAGGACACCTTCAGCCGGGATTATGTCACGCTGGAAGACCGGGGCGACTGGGTGGAGCGGAACTACACCACCTCCGCCGGAAATACCGTACTGATTTTGACCTCTCCCAGCCAGGAGCGGGGCTACATTCTCTGCAATCGGGGAGACGCCCTGATGACCGTATGGCTGGACGCAAACCCCGAAATTCTCAGCGAGGATTCCGGGGTGGTATCCGCTGAATATCTGCACATGACGGAAAAGCAGCTGAACATGGTTGCCGACGCTCTGGACTTTGCCATCCAGCCGAACATCCCCACCCAGGCCGATGTGGACGCGCAACCTGCGCCGCCTCAGAAAGCGACCCAGAACGGCTATACGCTGGAAGTGAAATCCGTGGAAACCGACGGCTATGTGGCTCAGATTCTTATTGGCATCACCGCCCCGGAGGATATCGTTCTTTCCACAGAGAAGCCTTTGCATTTTGCTAATTGGCGGGGTATGCTTGTTCCTGCCGACGGCTCTGAGGCAGCCTTCGGCCCGGTTAATACTCTCGACGATGGTGACGGAAAGGCCAACACCATAGACGTTCTTCTGACGCAATCCGTCACCGCAAAGAATACGGATGCCCCCTTTGCCGCCGGAAGCACATGGACTCTTTATCTGGTTGACCTGGTTTACAGCAGCACAGATGAAACCCTGACCGAGGGAGAATGGCAATTCCCCATTTCCTTCGGGGCGGATAACTGCGATGATCGGGAGCTTGAGCTGCTCACCAGTCCCATCCTCATGAAAGCCGGCACGGGCTGGCTGCCGGACGGAACGGATGTTGTCATGGAATTCCCGGTTTCCTCCTTCAAACTTCGCAAATTCAGCAACAAGATCGTGCGGGATACCGCCGCCGAGACCGAGGAACAGCGCGCCGAGTCCTATACGGATTTTTATAGGTGGAATGGTCACTTCATTTGTGTCGTCATGAAAGACGGCACAAGAATTGAACTGTGGGATCAGGAAAATGACAGCGCCATCGATCTTACGCAGGTAGACTATGTTCTCCTCCCCGACGGCACAAAGCTGCCCGTTCCTGAGCAATAACCCAGCATAAAAGCGGGGCAGTCTGCAATTCCGGCAGGCCGCCCCGCGGCTGCGTTATTCCGGGACAGTTTTTCCACTTCCCTTTCTCCCAAAAGTCTGCTATACTGTAAGAAACGTACTTTCAGGAGGCAGTATATGGAATTTCTGCCCATTACCAGACGGGAAATGCTTGACCGCGGGTGGGACGCCTGCGATTTTGTGTACATCATCGGCGACGCCTACGTCGATCACCCATCCTTCGGCCACGCCATCATCAGCCGGGTTCTGGAAAGCCACGGCTACAATGTGGGCATCATCTCTCAGCCGGATTGGAAAAATCCCAAATCCATCGACGTTTTCGGCCGTCCCCGGCTGGGATTTCTGGTCTCCGGCGGCAATATGGACTCCATGGTCAACCACTATTCCGTCACCAAGCACCACCGGAAAACCGACGCCTTCACCCCCGGCGGCATCATGGGCAAGCGCCCCGACTACGCCACTACGGTCTACTGCAACCTTATCCGCCAGACCTACAAGGACGTTCCCATCCTCATCGGCGGCATTGAGGCGAGTCTGCGCCGGCTGGGGCATTACGATTACTGGTCGGACACCATGAAGCGCTCCATTTTACTGGACAGTCAGGCCGACCTGCTCATGTACGGCATGGGGGAAAAGACCATCGTGGAGGTGGCCAACGCCCTGAATTCCGGGCTGGACGTGAAGGACATCACCTACATCGACGGCACGGTGTTCAAAACCAAAGCGCCGGACGACAGTCTGCCCACTATCACCCTGCCCTCCTTCGCCGAGATTAAGGCCGACCGGCGCAGATACGCCGAGAGCTTCAAAATTCAGTACGCCAACTGCGATCCCTTCACCGCCAAGCGGCTGGCGGAGCCTTACGACAATTTCTTCGTGGTGCAGAATCCGCCCCAGAAGCCCCTGACCACAGCGGAAATGGACGCGGTATACGACCTTCCCTACATGCGTGCCTATCACCCCAGCTATGAAAAGGCGGGGGGCGTCCCCGCCATTGAGGAAGTCAAGTTCAGTCTGGTATCCAACCGGGGGTGCTTCGGTGCCTGCTCCTTCTGCGCCCTGACCTTCCATCAGGGGCGGATCGTCCAGACCAGAAGCCACGAATCCATCCTCCGGGAAGCGGAAATCATGGTGAAGAACAAGGACTTCAAGGGCTACATCCATGATGTCGGCGGCCCCACCGCCAATTTCCGCCACCCGGCCTGCGAAAAGCAGCTATCCAAGGGTGCCTGCGGCGGGCGGCAGTGCCTTTACCCCACCCCCTGCAAGAATATGAACGCCGACCACTCGGACTATGTCGCATTGCTTCGCAAGCTGCGGAAGCTCCCCGGCGTCAAAAAGGTGTTCGTCCGCAGCGGCATCCGCTTCGACTATCTGCTGGCGGACAAAAAGGACACCTTTTTCCGGGAGCTGGTGCAGTACCACATTTCCGGTCAGCTGAAAGTCGCCCCGGAGCATGTGTCCGACGCGGTTCTCGCCCGGATGGGCAAGCCCCGGAACGCGGTGTACAACCAGTTTGTGGAAAAATATTTTGCCCTGAACCGGCAGTACGGCATGAATCAGTATCTTGTCCCCTACCTCATGTCCAGCCATCCCGGCTCGACACTCAAGGAGGCCGTGGAGCTGGCCGAGTACATCCGGGACATGGGCTACAATCCGGAGCAGGTGCAGGACTTTTACCCCACCCCCTCCACGCTGTCCACCGTCATGTACTGCACCGGCCTTGACCCCCGCACCATGGAGCGGGTCTACGTCCCCACCGACCCCCACGAAAAAGCCATGCAGCGGGCGCTGATCCAGTACCGCGACCCGAAAAACTACGCCCTCGTGCGGGAAGCGCTGGTGAAGGCGCACCGGGAGGATTTGATCGGTTCCGGTGCAAAGTGTCTCATCCGTTCCGCGCCGCCCCGTCCCGTGCGAAAAAAGCCGGGACAGGCAAGCGGAAAACGCAAGCCGTCCAAGTAAAGAAACACGCTGCCACTTTGGTTTGTCTCAAGTGGCAGCGTGTTTTTACTTTCTTTTATACAGGCACATTTCGTAGGCAATGCCGTTTTCCTCACCGGATTGCAGCGTTTCCGCCAGATACCAGTCCTTATCCTCGTCCAGATTGGGGAAAAAGGTATCGGATTCCGGCGTCACATGCACCTTCGTGACATAAGCGGCGTCGCAGAAGGGCAGCATCTGCCGGTAAACGCTCCCGCCGCCGATGACGAAGCAGCGCTCAGCGGTGCGGGAAAGCGCCGTTGCCTTTTCGGCGCTGCCGCAGACCGTAAAGCCGGGAATCTCCGCTCCACTTCTGCTCAGCGCCACATTGACCCGCCCCGGAAGGGGCTGTTTTCCAGGGAAATCCTCGATGGTGCGTCTGCCCGCGATCACCATTGCCCCACGGGTGGTTGTCCGGAAGAATTTCCGGTCGGCGGACAGGGCGACGGGCTGCGTCCCGTCCCGGCCGATTCCCCAGTCGTCGTAAACCGCAACGATCAGTTCCATCGTCCCACCTCAGATCGCCATGGGGATCTCAAAGTTAAAGGGGTGGAACTGATAGTTTTCCATGGAGAAGCTGTCCTTGGTAAAGGCGTAGAAATCGGTGATGCTCTCATCCATCCGGAAGGTGGGCGTGGGGTATCCGTCCAGTTCCAGCATGGCCTTGACGGCGGGAATGTGCCGGTCGTAAATGTGGCAGTCGGCGATGACGTGAACCAGCTCGCCCACCTTTAACCCCGCCACCTGCGCCATCATGTGGGTCAGCACGGCGTACTGCACCACATTCCAGTTGTTGGCCGTAAGCATATCCTGAGAGCGCTGGTTGAGAATGGCGTTCAGGGTGTCACCGGTGACGTTGAAGGTCATGGAGTAGGCGCAGGGGTAAAGGTTCATCTCGTGCAGGTCTTCAAAATTGTAGATGTTCGTCAGAATACGGCGGGAGGCGGGGTTGTGCTTCAGGTCGTAGATCACCCGGTCAACCTGATCGAACATGCCCTCCTTGTACTGGTGCTTGATGCCCAGCTGGTAGCCGTAAGCCTTGCCGATGGTGCCGTCCTCCCCCACCCATTCGTCCCAGACGTGGCTGCCCAGATCTGCGACGCGGTTGGACTTTTTCTGCCAGATCCACAGAAGCTCGTCCACGGCACTTTTCCAATAGGTGCGCCGCAAGGTCATAATGGGGAATTCCTCGGCTAAGTTGTAGCGGTTCACCACGCCGAATTTCTTGATGGTATGCGCCGGTGTCCCGTCCGCCCAGTGGGGACGAACTTCCAGATTTTCGTCGGAGAAGCCGTTTTCCAGAATGTCCCGGCACGTTTTCTTATACAGCTCGTCAGCATAGCTCATGTTGGATTCCTCCCGATTTCTGTTGGGAGTATCATACCACACTCCCGCCACGCTGGCAAGAAAAATCTCCCCGCGGTTACACGGGTGCTCATAAGACAGTAGCCGGAGCCTATGAAGATTATGTGACAGCGGAATATCAAAAGTATTTGGACAAGTAAACAGACGCAGAAACTGCAGCAGTTACCGAAATGGTGACTGCGGCTTTTTCATGCAGGAAAGGAGTTTTTTATGAGCAGAGAACCGTTTGAAACCATGCCCGATGTGATGGACGCAAAGCAGCTTGCCAAGGCGTTGCAGATTTCCAAAGCGGGTGCGTACAATCTTTTGAATGACCCGGATTTTCCAACCTTACGGATCGGCGGGCGAAAATTGGTGATGAAAAATGAGCTTGTGGAATGGCTGAAAAGCCGCACAAATCGAAAAACATGAAAACACGGTCAAGAGCCGGAAAAGTGGCAAATCAGCTGATAGCGTGAGCCGGAACATACTCCGCATCATTTGGAACGTTTCTATTGAAAAATCGCACCACTTTCCCAATTCAAGAGCTGAGAAAAATTAGAGCCTATCTGAAAACATAGTATTCTTGTACTATTTCAACAAAATCCAAATGGAAGCAAGATGGACAAACGCAAGAAAGGACACGGCGAGCTTGTCATAGCGAGTAGCGACCCTGCGAAAAACCTTGAGTTTGTTGAAGAAGCACTCAATCAGGTGGCGTTCCTTATAAGTGTGGAAATCACAAAACCATGGCTCGACTACATTGCTTTTGGGTGGGATCGTATATGATGCTCCCTGCTCTGCGATATAGGCGCGAATGGACTTTGCTCCATATGCTTTATCTCCCAGAATGTTGCTGCCAGAAATGTTCACTCCCGAAAGCAGATCGATGGCGGCACTGGCATCAAAGATGTTTCCGCCGGTAAGCAGAAAGTGGACGGGATTTCCCAACGCATCCACAACAGCATGGATTTTTGTAGTCTTTCCACCATGACTTACACCGATAAACTGGTTGTTTTCTGAATTTACAGCCCCTTTTTTGCACCCGCGCTCTGCGGATGTGCTTTGATGCTCGTGCTGTCGATACACAGGTTCTCATAGTCTGCATCCGCATTCAATTCCTGAAAAATGCGCAAAAGGGTTCCGTCGTCACGCCACTTGCAGAATCGGCTGTAAACGGTCTGATGTGGCCCAAACCGTGCGGGGATATCCGCCCAGGCCGCGCCGCTTCTGGCCAGCCAGAGCATTGCGTTGAGCATCATCCTGTCATCCTTTGGCGGCCTGCCAGCCTTAGCTCGTGGAATCAGATCCTTGATCCTGTCCCACTGGGCATCGGTCAGCTCGTATCGCTTTGCTGCCATAAGATCACCCCTATGCTTTTTCTTTTATTCTACTGCATTTTTGGATTTTGTGCAATTTATATATGAGGTTTGAGTTTTCAGATAGACCCTAGTGAAAAACAGGAGGTTTTATGAGAACAGGACTTACCAAGAAAGAAAAGACTACTGCCATCTATTTTGACGAGCTTGGCGATATGATCGAGGTGCAGACCAACAATACCGATCTGAAAAAGCGGCTGACCGCATTTGCGAAGAAGCACCCGGAGTGCTGCCACCAGATTGACGATGATGAGCAAGGTGGGCTGACCTTTGAAATTGAAAAAGGCAGACTGAGCTTCCGGGTTGCTTCACGAATATGCAGACGAACAGGCCGTACAAAAGCTGAAACGAGCGCAACAGCAGAAAATTCAGTCCGAACACACTCCCCCCCCAATCAAAGAAAAAACGAATCGACTTTGAACGTTAAGCTACGATTAGATGCAACATTTTTTACGGACAAGAGAAATCGTCATAACACAATTAGCGAGGCCGGCCATGTGCGAACACTGGCCGGCCTCATAGCGTTATTCTATTTTCATCATGCGGTAGCCCACACCAATATGTGTTTGAATATATTGTGGGGACTCCTCTGTTGGCTCCAGTTTTTTTCGCAATGTTGCCATAAATACCCGCAGGGAAGCCACATCGTTATCCCAACTGCGGCCCCAGATATTTTGTGTGATAAAGGTATGGGTTAGTACCTTGCCGACATTCTTGGACAGCAGGCACAACAGCTTATACTCAATGGGTGTCAGGTGAAGTTCGTTTTCATCCAGATAAGCGCATCCCCCGGCATAATCCACCTTCAACTTACCATTCACAAATACAGAACTGGCAGTAAACATCTCTGCCGTCATCAGAGAGAGTCTTCGCTGCGTCACCCGAAGTCGTGCCAGCAGTTCTTCTACCGAAAAGGGCTTTGTCAAATAATCGTCCGCTCCGGCATCCAGCGCCTTGATTTTATCGTTATCCTCGCTTCGGGCGCTGATGACAATAATCGGAACATTGGACCAGGAGCGAACCGTCTGAATGACTTGAACGCCATCCATATCCGGCAAGCCCAAATCCAGCAAGATGATTTCAGGATTGTGCGATGTGGTCTCCATAATGGCTGTCGAGCCATTGGGCGCTACCACATAACGATAATCATTTGTTTTCAATGTGGTTGTAATGAGATTTCGTACAGACGGGTCATCCTCAACCACTAATATCAAAGGTTTATTCATGAAGTTCTACCTCCCCGGCGGGTAATGTAAATGTGAATACAGTGCCATTTGGCTGATTGTCTGATACGGAAATCGTGCCGCCGTGGGCGGTCACAATGGACTTACAGAGGGACAGCCCCAATCCAAGGCTTCTGCGGCTGTCGACCACTTTATTGGCTCCACTATAAAACATATCGAAAATACGGGGTTTCTGCGCATCGGGAATCCCAGGGCCGTTGTCGGAAACGGAAACCGTGACCCATTGCTCTTTTTGATCGGTATGTATTTCAATTACTGAACCGACAGGGGTATATTTGATGGCGTTGTCAACCAAATTGATAATCACCTGAACGATCAGCTTCGCATCAATGTGGGCAAGGATAAAGTCTTTACCGCTGGTCACACGAATGGTGTGTTCTTTACTTTTTCTGTTGATGTGCTTCAGTGCTTCAGAAACGACCTCATCCATGAGTTCGATACTCCGAGTTAGATTGACCTGTCCGCCCTCAATTCGTGTGACTGCCAACAGGTTTTCAACGAGATTAATCAGCCACATGGAATCGTCATAAATATCGGTAAAGGTCTGCTCCCGCAATGCATCATCCATCTTTTTATAATTTGCAAGCAAATTGCCTGCGCTGCCAGAAATCGCTGTCAAAGGGGTTCGAAGATCATGAGAGATTGCCCGCAGCAGGTTGGCACGAAGCTGTTCATTTTGCGCCAGAACAGCCGCTTCCTCTTTTTCTTTGGCGTTTTTGATGTTTTCAAGTGCCAAAGCGCACTCGCCCAGAATAGAGAGGAGTACGCTGTTTTCGAAAGAGTCCAGCGGAATACCGTTCACCGCAATACCAGCCACTCCATATACATGCTGGTTGACCCGAATCGCAAGGTATAAACACTTTGCACTGGATAATGTATCTGTTGTGGCACCGGCGTGTTTATTGTTTCGGAAGACCCAATCGGCGACTGCTTTCTCGTTCTCAGAAATTAAATCCTCTTGCGTGCTATTAACAGCACGAAAAACGTTAGGGGTGGCAAGTTCTTTACCATCAGACAGGTAGACGACAATATCTTTTTTCAGCAGCTTCATGAGCTGCCCTGCCGTAGCGGTGATTACCGCATTCTCATCCTGCTCTTTTTGCAGAAGCTGGTTGGTTTCAAAAAGAATCTTTGTACGGTAAGCTGTATGTGCAGATTGTTTCGCATTTTCTTTCAGCCGGGTAGCGAGAGATCCGGAAAGCAGTGTTACTATAAACATAATGGTAAAGGTAACAATATAGTTCGGATCGTCAAAATGGAATGTCAGTCTCGGAGTGGTAAAAAAGAAATTGAAAACCAGCACACTGACAACCGAGATCAGAATCCCGCACAGTCGGTTGCTTGTGATTACAGCGGCCACAAGTACGCCTAATATGTAAACTGCGATAATATTACTCTCCGTGAACCCAAGAGCGTCAAAGCCACAGCCAATCAGTGTAGCTACCAGCAGTACGACGATACTCTTCAGAACATCACGCAGGGGCATCGCATCTACCTGCGCCTTACTCTTTTTTTCCTGATAGCTGGTTTCTGCGCTGGCATCCGGTATCACATGAATATCCAGATTAGGTACGCTGGAAATCAGGCGTTCCGTCAAGGTGGGCTTGCTGAAAATATTCTTTCGTGCAATGGTACTTCGTCCAATTACGATTTTTGAGATGCCGGAAAGACGGGCAAATTCCGCAATCTGATAAGGCACGTCATCGCCATAACTTGTCTCAATCGTAGCGCCAAGTTGCTGGGCCAGACGCTTATTATCCTGCAAACGCTTTTTATCATCGTCGCTCATCGCCGCTGTATTTGGCGTTTCCACATAAAGAGCGGTAAATGTTCCCCGAAAGGCTCTTGCCATCCTTGCAGCTGTCCGAATGATTTTTGCGTTGGATGGCGACGAGGAAAGACATGCCAGAATGTGCTCGTCTGTATGGTAATCGCCTCGGCTCTGTACTCTGGCGCTTTCAGTCAGCAAGTTCACCCGGTCGGCGCACCGACGGAGGGCGATTTCCCGCAATGCAGTGAGATTTTCCAGCGTGAAGAAATTAACTGTTGCCCGCTGCGCCTGATCTTCCCGGTACACATTTCCACTTGCCAGTCGTTCCAGCAACTCCGCAGGCTCAATATCCACCAGTTCTACCTGATCTGCTTGATCAAAGGTGGAATCCGGAATGCGCTCCCGCACAAGAATTCCGGTGATAGAGGCTACTGTATCGTTGAGACTCTCGATATGTTGGACATTTACAGTCGTATAGACATCAATTCCAGCATTTAGCAGTTCCTGAACATCCTGATACCGCTTCGTGTGCCGACTGCTTTCGGCGTTGGTATGGGCCAACTCATCCACCAGTATGAGCTGGGGATTTCGCTTGAGCGCAGCATCAATATCAAATTCACGAAGGGTCATTCCTTCGTAAGCAACTTGTTTCACAGGAAGCTGCTCCAAGCCGTCCAGAAGTGCCATCGTCTGGGGTCGGGCATGGGGTTCTATGTATCCAGCAACCACATCGATGCCGCGCTCCTTAGCCTGATGAGCCGCCTGAAGCATGGCATAGGTCTTTCCGACACCTGCGGCATAACCGAAAAAGATTTTGAGTTTTCCGCTTTTCTTAGTGGATGCATCGTTACGGATCGCACGAAGAAGCTGATCCGGATCTTGTCTTGGCAGTTCCATTCTAACCCTCCTATCTGTCACTCAAGTAAAAGCGATTCCCTTTTTCAATATTATAACACACAATGTCAAAACCTACATCTGCGACGGATCCACGGCAAATTTGTTCAGGCATCCAATGAAAAAATCGATGACAGGTGATTTTTGGGAATCCCTCCATAGTGCTATTTGTGTGATTTGATTCTGGGTAATCGGTTCAATGGGCAAGTCAGCATATTCCATCACAACTGGGGCGCAACGAAGAAGCACCATCCGTGCATTATAATGCGTTTTTTTGATATGTCTGTATTCTCTGGTAAAAAAATTATGTCCAATTTGTGTGTTTCCAGTTCTCTGCACAATTCACTTTCTTCTCCGCTGAAAATATGGATAGAGACATCCGGATGCTGCTTTCCGTAAGTCTCGAAAGCATCTGCGAGACCGCCTGCCATGAATGGGTTGGAAAAACCAATTCGCAAGCTGTTTTCGCCGTAAGTCAGAGCAGTTTCCTGTCTATTCCAATTGTTTTCCAGAAAAACATCCAGTTTTTTCATCAGAAAATACCCAAAAATAAATATGGCTGATGTACTTACAAGTAAAATAACATCCTGCATGGATTCACCCCCCCCAATTCCTTTGATTTTTCTTGAAATCAAGTATGAAAGCACTTTTGCAAATTTCTGTTACTTCCCAACGCCAACATGGTATCTCCTGCTTTCAGCACTGTGTCTGAAGAAATAGATAACTCCAGCTTGCCGCTTTTCTTGATTCCCATAATGTTAATGTTGAATTTTTTACGAATATCGAGCTCTCCAATCGAATGGTCCGCCCAATCTTTGGGAATGGGAATCTCAAACATGGCATGATTTTCATCCAATTCTATGTAATCGAGAATGTGATCCGCACTGTAACGGATTGCTGTCCACTTTGCAAGCTGTTTTTCCGGGTAGACTACTTCATTTGCACCGTTACGCAGCAAAAATTTTTCCTGAACGTCAGTTGCAGCTCTGGAAACTACAAACCTCGCTCCTAATTCGCTGAGCAGAGAAGTTGTTTCCAATGAACTTTGAAAGTTGTTGCCGATGGCCACAATGCATACATCATAGTTGCGAACACCGAGAGATTCCAAGAAATCGGCATTCGTACTGTCTCCAATCTGTGCATTGGTAACAAGGGGCAGAACAGCCTCTACACGTTCCTCCGAAGTATCTACCGCCATCACTTGATGACCCAAATGATTTAAGTGCATGGCAATATGCTTTCCAAATCGCCCCAGACCAATTAGAAGAATTGATTTCATAATGTCTCCTTTATCCTACTGTTATTTTTTCCTTTGGTAGTTTTGAAACTTTCTTTTGTGCACTGGACAAGGCCGCAAAAATTAATGTAAGGCCACCGACTCGTCCAAAAAACATCAGCAGAATCAAAACACTCCGTGAGAGCAGATTCAGTTCCGGCGTAATTCCCAAGGACAGGCCGACTGTGCCAACAGCCGAGGCAGTTTCAAAAAGGCAGGTAAGCATGGGAAGTCCTTCGGAAACGCTGATGATAAGGCCACCGGTACAACATAGCGTGATATACATAAGCGAAATTGTCGCTGCATTTTTTACGACATCATCATCAATGCGACGTCCAAAGAGGTGTGCATTTTCTCTGCGCCGAAAGGTGGAAATTGCAGTAGTCAGCAAAACAGCAATGGTTGTTGTTTTCAAACCGCCTGCGGTAGACCCGGGACTACCGCCGATCAGCATCAGCGCAATGGTGATAAATTGTCCGGCCTCACTCAAATCCGTTAAATCCACCGTATTAAAACCCGCCGTTCGTGGTGTCACGGCTTGAAAAAGAGAAGACAAAAGCCGTTCCTTTCGTGTGAGATCAGCAAACTCAAAAAAATAAAAGTACATTGCCGGAGCGATCAATAAAACCGCTGTGGTACAAAGAATCACCTTGCTCTGCATCCGATATTTGCGCAAATGCAATCGATTTGTCCGAATATCATCCCAAGTCAGAAAGCCGATGCCGCCAAACACAATTAAGAACATAATCGTAAAGTTTATGACTGGATTCGCTGCATAGCTGGTCAGGGAGGAAAAGGGAGTGCGCACACCCAACAGATCAAAGCCTGCGTTGCAAAAAGCGGACACGGAATGAAACAGTGCCATCCAAAGTCCCTTTTTCCCGAAATCACGGCAAAACACCGGCGCCATCACGGCTGCACACAGCAGTTCCATCACCAGTGTCACCTTGACGATAAAGCCAGTCAAGCGAACGATTCCCCCTACCTTTGGCGCTGAAATCGCCTCCTGCATGGTACTGCGCTGCATCAAAGAAATCTTCCGACCGGAAATCATTGCAAAGGATGCGGCTACGGTAATAACCCCCATGCCTCCAATCTGAATCAGCAGTAAAATGACAAGCTGGCCGAAGGCCGACCAGTATGTTGCCGTATCATGTATAATGAGTCCGGTTACACAAACTGCTGAGGTAGAAGTAAACAATGCATCCGAGAAAGGCGTTGCCAGTCCGCTGCGGCTGGAAAACGGCAACATTAAAAGGAAGGTGCCGAAAAGGATCACACCGGAAAACCCGAGGATGATAATTTGAAACGAAGTCAACTTCCTTTTTAACAACACTACTCCCATAACTGCAATCCTCCTTTATACCCCTTTGTGTGCCCTTAATCATAAATCAAAGGGAGTAAAGAAGGTAAAAGAGAATGCGTATCTGTATTAAGGCCGTCTAAAGATGCAGGACGTATTCTTTTTAATGCTTATCGACTTAACTCAGCACGCTACAAGATGTAGCGACAGCTCTGGTCAAGCGCAGGAATATCTGATTGCCCGTCATGCGGCGGTTGAAACGGAAACAGTACTCGTCCAGATATGCCTGGAGCTTGGTGCACCTTCCGTGATATGTTCCCTGAAGGAATGCTTTCAGATTACTGATAAATAATCGCAGAGAGGACAGCGCTTTGCGGGGAATGCAGCCCCATAATATTCAGAGCAGACAGTCCCGGATAAAGTCCCATAAACAGCGCCGGAATAATGGCAAAGTATTTTGCCACATCGTTGGCAATGGAGAAGGTAGTCAGGCTGCCTCGTGTCATCAAAAGCTGTTTGCCGATGCGAACAATGTCGATCAGTTTTGTGGGTGAAGAGTCCAAATCCACCATGTTACCTGCTTCTTTTGCTGCTTGTGTGCCGCTGTTCACGGCAACTGCAACATCTGCTTGTGCCAAAGCCGGAGCGTCGTTGGTGCCGTCGCCTGTCATGGCGACCAAATGACCCTTGGCCTGAAAATCACGAATCATTGCCAGCTTTCCTTCCGGCGTTGCTTCCGCAAGGAAGTCATCCACACCGGCCTCGGCAGCAATGGCCGCAGCAGTAATCGGATTGTCGCCGGTGATCATAATGGTCTTGATGCCCATTTTCCGCAGATCTGAGAATTTCTCCTTCACACCCTGCTTGATAATATCCTTCAAATAGATAACGCCGAGAATCTTGTGGTTCTTAGCCACAACCAGAGGTGTGCCGCCCTTGGACGCAATAGACTTGACAACTCGATCACAGTCTGGAGAATACATTCCGCCTGCATGGGTCACATAACTCTGCATGGCATCTGCTGCGCCTTTTCGGATTTCGTTGCCGTCAAAGTCCACGCCGCTCATACGAGTCACGGCAGTAAATGGGACAAAGTGCATATTCTTGTCCTGAAGGCTTCTGCCACGAATTCCAAACTGCTCCTTTGCCAGCACTACAACGCTTCTGCCCTCGGGGGTTTCATCGGCCAGAGAAGAAAGCTGAGCGGCATCCGCCAGTTCCTGAATATCAACACCATCTACCGGAATGAACTCCGATGCCTGTCGATTGCCCAGGGTGATTGTTCCGGTTTTGTCAAGCATCAGAATGTCTACATCACCGGCGGCTTCAATGGCACGTCCACTCATGGCCAGAACATTTGCCTGGTTCAGTCGGGACATACCTGCAATACCGATGGCGGAAAGCAAGGCACCAATGGTAGTAGGCGCAAGGCACACCAACAGCGCTACCAGAGTTGTTACAGAGGTGGGATTCTCAATTCCCGCCAGCTTTGCAGAAAAAATGGAATAAGTGTAGAGAGAGACTGTCACCAAGATAAAGATAATGGACAAGGCTACCAGAAAAATCTGCAAAGCAATTTCGTTGGGCGTCTTCTTCCGGGCAGCACCTTCTACCATCGCAATCATCTTGTCCAGAAAGCTTTCTCCGGCTTCGTTGGTCACTCTGACAACGATCCAGTCCGACAGTACAGAGGTGCCGCCGGTTACAGCGCTGCGGTCGCCGCCTGCCTCACGAATTACAGGAGCGGATTCGCCGGTGATGGCGCTTTCATCCACAGATGCCGCACCTTCTATGACTTCGCCGTCTGCCGGAATCTGCTCTCCTGCTTTGACAATCACCAGTTCCCCCTTTTTCAGCAGGGCGGATGGAACCACAGTCACGCTGTCCTTCTGCGATACGGAGGGAATTTTATGTGCGTCCACATCCTTTCGGGATGCCCGGAGAGAATCTGCCTGTGCTTTACCACGACCTTCTGCAATGGCCTCGGCAAAGTTGGCAAATAGCACGGTAAACCAAAGGATAATGGCAATCGCCAGTGTATATCCGCTTGGAGCGTCTTTTAACCCGAACAGGGATACCACCCAAAGGATACTGGTCAAGATCGCAGACACAAAAACCAGAAACATGACCGGGTTTTTTGCCTGTGTTTTCGGACTTAATTTCGCAAAAGAATCTTTAATTGCCCTGCCGAGCATTTTCCGGTCGGCAAAAGCACTTTGTATCTCCACCGGTACATGGATCTCTTTTTCCGCAAAGAATACCGGCAACCGGATCGTCAGGTGCAGACTGCGATAGCCATTTGGCTTAGGGTGTGAAATATAGTCTTTCTCTGTGATAATTTCAATGTCAGACTGATCTTTTAGGCACTTTGCCAAAAAGAACACATCCTCTTCGAAAGAGCAGATCACACGCACACCGGCAACATCCATGATATTTTCCTGCATGGTCGGAAAATCCAGAGGAAGTCCGCGCTTCTGCATCTTATTCATAATGCTGGACGGCGACTTCAAGCGGCTTTTCATACTTTCTATCGGATTGCGGTCATGCTGCAATGAAAATTCCTCATTCAAAATTTCCAACCGGCTTTCAAGTGCTTTCAGTGCGCAGCGGTATTGCAGCATGACTTCCTGATACCTGCGATTTTCGCTTAAAAGGCGCTGGCATTGCAGGTCATCCAAGCCTTTGTCTGCCGCAACCGTCAAACCAAATAGATTTTCACTCATACCTTCTCCATTCCGCAGGGATAGGCGCTCCGCGCTGTCTGCTGCTCTTGTGTTACAACCTGATAAAAGCTGTATCCGCCGGAGAGATGGGCACAGGTGAAGCCGTACTGAGTCAAAAGGCGGCAGGCCAGATAACTGCGAAGCCCTGTCTGGCAATTCACATAGACAGGCTTACCCCGGTCTAACTCGTCCAAATGCTCCCGCAGATCGTCCAGTGGAATATTGCGGAATCCATTCAAGTGCCCACGCCGATATTCGCCTTCTGTACGGACATCCAGCAGTGTCGCATTGCCATCGCAAGGCAAGTCCTCAACCTCATTCCAATGGAACTGCCGTACCTTCCCGCTCTCTAAATCCTCGATCATAAAACCGGCCATATTGACAGGGTCTTTGGCAGAGGAATAAGGCGGCGCATAGGAAAGGTCAAGCTCCGTCAGTTCCAAAGCTGTCATTTTTGCGCGAATGGCCGTTGCCAGTACATCAATGCGCTTGTCCACGCCCTCGCCGCCAACGATCTGCGCACCCAGCAGCCGCAGGCTTTCTTTTTCATACAGCACCTTCATTGCCATAGACTGTGCGCCGGGATAATAGGTAGCGTGGGATGCCGGGAAAAGTACGACTCTGTCGTAAGCGATCCCTGCTGCCTGCGCTGCCTTTTCGTTAATCCCCGTGGAGGCCGCGGTCAAGCTAAACAATTTCAGAACAGACGAACCCTGAGAGCCGTGAAAGTGGCTGTTTCCGCCGCAGATGTTGTCGGCGGCAATGCGTCCCTGCTTGTTGGCGGGCCCCGCCAGCGAGATCAATGCTTTTTGGCCGGTCACGAAATGGGTGACCTCTACGGCATCGCCCACAGC
>OJQX01000498.1_pt1 | contig 23474 bp, 14 predicted proteins | sample 1599031 | NCBI WGS metagenome assembly OJQX01 (sample SAMN03922513, study PRJEB24848) | human gut metagenome | isolation source: stool sample | host: Homo sapiens | place: Germany | collected 2010-02 | reverse complement strand
CATCCATACAGAAAGCAGGACGGTTACGCCAAGGTGCACGATGAAAGTCCCACACGGCCATTGACTGATGATTATACCATCCATTGCCCAGCAACACACCAATCGCATTTTCCCCTTTCTGTATTTGGGAAGTAACATCATAAGTGACGTAGAAGTTACGCCTGTCAAACCGGGTATATAGCGGATCCAGCCGGTGGTTTCCAATCTTCTCACCATTGATATACAGTTCATACAAACCTGCTACGGCAATATATGCCCTTGCCGACCGGATCTTCTTTCGTGCATCAAACACTTTCCGGAAATAGGGAGCAGGACGGTAATTAATATCTTTGTTATCGCTAATCCAAGCTCCTTGCCAGTGTTCCATCCCCATCATTCCCGTTTCGAAACTATTAATATCCGAAGAAGATTTCACTCCATCCTTATCCCATACATTCACTCTCCAATAATACTTGGTAAAAGGACGAAGTTCCTGTCCGGAATAGATAATCAGAATCTGTTCGGAGTCCTTTTTGCCCGAATCCCAGATAGTTCCTTTCCCTGCAACCAATTCAAGAGAGTCTTTGTCTACGATGACTTGACAGGCTGTTTGTCGTGCTCCTTTTCGGGCATCATTCAGCATCCATGATAACCGGGGAGTAGGATTATCTATTCCCAAGGGATTCACCAAATAATCACAAACCAGATTCACTGGTTTACAGCTGCCTGACTCTTGTGAAAATGCTGCTTGCAGCATTAAAAATAGTAATCCCGGTAATAGTGTCAATCGTTTCATTTTATCCAAAAATTAGTTTGTATTTTCTTTCAATCGGATGCCATATTTATATCGCGTGCTAATTTACGAAAAATATTGTATGGACGCTTTATCTACTTGCCTCAAAAAAGCTATATCTTTGCGGCCCGAATATATACTTGACTATGAATAAAGTTAATGGTTTACTATATGGGCTGCTTTCATCGGCTTCTTTTGGACTTATCCCTCTATTTACCATTCCTGCCATGCAAGCAGGGATGCAATTTGAATCGATACTTTTCTATCGTTTCCTGTTTGCCTGTCTGGCGTTAGGCGGAATCTTATTGGTGAATGGTCAATCATTTCGCATCAAGAGGCAGGACATTCCCTCCCTGTTTCTTCTTGCGCTTCTTTATTTAATGTCTGCCGTATTCCTGTTCTGGGGATATAAGTTTATGGCTAGCGGAGTTGCCACCACTATTCATTTCATGTATCCGGTGCTTACCACGTTAATCATGATGCTCTTTTTTAAAGAAAAGAAGTCCGGCTGGCGGATCGCTGCCATTGCATCCGCAGTGGCAGGAGTTTATTTCTTATCCGGCGGAGATACAAAAACGGGGAGCTTTTCTTTCCTGGGCCTTTTCATTGTTCTTCTGTCGGCACTCGGATATGCGCTTTATCTCGTCACAATGAGCCAATTAAAGATTGGACAGATGAAAGGGCTACTGCTTACTTTCTATGTATTCCTTTTCGGGGGTATTCTCCTTTTTATCGGAACGGAAACCATCAGCCAGCTTCAACCCATCAGCGAATGGTATACTGCCGGCAACTTGATTCTATTAGCTTTAATCCCTACCGTAGTTTCTAATCTTGCCCTAGTAAGAGCCGTAAAAAGCATCGGCTCCACACTCACCTCTGTGTTGGGAGCTATGGAGCCGGTAACTGCTGTATGTGTAGGTATCTTTCTTTTCGGGGAAGCCTTCACCACAAGCATTGGTGTAGGTATTGCACTGATTATCGCTGCCGTAATCGTTATTATATTAAAACGATAAAAAGTCCGGTTTCATCGGAATATTTACTTCATCTGCCCATTTTTAATTCCTGAATAAGATGGGCTGCCTTACCGTATTTCTCTATGATAAAGAGCATATACCGCACATCTACCCCAATGCAACGCTGCAAATCTGGTTCGAATACGATATCACTGCTCATTGCTTCCCAGTTGCCATCAAAAGCCAAGCCTAATAATTCTCCTTTGGCATTGAACATGGCACTGCCGGAATTACCTCCTGTTATGTCATTGTTGGAGATAAAACAAACATTCATGTCTCCCTGCGCATTGGCATATCTTCCGAAATCACCGGAAGAAAGCAAACTCAACAACTCCGGCTGAACGGCAAAGTCAATATCACCCGCATGTTCTTTCACTTTCTCAAAAATGCCTTTCACGGTTGTGTAATAATCATAAGTGGCCCCATCAAAAGGAGTATATCCTCCAACCGTTCCGAAACTAAGCCGCATGGTAGAGTTGGCATCCGGATAAAAATTACGATCTGCATACATACGGCGCATGGCTGCATTGAATAAACGCTCCCCCTCCTCTATCTGCTCGGAAGCCTCGGAAATGCTTTGATTCATCTCATAATACTTCACAATCAAATCCAGACTCAAGGAAACAGCCGGATCCTCTATGAGATTATATGTAGTATCTCGCTCCAGAAAGCGTTTTAAGCCCTTAGGAGACGTTATATTGGAAGTTGCATACAAAGAGTCTACATAGGTCTGAATATTCCCGTTGTAGAGCGTATCTATCTTCTCATACATAGCAGGCAGAAACTTTTTATCCACTTTCGACTGATACTCTTTGAGCATGGCAGCAAAAACCTCCTTATCAATGGAAAGATCGAGATTATCATACTTCTCCAGTAACTTCTTCATACGGGTTATCACCAACTTTTCTTCCGCCTCAAAGTCGAAATTGAGAATTTCAAGAGCGAGCTGCACTAACTCGGGACCATTGATAAACGATTCACCGAAATAAGCCAACGCACGATTGATTTCACGGCGATTACTATAACTCAATTCTAAAGAAGAGAATAAACGAATCAGTTTCTCTCTCTCTTCCGGATGAGACTGAATCCAGTTACGAAGCGCTGCTTCAGCCACCCGTTTCTTTTCCAACACTTTCAAATGCTTGATGGCTTTATTCGTTCCGATGCTATTCTTCCAATAATTGGAGCTTTCATCGTATTTTGAAGCATACTTAATGCGAATATCCGGACGACGGTCCATCTCCCGTTTCCAGATGGTTTGTTTCACTCCCCGTACATCAATCATTGCCTGATTGATTCCATTCATCATCTCTTCGATACCATACGAGGAAAGGTAACGTTCCGTACTGCCCGGATAGCCAAGCGTCATGCAGAAAGAACCTTCTTTGTATCCATCCAAAGAAATGGGTGCTACATATTCGGGATGATAAGGGACGTTTTCAGGAGAATAATCCGCCGGACCATTCTTGGCATTAGCATAGATACGAAATACGCTGAAATCGCCCGTATGACGTGGCCACATCCAATTATCCGTATCCCATCCGAACTTCCCGACAGAAGAAGGAGGTGCAAAAACGAGGCGGACATCGTTATAATCACGATAAACAGAAAGCCAGAATTCATTCCCTGCATAATAAGCATCTACAATACCAGTCAATGTAGAATCCTTTTCAGAGACTTCCATACTGATTACATTCATAATCGAATCAACAGCCACACGACGTTCTGTTTCCGTTTTAGCATGTCGGGCGGCAGACAATACGCGTTTAGTAACATCTTCCGTACGAAGCAGGAAACGAACATACAACTCCGGATTCGGCAGTTCTTCCTCAAGACTACGTGCAAAGAAGCCATCTTTCAGATAATCATGTTCCACTGAAGAATGTTGCTGAATACTGCTAAAGCCACAATGATGATTGGTAAACACCAGACCGTCTTCGGAAACCACCACTCCTGAACAGAAGCCTCCAAAACTGACAACAGCATCTGCCAGACATGGTTTCTTCGGATCATATATTTTATTCACAGGCATCTGCAAACCAAGTTCTTTCATTACCCGGTCAGTCTGTTTATTCTTTCGGAGATTTCCCAACAACCACATTCCCTCATCGGCAAATACATTCGACAGACAGAGGGAAAAGACTATCAAGACGGTTAGTCTGAACTTCATATTATTATTTTTAAATTCATTATTCTGTAATCAGCCTCAACTTCTTCGTTCCTACGCGGGCTTTCAGCCATTCGCCGATTTTCTCTTTCTCGGCAACAGACGGATGTCTGGCGAATTTAAGAACAGCCAATGTTACCGTATCCGTCTTCATCGAATCGACCCGCACTTCGAGCGAGTGAGCGATGGAAAGAGTAGTGATGGAAGGATAAAGCACCTTCAATTCGGGTACTAATGTACGACTCATAGCATCGTACGTTCTGTATTGCTCCAGTGTTGTCTCCAGTTGGGAAATTTTCACCGCCTGTTGTTGAAGCCGTTGCTCACTGTTTTTATAGAAGTCTTCCATGACCATGGCACGGATAGAAGATACATCTACCGCCTCATTGTTCATCCCTTGTAATACAATCAGTTTCGTATCTTCCAGCTTATACTCTTTCAACTTGCTACGAGCAATAGATATCGAAGCATCAGGCACTTCAGGACCAATCAAAACAACCCGTACTTCTTTATGTTCATAGCTGATTTTCTTATCAAGTACCTGCGTATTCTCAAAGCTCAACTGATCGTTTATAAAACGATTGGCTGCTGCTTCATAGAAAGTGCTCTTTATGATTCCAAATGTCAGATAAACTGCAGGGCACATGGTAAGCACCACAATCAGAACGATGTATTTACGCACGGTCTTCTCACGGGTTTTATCCACAAATTCCTTCCGTTGGAAATGCATCACACGAACCCCGAGGAAAGTAGCCAGACTGATAAAAACAGAGTTGATGAAATAAAGATAAAAAGCTCCCAGGAAATAAATAAGATTGCCGGAAGCCAGTCCGTAACCTGCCGTACAAAGTGGCGGCATCAATGCGGTAGCAATGGCAACGCCCGGAATCACATTCCCTTTTTCCTTGGTAGAGAGAGCTACGACACCTGCCAATCCACCAAAAAGTGCGATGAATACATCATAAATAGTGGGCGATGTGCGTGCCAGCAACTCTGACTGTGAACCGGCAATAGGGGCAAGAAGGAAAAAGATTGTTGCCGTAGTCACACTGAAAGCAGTCGTTATGAGAAAGCTCTTCAAAGAGCGTTTCATTAATTCAAAGTCATTCAGTCCGACAGACAGTCCTACTCCCATTATAGGTCCCATCAATGGAGAAATCAACATGGCACCGATAATAACGGCAGTGGAGTTCACATTCAATCCGAGTGATGCCATGAATATGGCAAAGATCAGAATCCATAAATTGGCACCTTTGAACTCTACCCCCTTACGAATAGAATCCACTGTGGCCAGTTCGTTATCCTTATCTTTCCTCAAGTCCAGATATTCTCCCAGAAAGGACTTGATAGCAAACTTATTACGTTCATCTGTCTTCATAGTTATTTCTTCTTTATAAATCGATTAATAACAGGAATCTGACTCAATGGTAAATCCTTCTTGATAATATAAGCTATAAATAGCAATAAGAGTACGGTACGGAAAGCGAGACGGAGCACTATATTAGGGATAGGAACCTGCTCTCCAATAACGTAAAGTACCGCTGCCAGCAGAACATAAAGTCCGAGGCTCTTCAAATCATAATGAATCGGGTATTCTTTCTGTCCTATCCAGTAGGATAGCAACAAGATGACTGCATAGCCTGCAACAGAAGCCCATGCTGAAGCAAGATAACCGTAAACCGGCACAAACAGGATGTTCAATACGACAATAATAACACAACCAATCACCGAGAAGTAGGCTCCCCAATAGGTCTTATCCGTCAGTTTATACCAAAAGGAGAGGTTGAAATAGATCCCTTTACAGATCTCTGCAAGCATTACAATGGCTACTACCCCCAGGCCTTCCCAGTAACCCCTTGCCACCAGATAACGCAACAAGTCAAGGTAGAACATGACAGCTAGGAAAGCTAACAAGGAAAATATAAGAAAATACTTCATCGCAGCGGCATACATCTTCCGGTTGTCTCCTTCTCGGTCTTTGCCAAAGACAAACGGTTCGTAAGCATAACGGAAAGCTTGCGTAAACATTGCCATCACCATCGCAATCTTACTGGTTGCCGCATAGATACCCAATTGCACCAACCCTTCCTGCCGGTCTTCAAAAAGAAACGGATATATCATCTTATCCACAGTCTGGTTTAGAATACCTACCAAACCTAAGATTAATACCGGGAAAGAATATACGACCATTCGTTTCAGCAATACCCTGTCCAACTTATAAGCAAAACCTGTCAGCTCCGGGATAAAGAAGAACATCTGGACAACCGAGATAATCAGGTTGCTAATAAAGATATATCCCACTAAATAATCCGGATCATAAAACCAGGAGATCGTTGACGGACAATGTACATTCAGCCACGGGCACACCAGTAGGAAAAATAGATTCAAACCGATGCCACCAACGATAGAGAGCAGTTTGATAGCGGCAAACTTAATAGGCCGCTTTTTATACCGTAAATAGGCAAAAGGAATACATTGAAAAGAGTCTAAAGCTACCACAACAGCCATCATCGCTATAAACTCCGGATGATCGCCATAATCCAGTAAATTGGAAATAGGTTGCAGGAATAACAGGCAAAGGAAAACAAAAATCAAAGATACCCCTCCTACCGATAACAAGGAGTTGGCATATACTTTCATCGGGTCTTCTCCCGATTTGTTGGCAAAACGGAAGAATCCCGTTTCCATACCGAACGTAAGCAGTACAAGCATCAGGGCTGTAAACGCATATACGTTTGAAACAACTCCATAACCTCCGGTGGAAGCCGGCAATACCGCTGTGTACAAAGGCACCAGCATGTAGTTAAGGAACCGTCCGACAATACTACTCAACCCATAAATTGCAGTATCTTTAGCTAATGATTTTAGTCCAGCCATGTTTTATTAGTGATTATCATTCAGATTGGCTCAACGTTTCCTCTTTTGTTTGAACAACCAATCCATAAATCCGGGATAATTGAAAGCTGGATTCCAGCTTCCATGATTACAACCGGGGAATTCAATATATTCCACATCTGCACCGGCAGCTTTCAGTGCTTTATACGCTTCGCGAGAGCCTTTCACGGGAACTACATCATCCGCATCTCCATGGAAGATACGAAATTTCACATCCTTGGCAACCGATAGCCGACTTGGATTGACTGTACCGCAAATAGGAACTGCAGCTGCGAAAATCTCCGGATAACGCACCACTAAATCATACGTTCCCATCGCTCCCATTGAAAGACCGATCATATAAACCCGTTGTGTATCCACTTCGGGCATTACCAGATAAGAATCGAGCAACTGTTTAAGCGTCTGCAATATAGGACTGATCTCCTGTCCCACTGGCATTTCTGTAGGGATAAGAGACTTCGGACGTCCTGTATAAGCCCAGTAACCGTCTGTCGGACACTGTGGAATTAGAACGAAAGCGGGATACTTCTCTTGATTGACCGGATTAAGAAACATCTGTCCACCATGAGTCAACTGTTTCTCATTATCATTTCCCCGTTCGCCGGCTCCATGCAGAAACAGTACGAGCGGATACTTTTCACCTGGCTTCACCGATTCGGGATGAATCATCCGATAAGGTAAAGAGTCTCCTTTAGAAGAGACAAAAATATCCCTCCCATATTCCTGTTGAGCCGATAAAGAGAGGCTCAAAAAGAAAAAAACAAGTAAAGTAGTCCATTGCTTCATCATCCAACTATGCTTTATAAAGTTCTTTTATACCGTTTTTATCAGTCATTAAACAGTGTTTTCTGACTGTTATAAAGACTTCTTCCCAAATGTTTATAGGCAAGTTCGGTCACTTCACGTCCACGGGGAGTACGCTTCATAAATCCTTCTTTTATCAGGAAAGGTTCGTAAACTTCTTCAATGGTTCCCGCATCTTCTCCCAAAGCCGTAGCAATAGTAGTGATACCTACCGGGCCACCTTTAAACTTGTCTATAATGGTGCAAAGTATCTTGTTGTCTATCTCATCCAGACCGTATTTATCGATATTCAGTGCTTCCAATGCAAACTGGGCGATCTCTGTATCGATAGAGCCGGAGCCTTTCACCTGCGCAAAGTCACGTACCCGACGGAGCAATGCATTGGCAATACGAGGCGTTCCACGGCTACGGGAAGCAATCTCCGATGCTGCACGTACCGAACAAGGCACATCCAGTATGGATGCAGAACGACGGATGATATTGCTCAAAATATCGTCATCATAGTACTCCAAATGAAGATTAATGCCAAAACGTGCACGAAGCGGAGCTGTCAGCAAACCGCTACGGGTGGTTGCGCCAACCAGCGTGAAAGGATTTAAATCTATCTGAATACTGCGGGCCGAAGGTCCCTTATCAATCATAATATCGATGCGGTAATCTTCCATGGCCGAATAAAGATATTCCTCCACCACAGGCGACAACCGATGAATTTCATCGATAAAAAGTACATCGTTCGGTTCGAGACTGGTTAACACTCCTGCCAGATCACCCGGTTTATCGAGCACCGGACCGGAAGTTACTTTAAAGCCAACTCCTAATTCGTTAGCGATAATATTCGAAAGAGTTGTTTTTCCTAATCCGGGAGGGCCGTGCAACAGCACATGGTCGAGTGCTTCGCCACGCAGACGTGCCGCCTTCACAAAAATGCGAAGGTTTTCCACCACCTTGTCCTGCCCGCTAAAGTCTTCAAAGCTTAACGGACGGAGTGCATTCTCGAAATCCCGTTCTTTTGAAGTAAGCTGATGTTCGCGTATGTTAAAATCTTCCTGTTCCATTTATTTCTTGAAAGTAGGAGACAAAGATAGAGATTTACATTCATTTTCAGTATAAGAAAGACGAAGATTTAGTTTATTTGAAACGTAATAACTACTTTTGCACTATCTATATACACGTTATCAACTATGGTTCTAAATTACATTTGGATAGGATTCTTCGTCATTGCCTTTATCATCGCTCTTATAAAAGTGATTGTTTTGGGAGATACGGAGATATTTACGGCTATCATGAACTCTACATTCGACTCCTCCAAAACGGCATTCGAGATATCGCTGGGACTTACGGGTGTACTGGCTCTTTGGTTGGGCATCATGAAGATTGGCGAGAACAGCGGATTGATTAATGCACTGGCCCGCTTTCTTAGTCCGGTGCTTTGCCGCCTGTTTCCGGACATTCCTAAAGGGCATCCGGTGTTAGGTTCCATCTTTATGAATATGTCTGCCAATATGCTCGGTTTGGACAATGCCGCCACCCCGCTGGGACTGAAAGCGATGAAAGAACTGCAAGAATTGAATCCGAAAAAGGATACCGCTTCCAATCCAATGATTATGTTCTTGGTGATTAATACCTCCGGCCTCATCATTATTCCGATCAGCATCATGGTATATCGTGCACAAATGGGGGCTGCACAACCTACGGATGTATTTATTCCTATCCTGATAAGTACTTTCATTTCAACTTTAGTCGGAGTTATAGCAGTCAGCATCGCTCAAAAGATAAACTTAATCAATAAACCAATTCTCATTTTAATGGGTGTTATCTGCCTTTTCTTTTCGGGATTGATCTATCTGTTTCTAAGTGTATCACGGGAGGATATGGGCACTTATTCTACATTGATAGCGAATATTCTGTTGTTCAGCGTCATCATCCTGTTTATTTTAACGGGAGTCAGAAAGAAAATCAATGTATACGATTCTTTTGTAGAAGGAGCCAAAGAGGGATTTACGACGGCTGTACGCATCATTCCTTATCTGGTTGCTTTTCTGGTAGGAATTGCAGTGTTCCGCACTTCGGGAGCAATGGATTTTCTGGTGGGAGGTATCGGCTATATAGTAGGTCTATGTGGGGTTGATACGAGCTTTGTCGGGGCCCTACCTACTGCACTGATGAAATCACTTAGTGGTAGCGGTGCAAACGGCCTGATGATCGATACGATGAAAGAACTAGGACCGGATTCATTTGTCGGGCGTATGAGTTGTGTCGTACGCGGAGCTTCAGATACCACATTCTACATTTTGGCCGTTTATTTCGGCAGTGTGGGAATTACCAAAACTCGTAATGCGGTAACCTGCGGCCTGATTGCCGATTTTTCGGGTATCATAGCCGCTATCTTAATCAGTTATTTATTTTTCTTTTAAATCATAACATTCAATTATGGCTGTAACTTATCAAACAGAAGGCGTAAAAATGCCTGATATCAAGAAACGTGATACTACGGAATGGATAAAATCCGTAGCTGCTTCTTACGGAAAAAGACTCGGTGAAATCGCTTATATCTTCTGCTCGGACGAAAAGATTCTGGAGGTAAACCGTCAATATCTGCAACATGACTATTACACGGATATCATTACTTTCGATTATTGTGAAGGCGATCGTTTATCAGGTGACTTATTCATTAGCCTGGACACAATACGCACTAATGCGGAGCAATTTGGTGCCTCTTATGATAACGAACTGCACCGTGTCATTATCCATGGGATTCTTCATCTTTGCGGTATTAACGATAAAGGACCCGGAGAACGGGAAATTATGGAAGCTGCGGAAAATAAAGCATTAGCTATGCGACAAGTGTAAGCAAGCCTCAACAGCAAACGATTTCAAGAAGTAATTGATTTCACAGTAACGCACACTATAACGAAGACGCCCCATCGTAATCACTACGGCGGGGCGCTTCATTAGCAATACGATGCTAATATTAACACTAAATTATTAAGAGAGAGATTTATTACTTCTTATCAGGAGCTACTTCAGGAGTAACCAATTTCTTGATTGATTTCATATTCAGATACAGAAAAGCCAACCGCGGCTGTGCCTCCTGAACAACCAATTCCAATGAATCAGATGTTACGTAACCAATACGCTCACGTGTTTTATACACTTCTACTTTTCCATCTTCTCCTTTGCTAAATCCTTCAACAATTAAATAGCCATCTTTAATCTTCCAGGTCTTTAAATCTAAAGAAGGGACATTGATAGCAGAACATTTACCACCTTTCTCAAACTCAAATCCTTTGAGCTCACCAGTAGATTCATAGGTATAAGGATTACACCATTTACCAATAATTTGTTTTTCCACCTTGTCTTGTCCGTAGCTGCTGAATGCAAAGCAAGACAGAGCTATTACTGTAATTAATAGTTTCTTCATTTTTTTATTTTTCTAGTAAGTCATATTTCTGATCAATTCCGCGCTCTCTTAGATGAATACCCTCTTTCATCCAACGCGGTTCTTTCGTTCCTTTCAGGTAATAATCAAAGAACTGTTTCATTCGGATAGTCCAGTCTTTTTGTGCTGCCTGATTACCAAGAAAATGTCCTTCACCTTTGTAATTAAGATGCCATGCCGGACGTTGCAAACGACGCATTGCTAAATAAAGTGCACGGCCTTGTTCGTAGGCAACAGCCTCATCCTTATCATTATGCCAAATTAATAATGGGGTATGTATTTTATCCGCTTCCACAATAGCAGAACTTGCCAAATATTTATCCTTGGCTTCCCACAAACTCTTTCCCATACGGCTTTGCCATTCTTCATACATGAAATAACGCGGCAAACCGCTTCCACCACGAATACCCAAATAACCGGTTACCATATCAGTAATAGGAGCCCCAATATTAGCACAAGTAAATATATCCGTTTTTGTCACCAGATAACTAGCCTGGAAACCTGACCAACTATGTCCCTGAAGCCCTATCTTACCAGGATGTGCTATCCCCTGCTCTATTAGATATTTCGTTCCGCTCACCACTGCATCATAACTACTCTGTCCCGGCGTTCCTACAGTAAAATGTACATCCGGCATAAATACAATGTACCCATTACTCACAAAGTACATCACATCCGCCATTGCACTGCTCAAACCTGGAGCATTATAAGTATTCAATCCGCCAGAGTGAGTCTCATAAAATTGTACCAATACCGGATATTCTTTCTTAGGATCATAATCTTCGGGAAGATAAAGCAGTCCTTTGTTCGGCTTATTCTCGTAATTCGTCCACTCCAGAAGTTTAACCGTTCCCCATTTATATTCATTTTGTTGGGGATTAGCGGTTGTTATTCTGATTGGATTGGAGAAATCCGATTTGCTCCACCATAAATCACGAAATTCCGATATGTTCTGACGATTCCAGATACAATACTTCTGGTTATCAGAGAAGCGGTGAATTGCATAGATATAAGGACCTCCCATCAGTTTTTTCAGATTACCTTTCATATCAAGCAAGCATATTTCTTCATCCATAGTATCAGTATCCCAGACACTCACCATAATCTTTTCATCCGAATCAAATACCTCCTTATCAATATTGCTAGTCATTTTACGGATAAATTTCCGGTTTTTACGTCCATATCCCTTCGTAAGGCACTCCGGCTGACGTTCTCCTGTCAAATCTATCTTCCACCAGTCATAAGCGTCATAAATCAACACATTATTGCCATCAGCAGTCCAACCTGCAATACCATAAGCAGGTGCAGGATTCGGTTTGTCATAGTCTTCTTCAAATATAGGATAGCCGATAACAGTCGATATATCGGTTAGCTTGCCTGTAGCTCCATCAAATTTATTCCAGACCTTCGCTATAGGATCATACATCACCGCCCATTTACCGTTTGTCGACCACCGCGGCCTTGTCCTGTAGTTACGTCCTACTAATTGTTTTTCTCCCGTATGCACATTCACAGAATAGATGTCAAACGGCATTTCATTAAGCCATTCTTTCTGCATACGATAAGGAGTTTCGTCCGTATAAAGTACATAATGAATTTCTTCCGCACGGTCCGGCTCCAACAAATTGGCATGACTGGGAGCCACTTCCATCATTTTTTTAGAAGCAATCTCATAGATATATTTCGAATACTGGGGATGGAAATAACGGTCGCGCGTCTGCAAAGTAGGAACTTCATACTCATCCCAAGTCCATAATTCCAGCTCGAAGCTCTCATCAGGCTTTACCTTCTCTTCTTTTTTATCTTTACTCACTTTTCCCTGATAGGGTCTGAGCTCAATTGTCAGAAATTTCTGGCTATGTGATAGAGTTGCCCGGGCAAGTTCCATTCCTGTAGGGAGAATAATCTCTTTACGGTCAAAGACCAAATCACAGGTATTCTTCTTTAAAGAGAAATTATACCATAAAGAATCGTTCACTGTAAACTCTCCAGTCATCTGTTTGGCATCAAGGCTGAAAGAAGAAGGTTCTTTCTTGACGGAACTTTGATAAATAGTTTGGTAAGGACCAGCCAGTGGACCATAACACAAAGCATTTCCTTTGGCCTGTTTACGAATAAAAAGAATTGAACGATTCTGATTATACAGCGTATAGTAGCCTATACTGTCAATCTGAAATGCAGTTCCAGTCTTAAGATGACGTACTACCAAGCGGTCGAAAGCCGGAATATGGCTAACCGTATCTTCCGGTACATTGGTTACAGATACCGAATAAGGAACTCCTTCTACAGGATGGAAAGATTCTTTATACACCCACTCCGTTTTCACTCCGGACGGTAACGACATTAATATTGTCTTCATATTTCCAGCAGTATCCGCCTGCTGATAATAAATAGCCTGGTCTGCATCATAATATTGAATCTGCTCGACATCAGACAATGCTATTTCTTTCCGTGTACGCGAATCAAACAGATGTAATATCTTAGACTCCTTATCATCGGGATTATATTCCATCGGAGCAATGCGATAAGTTACCCATCGCCCTGTCGGAGAAATATCGGGTGATTCGACGCGCTTCCACGACATACAAGCTGCTATATCCAATGGTTTCAATAAGTGAGACTGTCGTTCGGCAGGTTGATCTTTCACTTTTTGTTCTGCTCCGGCAGAGTTGTATGACAGCAGCGCAGCTACCAAACACAAATATCTAAAGAAAGAGTTCTTCATATAGTTTAATCTATTGCCTTATTTACTACGGTTTATATCTTCCCAACAGTCTGCACGAGCATCACCCAGTAAATGCTTGGCAAAAAAGCGATACATTTTCCTTTCAAAATATTTATCTGCAGAACCATATCCATGACCAGCTCCCGGAATCACCAACATATCAAAATCTTTACCAGCTTCAATCAGTGCTTTAGCCATGCGATAAGTGTGTGCAGGATTAACATTCTTATCCATATCTCCTGTCACAAGCATCAGATGGCCTTTCAAGTTCTTGGCAATTTCTGCGTTCGACTTTACACTGAACTTATATTCATATTCTTTCGTCTCGTTGCCTAGACTGTCCTTCACCACCTTTTCCACTTCTTTCACACCATTATAACACTCTCCCCATCCACGATTATAAATACTGTTATCATGGTTACCGGAACAAGATACAGCGGCCGTATAAAAATCCGGATAGGTACAAATAGCAGCCGCAGCCATAAATCCACCACCGGAATGGCCGTAAATACCCACTTTCTTTCCATCAATAAATGAATGACGTTGCGCTAACTGTTCAATCGCATATTTATCATCCGCCAGTGGGTAATCGCGCATATTACCATAACCATAACGATGGTAAGCCTTACCGCGCATCGGTGTATCACCTCGATGCCCTACTGTGATTACAATAAAGCCGAGTTGCGCCATGCGAGTACAATAACTATCATCTAGTGTAAAGTTAGTAGGTACAAATCCGAAATAAGGTCCGGGATAAACAACCGAAATAATCGGATATTTCTTCTCCGGATCAAAGTCAGACGGTTTCCACATCACTCCATACAAATCTGTAACATTATCGGCTGCCTTCACGACAAAACGTTCTGGTTTTTTCCAGCCTGATGCATAAACTAAATCCAGATCTGGTTTTGCCAACTCCATAATCACCTTGCCTTTTCTATCTTTCAGCATAATTTTAGGCTCCATATCCACTCTTGAATAGGTGTCTACATAGTAATTATGGGATTTCAAGAAATTCACATTATGTTGTCCGTCTTCCGTGCTCAAAGGAGTTACTCCTTCTTTGTCAATATCAACCTCATAAAGCATGTAATAAAAAGGATTCACTTTTTTATCTTTTCCATATCCATACAGATAAACTTTGCGTTTCAGCGTATCAATAGAATTAATATAACCTGTTACCCATTCACCGGAAGTCATCACATTCTTAAGGTTTCCATCTCCATCATAATGATAATAATGCCCCCAACCAGTACGCTCTGAACGGAATAGAATATCTTTTCCATCATTTAAGATTGCAACATTACGGGCATGTGGATCACGATATGGTTTATCTTCTTCGTGAATAACTTCCTTTACTTCCATAGTTGAGAGGTTAACAGAACACACATCTACCTCATCCCAAGTACGCTTAGTACGTTCAAAGAACAAGTATTTGCTATCTGAAGTAACATGAAGAGGCATTATGTATTGGTCTTTCCATTTGTCTATCTTCGCCTTTTTTGCCGTTTTCTCTACAATATCAATAATCGTCAATTCATTTTGAGTAACATACTTATCACCAGGAAACTCATATTTATACTTTATCAACGAAGGAGAATCTTCCAATGAATTGATTACCCAGAAGTCTCGCAACAAACGGTTATCATCACGTACAACATAGATATGGCGATTATCGGGACACCAAAGCGCCGTTGTCGGTACTTCTCCATTCTCCCCAGCTTCCTCTTCACGAGCATAAGAAAAGTTTTCTACCCCATCAGTAGTCAACTGCACCTCGGTTGTATCCACTCCCAATGCTTTATTCCCCTTCACATACAAGTTGTGGTTCTTAGCATACAAAATATACTTTTTATCAGGCGAAAAAGTCATCCAACTATAAATTGGTTCTTCCGGTTCCTTCTTTTCTTCTTTCTTCTCTACTAATGTCAACTTACCCGTCAAACGATTATAGCTATATCGTTTACTCTTATAATCGAACTCAAATGAACCTTGATCTTTGGAAAAAGTAACAGATGAAATATCCAGTTTATTTCTATCCACTACCCCTTTGGTAAGTTCACTCAACTGCATAGCCATCTTCCCTTTATCAAAAAGAGGTTCACGCTTTCCTGCAGCAGGCACCACATAATAATAGTCCTTACCTACTGTCGTCTGAAACTCAAACCAGAAATTATCTGTATCGTTTATCTCCCGAGGGTAAACCGATAGACTAATATTGGACAATTTACCTCCTAAAGTAAAATCCTGAAATTTATCAGTCAATTCATAGTTGGCAAATGTATTATTTGATTTACTGACAGATGCTTGAGCAGCCATCTGGGCCACAGTGCAACATGTCAGTATAACAGTTACAAAAAATGTTTTAATACTCATTATCATAGTTCATTCTAGAAAACATTCATATACTAGTTAAAACTCAAACCAAAAATAATCAAATCCACGACCGATCTTATAAAGAGCATCAACAATATTACCAAAATGGTTATCCTCTATAACTTCATTAGGGAATAACTTGCCTAAAGCAACTTTCTCACAAACTCCTGTAGATTGATTCTTGACCTCTTTCACCTCATAAATACTAAATGTTCCGTCAGCTAGTGCAACTCCTAACTGTCCGTTATAACCTGGTAGAGCTGGAGAGGCCGACAAGTCATTGACTGCCAATGATACCACATCACTAGCCATTTCTCCTAGCAGGAGCATTGGTTCGTTATGATTACCAGTATCTGGATCTTTGCCATATTGACAATACCATAACTTATTTCCGTCTGCAATCACAACAAACATTTTGTTATTAAAAACAGCAATGTCTCTATAATTAGAAATCGCACCTAATTCTTTTTCAAAATATTCGGTCTCCGAGATAGTTGCAGCAGCTTCTGCCTCTTCTCCTTTCAATGAGAAATATTTCAATCCATACGAACTACTACTTGGTTCTTTCATAAGAGCAACCCAAGCTGAAACAGCAGCCGAAACATCATAATCATTTTTTCTTGTACTTGTAGCAAGAATTATATCTATTACCTCTTGAGACATCTTCTGAAAATGCTTTTGACCATTCATTTCTGTAATCTCATAAACATTGCCAGTAAGTTTTGTGGAATTCTCACTGATAGTTGTACTATAATCATCAACAGAAATACCTGCGTCATAAATTCCAACCAATGTATTATCTTCTTTCAGTGCCGGAATAACATTATTATAAAGATCATTCAGTTTAAAATTCTGAAACAATCTGCGAAACTTCATTCCATTATTTAACGGAATAGAAGTATAAAATCCGGAATGAAAGTCAGCTATATCAATTTTATTGTTCAAGAAAATAGAACCATCCTCATTACGAAGCAACTTTGCTGAATATGTCATTGCTGCTTCTACAGGAGAAAAATTGTCAGGTAAATCATTATTAAACTCCTCGAAAGTATACACTTCACGCTCTAAAGTATTACCATTCAATTCAGCCCATTTATCTTGCTTCACAAGCAGTTCATCATATACTTCAATACCCTTAGAACTATAATAATCCATATCGCCAAGATTTTCCATCAAGCCAATCGGATTCATTCCTAGATTAGGAGTTACATCCATCTTCACCCTATGATACACCAATGAATCACGAATCACTTCCTCCCCATCCAAAATAATAGAATAAGTAAGAGTAGAAGGAATTATAAAATTTAAAATAGACCTATTATCAGCCCCTTTGGAAAGAATAGCCCACCCCCGTTGAAACTCCGTTCGAATCTTTACAGTTGTTGTCTTGGCAAACTTCACACCCGACTTGTTGTCTATCACAGCAAAGGTTATTTTGACAGTACCACTCTTAGAAGAAGAAAAAGTATAAGATGCATCGTGCTCATTAGCCAACAGCTGACCATCCAGATACCACTCATAGCTCACATCCGGTGCAATACTATCAATTGTAAACTTAAAAGTCGGTGTTAAAGTTAATTTTTCATCTACAGAAATGCTATAATCATCTTTAAGCCCTCCAAAACTTTGATATCCGCCTTGAAGTTCATTTAGCTTATCATAATTATAATTATTGTCATCATCCAGACAAGCCGTCATAGCTACACAACAAAGAGCTATGACTATATATACAAATGATTTATTCATAAACTTATTTCCTTTTTATTATCCTGCAACAGGAACTGTTATCTCTAATTGTGTTTTTTCATCAACTAACGGCCCTAAACCTTGTGCAGCTCTTTCTGCATTAATATTCTTCAAAGTGTTTTTCAACTTTAATGAATATTTACGCAATACTTGCTTATTTGTACCGTCAAACACCATATCATCCTTCTTCAACTCATCCAAAAACATCTTATATTTATCTTCTAAATATATCCCCAGATAATACTCATCAACCGAATTGAGAGGATTATCACCACCACCAGTATCATGCACTGACCACCAGCTCGGTTTAAACAAACGGTCTGTTACAGTAACAATTGCTCTTGAATATTGCTTTGATCCCTCTTTTATTTCCTCTTCCTCATCTATTTTCAACGCTAAGATTAATGTCTGACTACTCAAAATCTCTGAATTCTTCAGCTTTATATAAACGTTTCCTTTCAGTTGTCCTTTCTCAATCAGACACTCTGCCGGTAGTTCATATAAATTGGCGGGCAAAGTTGTACGGCTTTCATCTACACTCACAGAAAACTTCAGATCTTCATCCTGCACTTTACCATACACTGAAACTTCTAATGAAATCTCCGGAACTTCACCTTCATTATAAACTTTAAAAGAAACAATTGTAGTATCTTTAGCCATGTCCTTGGCAAATACAATATACGAGATATCGTTATCATTGACCATCAAACCTTTCTCTTCACAAGAGATAAAAAAACTAGAGCAGCAAAAGCATGCTATAGTGGGAATTATTAGATTCTTAATTTTCATTTTTTACTCCAATTTAGTTATTTGATATTACTTTCCGAATCGGGTAACGGTAATACGACATATTCTTCCGTCATTGGAATCTCACCATCATCACATGTGAGAATTTTATTGAGACGTTTAAACATATACAATGTCTGTCCCTCACCAAAAAATTCCCGGCGCGCATCATTCACAATCATATCTACAAAATCGTTCTTGGAAGAGACAGACGAATAATTCACATCATCAATACCGCGTCCTTTTTTCACTTTACTCAAATAACTTTCCGCCTCAGCCTTTTTAAGTAAATCACCTTCCGTATAAATTGCTTCAGCTGCAATGTAATACACTTCAGACATGCGAATCATTGGGATAATCTGATTATTAGCTTTACCATATTCCGTACTCTCCATTTGTTTATAATACTTTAATGTACGGTAATTATTCCCATAGTATTTTGATTCCAACTGATATTTAAAACGATAATCGTCTTCTTTTTCTATGCCATATACTTTATCGACCATTTTTCTACTCCAAGACAAATAATACTGTTGAGATTCAGGTTTACCATCCGTATGATGATTAACCTCGCTATCCCAGTCAACTAACTCTGTTGGAGAATACAACGCAAAAATGATATTATCATACATCTTCATATTGCCGTCCTCAAAGTTATCAGAAGCATAATAAGATTCATCAGCTGCAAAATATTTTGTTTTCTTTTCTTCATCTATTAACTTTTTCGCTTCTGCATATGCTTCATCATTCATTCCTGCGTATAAATAGACTCGCGCCAATACGGCTGTTACAGCATAATAATTCAAACGATAGCCTCTTCGTGCAGCAAAACCTTCCTCACCAGCTACTGCGTGAACAAAACGATAACTAGGACTGAATTTTGAGGTTTTTGTATCTATATCAAATAAAATACGTTGTGATTCTTTCAGATCGGCGATAGCATGTTCAAGGCAATAACCGACTGTTTGTTTATCATTTACATAAGCAGGATATTTGTCTACATACGGAATAAAAGTACGTGTATTAGGGTTCGTGACAGGGGCAGGAGCATAAATACGAAGTAAATCAAAATGCATATATGCACGTAAGCCAAGTGCCTCTCCCAGAATCATACGACGTTCACTATCATGATCATAAAACAGCAGTGAATCAGCCACTTCTGCTTGCTGTATCAAATTATTACAGTTGGCAATAATATTCCAAGCGGCATTCCACATAGCGTCTGTTATGGGCGTCAATTCCGAATTCTTAAAATTAAAATTATGAATTTTACTCATACCTTGTCCACTACCGCTCGTAGGAGTCTTACCTTTTTCATAGAGTTGTCCCCAAGCATCTACAACCCCCCACGTCAAATTACTTCCATACAAATCAAACGTTGACAATTTACGATAAATACCATTCAAAGCCGTCCGGAATCCATCACCCGAAGAAAAAAGATACTCTTCTTTGATTTCATCAGAAGGATATAAATCAAGCCAGTCCTGACAGGATGAAAATGTGAGCGCTAAACAGGCTAATGATACGATTGTTCTATATATTTTTTTCATTATAGTAAGTCTTAAAATTGTGCTTTAACAGAGAAATTCACTTTCCATGATTTCGGATAACTTAATCCACGCTCCTGACGGATTGAGTTCCAATTAATAAAGTCACTTGAACTAGCTTCAAGACGGAGCATATTCATACCCAAATACTTCTTTATCCACTCGCGATTGAAATCATAGCTCAATGTCAATGCACTCAAACGGATATAAGATTTATCCTGTACAAAACGTGACGTAGGCAAAGTTGTCAATTTACTATCTTTAATATTCTTGTATTGGGCAATATCGCCAGGTTTCTGCCAGCGATCCGTCAATACTCGCAAATCCACATTCCCTCGGTCTATCTTTGCATTTTCCACACGATCTACTAAAGTTTGATTATATTCCTGACCACCCCATTCATATAAGAAAGAAGCGAACAAACTCCATTCTTTATAAGAAAGATTTAAACCGAATGCTCCATTAAATTTCGGCTCTGTATTACCAACAACTACTTCTTGTGTAGCATCCCACTCGTCAGATATTGTACCATCTCTGTTCAAGTAAATCTCTTTACCGGTAGTTGGGTCAATACCTAACGATTTTACCGCCCAAATAGATGTTAATGATTGCCCCTCTTCATATTGTGCAATAGGCACAGAATAGTTAGCATCAGTCAAAGAATGATTTATACTCTGTTGTTCATTCTGCTCCTTTTTATAGAATTCAGCTACACGCTGATTGTATGCTTTTTGTGAATCAGATATTTTCAATATCTCATTGGTGTTGTGTGCCATATTTCCCCACAAAGCTACTATCCAATCACGATTCCGATACACGTCGGTACGCACAGTCAACTCAAATCCCTTATTCATAACCTCACCCATATTACTTTTATAAGTAGAGAATCCTGAAGTGTTTGAAAGAGTGACATCATTAACTAAGTCTTTAGTTTTCTCATAATAATAATCAGCTTCCACGGTCAGACGTCTGTCAAAAAACTGTGTTTCTATACCAATATCAATTTTATCTGTTTTTTCCCATGTCAAATCCTTATTTCCCAAGGCTTTTAACACTGCTCCGTAACCTGTTGCATACCATTCGTCGAAAAGAGTTTCATACATTGTAGTAGCGGCATAGGAAGGGAAGTTTACTTTACCTGTACGTCCGTATGAGCCACGTACCTTCAATTTATTCACCCAACTATTCCCTTTCAAGAAATCATAGTTATGCACATTTACTCCCAAACCTCCCGAGAAGAAAGGTGCCCACCTTTGATCAGAACCAAATTCGGATGAACCATCAAAACGTACCGAAACATCTGCTAAGTAGATGTCATTCCATGTATAATTAGCTGTAGCCAATACACTCACCATGCGAGAAGTACCTTCTGTACGTGTTGGTTTTTTATAGATTTCAGAAGCATAATTTAAAGAATGGAACTGTCCTGATGGAAATCCACGATAATGAGCATTTGTGTTATCTTGCGAGCCTGCCGAAGCTTCCCATCCTACAGATACATTTAAATTATGTTTCTTCTCAAATGTACGTGTGTAATACAAAAAAGCATTCGCATTCCAGTCTAAATTATTGCCATTAGTTGTATACAGATCACCTAACTTATCTTTATTCTCATCGTCAGATTCTCCTAACACACTTGTTTTGGAAGACAACGGATCTATGAATTGCTCACTATTAGCATACTTCCTAGTTACACTAAATTGCCCCCTCACAGTCCAGTAGTCAGTTAAATACCAATTTAAACTTAGATTATTAGTAATCTCATCGTATGCATTCCAATCATAATTGGCTAAAGTTGCTTCGTACAGAGGGTTATTTGCTTTACTATTTTTACTTGTTTTTGAAAAAGTTAATTGCTCTACCAATATCCCATCTTCGTAAGGAGTATCATAAGGCTGCATATTTGTGTAATCACTAAATGAGCCATAAGGTGATTCTGTTGATTTTGTGTGAGTAAAAGACACAGTATTTTTCACCTGAAGGCTTTTCATTCTATAATCCAAAGAGAAACCGACATTATAACGATCGCGGGAGGATCCTTTCATAACTCCTTTCGTTCCATTATAAGAAGCATCTACGCCATATCTTAAATTTTGTGTTCCCCCTTCCACATAAATGCTATGTTTTTGATCAAAAGAATTTCTCAATGGTAATACCAACCAATTAGTATCTATTCCCTTACGTATCTGTGCATACTTTGCACTATATGAATTTATTGCATCTCCCATATTACCATTTGACGACGTTTCAAACAATCCAGCAAGTCTCTCTATTTCCAGTTTTTCGGATGCATTTGCCAAATTATAATCTCTTAGGTCAGGCATTTCCAAAGTTCCTGTAAAATTATACGATACACGAACTTCACCTGGTTTGGGAGTTACTGTAGTAATAACAACCACTCCATTTGCTGCACGCGAACCATAAATAGCAGTTGCAGCAGCATCTTTCAGAATAGTCATACTTTCAATTCGAGTAGGATCAAGGTCATATACTTTCTCTATACTCACTTCAAAACCATCCATTATGAAAGTAGGTAAGTTAGGATTATTCTCTAAATTTGATTTAGAAAGTTGACTTTTATCCAAATCTCTCACTCCAACCCCTGACCGTCCACGAATATACATCTCTGGTAATGCATTTGGGTCAGAACCAAATTGCGTATTCGTCATCAAACGAAAAGATGGATCAAAGGATTGCATCGCATCGATAACATTGGTTTGCGATACTTTACGTAACTCATCACCGGTAATCTGTGTAGAGCTACCAGTAAAACTGGTTTTACGAACATTGCTATATCCGGTTACAACCACATCTTCCAGTGTTTTCACATCATCAACCAATGTTATTTCAAGCATCTTTTTACGTGTAGCATCTACCTGAAGAGTTTGCTTTTTCATACCGATAAAAGAAATTTCCAAGGCTACTTTATCACCTTTCACATCTAGCGTAAATTCACCTTCAATGTTGCTAGAAGTGCCTGTACGGGTACCTTTTACGATGATACTGGCACCCGGTATCGGTTCTTTATTCGAATCGACAACAATACCACGGATACGGTTGTCACTTTTCTCGGTCTGCTGTTTACGAATAACAACAATACCATCTTTCATCACATAGTCAAATCCTTGCGGATTCAATATCAACTTCAAAGCTACTTCCCATTTCTCATTCTTTGCATTAATCGATACGGGAGGAACTCCTTTA
>OJQX01000467.1_pt1 | contig 24535 bp, 20 predicted proteins | sample 1599031 | NCBI WGS metagenome assembly OJQX01 (sample SAMN03922513, study PRJEB24848) | human gut metagenome | isolation source: stool sample | host: Homo sapiens | place: Germany | collected 2010-02 | reverse complement strand
GAACTACCACCTGACGCTGGACAGCGGCGTTATCGGTATCAACAAGTGCGTGAACATCATCGCGGAGATGTATTGACAAGCTGAGAAATCGGCACCTGCCTCAAAAAGCAGGTGCCGATTTTTATGATTTGCCCTTGCCGGTGCAGGATGCGGGGATCATGGCTTGACTTGCTCCGCAGCTCAATACGCCGGGTCCTTCAGCTCCCGGCGGATCTGCGGGAAGGCCGCATCCTCGCCCTTCTTCTTCAGCAGCAGCAGCCACCGGTCCAGCAGGTCGCTGGTCTCCTGGTTGATGAGAATGTGCCCCTTGGAGCCCTGGTAATAGTCATAGGGCGATGCATCGGTATATTTTTCCCCTTGGTACACCCGGCAGGCAGCGATGCGGTCGCAGAACATCTCCGCCACATAGCGCTTGGGCATTTTGCACCCGCCCATGTATACGCTGCCGTCCGGCCGCAGGCAGTAGTCGATCCAGTACTCAAAGTGATGACGGTTGCGGCCCTTATGATGCAGCCACGACAGGCTTACGCCGTTTTCCAGGCGCTCCTGGTCGTTGGGACTGCGGTATCCCTGGTAATATTTGGCGCTGCGCCAGAACTCCGTGGGGCTGTATTTGCTCAGATCGTGGGTCAGTCCCTGCCACACCAGCCCCAGCCGCAGGCAGTAATGCCGCACCAGCCGCCGGTGGCGGCCCACCGTGCGCAGATGCTCACGAATATGCATGCGCCGTCCCCCCCTTTTTTTCGCTTTTCCTATGATACCACAAAAGGGCTCCCGGCGCAAACGGCAGACTTTGGCGAAATGACGAAAAATGACGGGATTTTTCTACGGCAGATTTTGCTTTTTATTCACACTCCTGTCATAGGTCTATGTTATAATCATAACAAAAGATCAAACGAGAACAAGGAGGCGCATCTTTTTCATGATGATCGAGAAGAGCGGCACCATCCGGCTGAAGGATATCCACATTCCCCAGGGGGGCACGCCGGAGCAGCAGGAGCTGGCCCAGGGCATGGTACGGGTGAATCACCTGTATCGCAGCGCTCTGAAGGTCGCCGTCACCCAGCTGGAGATCCTGGACGAGGAATTTGCCAGCCTGTACGACCACTCTCCCATCCACCATATCGAGTACCGCATCAAAACCGTGGACAGCATCGTGGAAAAGCTGAAGCGCCGGGGGTTTGAGGTCACCATCGACAATATCTATGCCCACATCCAGGACGTAGCCGGCGTCCGGGTTATCTGCAACTATCTGGACGATATCTACTATCTCCGCAGTCTGCTGGCCCGCAATGAGAATTTCAAGATCATCCGGGAGGTGGACTACATCCAGCAGCCCAAGGAGTCCGGCTACCGGAGCCTGCACCTGATCTGCGATGTGCCCATCGTGATCTCTGAGGGAATGCTGCACCTGCCGGTGGAGATCCAGCTGCGTACCATTGCCATGGACATGTGGGCCAGCCTGGAGCATGAGCTGCGCTATAAGTCGCAGCGGGACTTTTCCCCTGACGACGCGGCGCGCCTGCGCCTGTGCTCCGACGCCATCAGCGAGATCGACCGGGAAATGCAGGATATCTACCAGGGCAAAGGCCCGGAATACCACGCATAGAACCCCGCTGCAAAAAGAAATGTACTCCCCCATGCAGGACGCTGCCGTCCGCATGGGGGAGCAAGTTTATGCCGCCTGGGCGGCGTTACGCTTTGGGCTGCTGCTGGGTGATGCAGTGGATGTTGCCGCCGCCGAAGGCGATCTCCCGGGTCTGGACCCCCACGATCTGGCGGTCCGGGAACATCTGCTGCAGCTGCTGGATGGCCAGCCGGTCGTTTTCGTCGCCGTACTGGGGGGCGATAACGGCCCCATTGACGATGAGAAAGTTCATATACGAGGCGATGCTGACCTCGCCGTTTTCCCGGGGGGCGGTGCCCTCCACGGCGTCGATGGTCTCCGCCCCCTCCAGATAGCAGGGCTTTTTCGTCAGGCACAGCTTGTGCACCGTCAGGCGGCGGCCCTTGGCATCGGTGGCCTGGCTCAGGGTGCGGAAGGCGTCCTGGGCCGCCTGATAGAAGGGGTTCTCCGGGTCCTCGGTCCAGATGCACGCCACCTCTCCCGGGGCCACGAAGCAGGCCACGTCGTCAATATGGCCGTTGGTCTCATCGGGGTCGATACCGTCCCGCAGCCAGATGACCTTCTCGCACCCCAGATAGCCGCAGAGCTTTTCTTCAATATCCCGGCGGCTCAGCTCCGGGTTCCGTCCCGGGGACAGCAGGCACATCTCCGTGGTCAGCACAGTGCCCTGACCGTCCACATGGATGGACCCGCCCTCCAGCACAAAATCGTCGGTGCGGTAGCTGTCCACCCCCTCCAGCTCGCAGATCTTCCGGGCCACCAGGTCGTCCTGATCCCAGGGAAAGTACAGCCCGTCGTACAGGCCGCCCCAGGCGTTGAAGGCCCAGTCCACTGCCCGCAGACCGCCCTGGTCGTTTTTCACAAAGGTAGGGCCGCAGTCCCGGACCCAGGCATCGTTGCTGGTCATCTCCACCACCCGCACGTCCTCCGGCAGCCGGGCCCGGGCATTCTGAAACTGGTCGGGATTCACGCATACCGTCACCGGCTCAAACCGGGCGATAGCCCGGGCTACGTCAATGAATGCCTGCTGGGCGGGCTTGGCTCCGCCGCGCCAGTTATCGGGCCGCTGGGGCCACAGCATCCATACGCCGCTCTGCTCCTCAAATTCCCCGGGCATGCGATACCCGTCCTGCCGGGGCGTGGTTCCTGTGATTCGTTTTGCCATAGCTGTTATCCTCCTGATATGGGGTGATGGCGCCGCCGGACGGCGATGAGCAGCTCGCCCAGCAGCACACTGATGATGGAGCCCACGGTAATGGGCAGAATGGTGGCCAGCGTCTCCCGGTCCGTGGACAGGGGGACGGCGGTGAATACGATGGACAGGGCGATGAGCGCCATGGGGACGTAGGCCAGGCATTTGAGAAAGCCGCCGCCTCCCGGTACCCGGAAGGGCCGCTCCGCATCCGGGAACCTTTGCCGCAGGGCCAGAAACGCCGGAAACACCGGCAGATAGCTCAGCAGCAGCATCACCAGGTTCAGGGCGAAGAAGCTCCAGAACAGGGAGGAATCCGGGCTTACCGCCTGGATGGCAGCTCCCAGCAGACACACCGCCGAGGCTACGATCCCGCTGACCAGCGCCGAGCCCACGGGCATCTGGTTGTCCTTCCGCCGCCGGGCGAACACGGCGGGCATATCTCCCCGCTCCGCGGCATAGGCGGCGGTGGAATTGACGCCCATGGACCAGGAGATCATGTTGCCGAACAGCGTTACCAGAAACAGCAGGGCCACAATGCCCACCAGCACGCCGCCGGTGGCGCCGGTCATCAGGGATACGGCATCGATGAGGCCGGAGTCCACACTGATGTCCCGGGTAGGCACGGCGGCCCCGATGCCGAAGGCCGAAAACAGGTAAATGGCCGCAATGACGATGCCGCCGGCAACGATGGCCTGGGGGATCTGCCGCCGGGGGTCCGCCATGCTGCCGGCATAGGTGCATACCACCTCAAAGCCCAGAAAGTTGAAGATGATGACGGAGATATACGACAGACTGTCCAGGTCGAAGGACGGCAGGAAGGTCCGGGCCGTCATGTCGTTGACAAAGCCATTTTTCGCCACATACACGATGCCCAGCACCCCCACCGTCACCGCCAGCAGAATCTTGATGGCGGCGCTGAGGTTCAGGATGATGATGCTGTCGCACACCGGATAAAAGGCCACCACGGTGACGATCCAGATAAACGCCAGCTGGATCAGCAGGGACCACACCGGCCCCGGCTGCCAGCCGAACACATACCCCAGCAGCTCCGGACACATGACCGCCAGGGATGCCATCCACAGAGGGAAGTTGATCCAGTAGTACCACGAGGACCGGGCGCCCCAGCGGGAGTCGGGCCACGCCGTGTGGATCCAGTCGTACAGGCCGCCGTCCCCAGGAAAGGCGGTGCCCAGCTCCGAGGAGATGAGCCCATAGGGCAGCAGAAACGCCGCGATCATGAACAGCCACCAGAAATACTGGCTGTTGCCGATGGACGCCACCGGCGCGGCGGCTTCCGCCACAAACACCACGCAGATGACGGACAGCACCACGTCCGCCAGCCGAAATTTGCGTTTTTCCATGTCAGCTCAGGCCCCGGTCCGCCATAAAGCGCTCCAGCTGCTCCCGGGCGGCAGCCATCTCCAGCTCCGTGTGCCTCTGGCGGCACTGGGTGAAGTATACCAGCAGGCCCCGCATGGCCGTCAGGCGGTTGCCGGCCTGCTCCCAGCACAGGGAGGCGGCGGAGTCGGCCACCTCGTCGGTGACGTCCTCACCCCGGGTGGCGGGCAGGCAGTGCAGGAACTTGCACCCGATGGCCCCCAGGCTCATCAGCTCCCGGTTCACCTGATAGTCGTGGAACACCTCCACCCGCTGCTCCTTGGGCATCTCGTTTTCATACAGGCCGTACCACACGTCGGTATAGATGAAGTCTGCGTCCCGGACGGCGCTGCGGTCGTCGGTGACCAGGAAGCTGCCGCCGCTTTCCCGGCAATTGCGCTCCATGATGGCCTGATGGCCGTCGGTCAGCTGATGGCCCTTGGGGCCGTAGTGGACAAATTTCATGCCCAGATGGGTGGTGATGAAGCCCAGGGACGCGCACACCTGGGTGCCGTCGCCCACGAACACCACCTTGCAGTCCGACAGCTTCTTGCCCCGGGGCAGGTTCTCCGCCATGGTGCACAGGTCGCCGATCTCCTGGGTGGGGTGGTTATAGTCGGACATGCCGTTGAGCACCGGAATGGAGCACGCCTCCGCCAGGTCCACGATGGTGCGGTGCTCAATGACCCGGGCCATGACCACGTCCACCAGATAGCTCAGCACCCGTCCGGTGTCGCCGATGGTCTCGTGTCCGCCCAGCTGGATCATGCCGGGGCCCAGATACTGGGCGTGGCCCCCCAGCTGGCTCATGGCCGTCTCAAAGGACACCCGGGTCCGGGTGGAGGACTGCTGAAAGATCATGCCCAGGTTCCTGTTTTTCATCAGCGGCGGGTAATAGCCGCCCCGGATGGCGTCCTTGATGGACAGGCTCAGCTGGATCATGTCCAGCAGCTCCTTCGCCGAAAAGTCGTTGGTGTCGATAAAATCCTTGACCATATGGTTTCCTCCTGCAAGAAATAGTTGGAAAATTTCCGCGTTCGGCCTTATTATGCGCCCGATGGCGCGTCTCTATGCAAAAAAAGCCGCCTCTCGCTCCGCCGCCGTGAAAATGACGCAGGGAGGATTATATTTTCTTGCGGAATCGGCAAATTTGCTGTTGCAAAAGCGCGAAGAAAGGCTTAAAACAGATTCTGAATCAGAGCGCCTGAAAACGTGCGGGGGAGGTCTCCGCAGCCCCTCGTACAGGGCAATGGAAAATCACATATAAAGGAAAGGAATGAACAAAATGAACCAAACGCAAACACGATCTCCGCGGAAGAGATTGCTGTCGCTGATTCTGGCGGTGATTCTGATGATCGGGCTGCTGCCCATCTCCGCATTCGCCACCTCGGCCAGCGCCCAGGCGGGCGAGGACAAGGCCGCGACCCAGGACAGCGAGTTCCTGCGCATTTTCCACCTGGACTGCGGCAGAAAGTATTTCACCGTTGGCCAAATCAAGGATTTGATCGACACGGCCTCTGCCAACAATTATACCCATGTGGAGCTGGCGGTGGGCAACAATGGCCTGCGCTTCCTGCTGAAGGATATGTCCCTCGAAGTGGACGGCAAAACGTACACAAGTGATGGCGTTACCGCTGCCATTGAAGCCGGAAACAAGCAGTACAGCAATAGCAAAAATACGACCGATTCTGCGCTGTCTGAGACGGACATGGACACCATCATTGCCTATGCCCGGGGAAAGAACATCCGAATCATCCCCCTGATCAACACGCCGGGTCACATGAATGCCATTCTGTCCGCTGCCAAAAGCCTGACAAGGACGACTTGCGCCTATAACGGCTCCGGTACCACCATCGACGTGACCAACACCACGGCGGTGGCCTTTACCCAGGCCCTGCTGAAGAAGTACGTCAGCTACTTCGCCGGGAAGGGCTGCGAGTACTTCAACATGGGCGCGGATGAATATGCCAATGACATTTACACATCCGGTTCTATGGGCTTTGGCCAGCTTCAGAGCTCGGGCCAGTACAGGGATTATGTCACCTATGTCAATCAGGTTGCCAAGCTGATTGATGATGCCGGGATGACTCCCATGGCATTCAATGATGGCATTTATTACAAGTCAAATGAATTCGGCGGCACATTCGATAGCAACATCGTTGTCTGCTATTGGACGTCTGGTTTCAATAATGGCGATGGTGGCAGATACGATCCTGCTCCTGCCTCTTTCCTTGTGAGCAAGGGGCATAAGGTCATCAACACCCAGGATGCCTGGTACTACGTACTGGGCCGCAGCAATGGAACGTATGGCCTCAGCTCCGCAAAGAAGGGCGCTAATAATACGAGAGTGACTTCCGTTCCCGGTGGTGGTGCTACTCCCATTGGCTGCATGCAGTGCCTGTGGTGTGATGAGCCCAGCGCAAGCTATTCGAACACAGAGGTCAGCAATGTCAAGGGACTGATGCAGACGCTGTCTTCTAATAATCCCATTTATTTCGCTGAGGTTGCACCCCTTGGCCCCAGCATCAAGCCCGAAAGCGGCACCAGCCTGACCGTGGGCAGCAACGGCACCGTGCTGACCATTTCCGGCGTTACCGACGGTTCCACGGTTACCTGGACGGTGGATAATCTCAGCGTTATCAAGCTGCTTGCTGCCGGAAACGACGATGGCGATTCCATTACCGGCACCAGGGTCACCGCAGTTCCGGTGGGCGAGGGCACTGCCACCGTCACCGCCACGGTGGATGGCAAGGCCTACACCATTGAGCTGACTGTGACGGACCCCAACACGGAGCACGTCTATGTGTCCGTGGGCGAGACCAGCAAGATTTTCACGCAGAGCGGCGATGTTACCAGGGACGTGGTCGAAACCGACTACAACCGCGGTGTTGCTTCCTATACTGCTGAGTATGTGCACACGGATGCCTCGCAAAAAAAGACCCTGGGCAGCAAGGTCACCATGAACAGCGACGGCACCTATACCGGCGTGATATCTGACGGCACCAACTATCTGGTGATTGATAGCAGCGGCAAGATCAGCAGCACAACTAAAATTGCTGATGCAACGGAATTTACTGTTGTTAGGAATACAACCTACTATTTCGGTAGTAGAACCTACTACACCATTCAGGGCAATGGACATTACCTGACGGTGAATCAGACTGGCAACCGGTGGGATGGTTATACCTACACCCTTGAAACGACTTCCCAAAGCGAGAATTGGTCGTACAGCGCCAGCGATGGTTTCAGCAACAACAGCCGCTATCTTACCTATAGTAACGGCTGGACCGTTGCCAGTAGCAGAGGAACGGGCTTCCTGTATTCGGTGAAGGACGAGAGCACCCAGGCGAAGGGTGAGACCAGCGTCACCATCGGCGGCACGAAGTATGTGATCCACGTGCAGGACAAGGCTCCCGATGACGCTATGACCACTGGCACCATCACGCTGGAGTACTGGATCACAAACTTCCCTGTCTATGAGAGTAATAATACCAGCAGTAGTAAGAGCGCGACCATCAGTAAAACCGACAGCCGGGTTCTGACGGACGATGGCCTTGCTGTCGCGGAGCTTGCTCCGGAGCGTGCCTACTCAAACTTCGACGGCTGGAAGGATGTCTACTATTGGCAGACCATGCGGCTGGACAAGGATAATCAGCAGACTATGGCTGACAAGGATGACGAAACTTCTGACGGCACTACGCTGACCCATATCCGCTATCGCAACGACGCTTGGCAGTACAAGACCGCTGGCGGCTTATGGCGCTACTTCCTGAGCACGGACCAGTTGGTGGCTTATTACCTCCAGAAGACAGAAGTTACCAAAGAAGTTACTACCTATGTCAAGGACTGGGGATATAAAACGGATAGTGTTACGCCAAACAAGGATACAGACGAATCAAATAACTATAAAGGTCAGGTTGCTCTGACGGTGGCGGTGGTGTACCCCGACGGCACGGTATCTCCTGCTGAGGGGGATATGTACGCCAGCTCCACCACGATTTTCAACTATTGGTCAGGCCGTGACATCGGCATTGTTGCGCCTGTAAACAACAGTGACTACAATATTTCCAAGATTACGGTGACTGATGGCACGAGATGTTCTACTGCGAGCCATGACACATATGACACTTGGTTGTCTACCGACACCATCACCTGGGACAAGAAGGCCCAAGCGGATGGCGAGACCCAGTGGTACAATGAGACCGAGGTCTGGAACAAATCCTTCGGTACCACGCCCATGGTCAACGGCAAGGCCAGCAATATTACCTGGTCCGCCAAGAATACCGCCAAGCTGGTGCTGATCTATCTGGAGCCCATTGAGCGGGAAACCAACCTGAACGTCGTCTATTGGGATGACAACGCAAAGTCCCAGATTTACCAGTATCAGATCGCAATGAAGTATACGCAGGGCGGTGCGGTCCCGAGCTTCATAACCGACCTGAAGAGCAATGGGAACGTGATCGGCGGCACCCTCAGCTGGCCCGGAAAGACTTCCGATGTCGAGGGTTATCTGCCTGACGATGCCTATGTGACCAACAGCTCCGACGTTAACCAGAACATCAGCAAGGCGCTGGGCACTGGTATGGCGGGAATCAGCGGCGTCTATACCAGTGGCCTGTATGAGTATGTCAGCGCCGATATCTCCACGGACGGCAAGACCCTGACGCTGCATTACAATCTGAAGGAAACGGAAGCCAAGACCTTTGTGGTGGACTTCGGCCTGCCCCTGAAGATTCCTGCCAGCGCATTCGGCATTACTGACACAAACACGATTGAAACCGTTTCCTTTGAGTACAATAAAGTTGTCCATGAGAAGGATGGCCAGTACGGTCATGGCTCCATTGATCAGAAAAACGGATTCGTCACCTATACGCTGACGAAAACGCTGGACAGTAAGGTGGCGATTCCTCTTTGGGTCACGTTTAAGAATGACGCTAAGCCCGCCCAAATGCTGTCGGTGAACATCATCCCCGCCAGCAATGTGTACTACGAGGACAGCCTGGCCGCCTTTACGGACGGCACGGGCGCGGCTAAGGACGCAAAGTGGAGCATCGTGGACAAGGACGGCAACGAGACTACGGAGGGGACTGCCCCCACCCAGGCCCTGGAGCAGCTGGGCAGCAGCGGCGTCTACGGCTACGATAAGGCTTATAAGGATTCCTCTATGCTCTCCATGGGCACCGCCCACAAGGTCACCGTGACCGCCAACATGGCCAATACTGATGCTTGGAAAGCACAGTCCGGCTCCGCTTGGCCCACCGCTCAGTTCACCTTCAAGGGCACCGGCTTCGACATCATCTCCCTGACGGACAACACCTCCGGCGCGATTGTTGTTGATGTCTACAATGGCAACAGTACTGATGATCAGAACTTGAAGGATAGCTATTTGGTGAACAACTACTACGGTTACAAACAGGACGAAAATGGTAACTGGGTTGTTGCTGCCGAGAAGGATAAGAACGCCCTGTACCAGATCCCCGTCATGAAGGTTACGGGTCTCGACTATGGCGAGTATACCGCTGTCATCCGGGTGTTCTATAACTCCTTCTTTGATAAGAATTACAGCGAGGAGAACAATAATAACCAGTACAGCTTCTGGCTGGACGCCGTTCGCATCTATGACCCCATGGGTGAGTATGCGGGCTACACCGCCGATAACGAGGGCTATCCCCAGTACATCAAGCTCCGCGACGAGCTTGCCAAGACGGCAGAGACCAATAAGGGCGTTGTGTTCATCGACGGCGCTGCAAATGCCAGCATTGCTGACTATGCCAACTTCGGCCCCAACAACGAGGTCTATCTGGCAAACGGCCAGGCCATCTCCTTCAAGGTGCCGGAAAATGACAAAATCGCCAGCATCCAGATCGGCGCCAAGGCCCCCAAGGGTACGGCTAACCTGAATGTGAATGAAAAGGAAATTGTTTCGGGTGGCCTTTCCACTGCCACGGAGATGTACTATGACATCACCACACAGGTTACCGGTGGTAGTTCTCAAGTGACCATCACCAACACGACCGGCAATATCCTGTCCCTGACCAATCTGAAGATCACCTTTAATGACAAGAACCATAAAGAAGTGACGCTGGAGGAGATGACGGCTAAAGAGCAGGCCAACGCCGTTGCTATGGTCCAGGCCCTGTTCACCGCGCCGGTGGCCACCTTCAGCCCGGAGACCTTCCAGGCCGACTGGGGCCGTGCGGTCCGCGCCGGTAAGCGGGCTACCCTGACGGTGAAGACCTCCGCGGACGTGGAAAGCATCACGGTGGACGGTCAGTCTATCACCAGCTATACTACCCGCACCCAGCGCACCGGCTGGGGCTGGTGGTCTCCCAAGGTCACCTATCACGTGTTCACCTACACCACCACCGCTCCTGCCCAGACTACGGACTACGCAGTCTGCGCAGTGAATGCGGAAGGTACTGCCAGTGAAGCGGTCACCGCCACCCTGACGGTGAAGCCCACCACCTGGTGGAACTGGTGGTTCTGAGAAAGGAGCAATCGAAACCATGAAATCTTATGTATCTCCCATCGTCAGCTTCGAGAGCTTCGAGTTGAGTTCCAGTGGAGCAAGTTCGTGTGGTGTTCGAATTGACACATTTTCCAATAGAGATTGTGGATTAGACCAACCTGGAATTGGCGTGATATTTGTGACCGGTATAGCAGGTTGCAAGAAGCCAGTCAAGGATGATGGCGGATCGGGCTATTGCTACCATGTGCCCATAGACGCCAGCAAACTCTTCAATTCCTGACCCAACTGAACACCCTGAAAGAGCCCTGCCCCCATGGGGCGGGGCTCTTTGCAAAGGAGCAATGTATGAAACGAACCATCAAGTGCGCCGCCCTGCTGCTGGCCCTGGTGCTGCTGTGCGCCGGGTGCGGCAAAAAGCAGCCCGCCCAGCCCGACCAGTACGGCCTGGCCCCGGAGCCCTCCAAGCTGGACGGCGTGGCCATCGGCAATGACCTGGAGATCGTCAGCACCGGGCGCTACGCCGGCCTGTTTGTGGAGGACGGCAGCGACGAGACCGTGTCCGACGTGTTCTGCATCCGCGTGAAGAACACCGGCTCCACCGGCGTGCAGTACGCCCACATCACCCTCACCCGGGGCGGGGAGTGCTACGAATTTGACATCACCACCCTGCTGCCTGGGGAGACGGTCCAGGCCCTGGAGCTCAGCCGCCAGACCCTGCCGGAGAAACCGGCGGAGCTTACCGCCGCCGTGACCACCTATGCCCCCTTCAGCGAGACGCCCTCCATGCACGACGACGTGCTGGAGGTGGCCGCGTCCCAGAACGGCATCACCGTTACCAACCGCTCCGACGCCGCCATGTCCCAGGTCTATGTCTACTACAAAAACGCCAGCGGCGACCTGCTGCTGGGGGGCATTACCTATCGCGCCGGGCTGACGGACCTGGGCCCCGGCGAGACCCGGACCTGCTACGCCGGGCACTACAGCCAGGACTCCAGCCGCCTGCTTTTCGTGACCTATGCCCCGTAAGCTGTACCGCTTCGGCGGCATGACCTTCGTCCTGGAGGCGGATTCGCCCATCGCGGACTCGCCTATGTGCGAGCCCTTCCGGGTAGGGGCGGGAGAACCGGCGGACCATACCGTCCGACTGACCTTCAGCGACCGGGTACCCGACCCGCCTCAGAATGCCCTGCGCCAGGGGCCGCTATACCGCTGGTACACCGGCGGCGCCCGCTGCACCCTGCAGCGCTACAGCGCTCCCGGCAGAACGCCGCAGTTTACCTACGCCGAGACCCGCCCCGGCCATACGGACCTGGTGTTCGCCGAGAGCTACCGGACCGGTGCGTCGGCCCGGGTGGTGCTGGAGTCGGCGGGGCTGTTCGACATCCTGGCGGATGCCGGGATGCTGGTGCTGCACAGCGCCTATATCGTCACCCGCCAGGGGGAGGGCATCCTGTTCTCCGGCCCCAGCGGCATCGGAAAAAGCACCCAGGCCGCCCTGTGGCAGCGCTATGGGGCCGCGCAGACCGTTAATGGCGACCGGGCCCTGGTCCGGCCCGACACCGGGACCGTCAGCGGCGTCATGTATGCCGGAACCTCCGGCATCTGCCGGAACGTCACTGCGCCGCTGCGGGCGGTGGTGCTGCTGCATCAGGCCCCGGAGAGCCGGGTGACGGATATCCGGCCCCAGGAGGCCTTTGCCCGGGTGCTGAGTCAGTGCGCCTATCACCAGTGGGACCCCGCCTCCGCCGCGCGGATGACGGAGCTGGCGGCCCGGCTGGTTACCAACGTACCCGTCCGGCAGCTGGACTGCCGGGCGGATGAGAGCGCCGTCCGGGCGCTGGAAGAAGCATTAAGGAGGACCTGAAATGGAATTCAGCAGCACGGAGCCCCGGCTGTCATCGTATCTGCACGCCAGGGCCTGCCGGTCCGGAACGCCCCTGGCCGGGAATTTTGAGCTGACGGCCCGGTGCAACTTCAACTGTAAAATGTGCTACGTCCACCTGACGGCGGAGGAGCAGCAGCGCCGGGGCCGGGAGCTTACTGCCGACGAATGGCTGGCCATCGCCCAGGAGGCCCGCAGCCGGGGCATGCTGTTCCTGCTGCTGACCGGCGGCGAGCCGCTGATCCGCAAAGATTTCCGCTATTTGCTGACGGAGCTGAAGAAAATGGGGCTGTTGGTGTCGGTGAACAGCAACGGGTCCCTTATCGACCGGGACTGGCTGGACTTTTTCCGGCACGAACCGCCGTTCCGCTTCAACATCACCCTCTACGGGGCCAGCGATGCCGCCTATGAGCGGCTGTGCGGCCGTCCCATGTTTGCCCGGGTCACGGAGAATATCCGGGCCCTGCGGGAGCTGGGCGTGGGGGTAAAGCTGAACGTGTCCATGACGCCGTACAACGTGGCGGATATGGCGGAAATTTACCGCATCGCCCAGGAGTTGGGCACCCCCATGCAGCTGGCTACCTACATGTTCCCGCCTATCCGGCGGGACGAGGCGCTGGTAGGCAGCAACGACCGGTTCACCGCCTGCCAGGCGGCGGAATACAGCGTCCAATGGGATCGGCTGCGGCTGACCCCGGAGCAGTTCCGGCAGCGGGCCCAGGCCATGAAGCAGGGCCTCGCCCTGCCGTCGGAGGATGATGTCTGCGACGGTACACCCGGCGAGGGTGTGGCCTGCCGGGCCGGGCGCAGCGCCTTCTGGATCAACTGGCAGGGCGGCATGACTCCCTGCGGCATGATGACGCAGCCGCTGTTTTCCGTGCCGGAGCTGGGCTTTGCCCAGGCATGGGAGCGGACCAGGGCGGCCACGGAGCGGATCCGTCTGCCGGGGGCCTGCGCGGGCTGCCGGCTGAAGGAGATTTGCCATGCCTGCGCCGCCATGTGCGTGACGGAGACCGGACATTTCGACACGAAGCCGGAATATGTCTGTGAAATGACCCATGAGACGGTCCGACGGACCATCGAGGAGGCTGAAAATGGAAATTCGTAAGCAGCTGGTAAAGCGCAATATCGCCGGGGACGTGATCCTGGTGCCTATCGGCGATGCATCCCTGGAGCTCAAGGGCCTGGTGACTCTGAACGAGACCGGTGAGCTGCTGTGGGACAGGCTGCCCCAGGCGGCGGATGCGGCGGATCTGGCGGCGGCGCTGCGGGCGGAGTACGATGTGGACGAGCCCACGGCGCTGCAGGACGCACAGGCGTTCCTGGACGCCCTGCGGCAGCTGAATATTGTCTGAAACGAACCCTCCGGCTTTGGGGCCGGAGGGTTCGTTTTTGCGCGGCGCCGATTGTAATACCCGGCAGTTTGTGGTAGAATCGGTTGAACAGCGTTTCGGATATTTGGGCAGACTCGGAGGGAGTGACAACGTGGACAGAGAAGCATTTGACCGGAAATATATCCGGCGCCTTAACCCGCAGCAGACGGAAGCTGTCCATGCCGTAGACGGCGCGGTGCTGCTGCTGGCGGTGCCCGGCAGCGGGAAGACCACCGTACTGGTGACCCGTCTGGGCTACATGCTGTGCTGCTGCGGCATCGCCCCGGATCAGATCCTGACCATGACCTATACCCGGGCTGCCACCCGCGAAATGAAGCAGCGCTTTTCCCGGCTGTTCGGGGATGACTGCCCGCAGATTCCGCAGTTCCGCACCATCAACGGCGTCTCCTCCAAGATCATCTCCTTCTATACCCAGGACCACGGAAAGGGCCAGGCCTTCCCCCTGATAGAGGATGAGGGCGCTCTTGCCAGGCTGGTTTCAGACCTGTACCGGGAGCTCAGCGGTGAATATGCCACCCAGAGCGATACGAAACGGCTGCGCAGATACATTGTATACGCAAAGAACATGATGCTGAACCAGGAGGAAATCAGCCAACTGGACACGGGGTTCGAAAAATTCCCGGAGCTGTACAGCCGGTATAACCAGGCCCTGCGCAGGCAGCGCTGGATGGATTATGACGACCAGATGGTATATGCCAAAACCATTCTGGAGCGGTATCCCGATGTGCTGGCCCATTTCCAGGAGGCTTTTCCCTATATCTGCGTGGACGAGTCCCAGGACACATCCCGGATCCAGCATGCCATCATCAACCTCCTGGCCCGGAAATCCGGGAATATTTTTCTGGTGGGCGACGAGGATCAGAGCATTTACGGCTTCCGTGCCGCTTATCCGGATGCGCTGATGCAATTTGAGCGCACCTATCCCGGAGCCCGGGTGCTGCTGATGGAGGAAAATTATCGCTCCACCCCGGAGATTCTCCGGACAGCGGATGCATTTATCCGGCGGAACCACGACCGCCGCCCCAAAACCATCCGACCCACCAGGGCCTCCGGCGCAGGTGTGCACCTGGTCCGGGCGGCGGACCGTGCCGCCCAATACGCGTGGCTCATTCACGCGGCGGCGCACTTCGACGGACAAATTGCCGTCCTGTACCGCAACAACGACAGTGTCCTGCCGCTGCTCGACCTGCTGGACCGGCGCGGGATACCCTATCGCTGCCGCCAGACGGACGACACATTCTTTACCCACCGGATCGTCACAGATATTCTGGATATCATCGCCTTTGCCCACGACGGGCAAAACACGGAGGTATTCCTGCGTATCTATTATAAGCTGGGCGGCGGGATCTCCAAAAAAGAGGCGGAATACGCCTGCGAAAAAAGCGCCGCCTCCGGAAAGCCCATTCTGCAGGAGCTGCTGCGCTTTCCGCAGCTGCCCACATTCGTGCGGGACAGTGTGACCGGCCTGATCAGCCTGCTGCCCCGGCTTTTGACGGACCCGGCACAGCACGGCCTGGACTGCGTCTGGCAGGAGCTGCGCTACCGGGACTATGTGGAGCGGCAGCAGCTGGACGGCAACCGGTTTGAGATCCTCCGCCTGCTGGCGGCGCAGGAGCCCAGCCTGGACGGGCTGACGGACCGCCTGGCGTACCTGCGGGACCTGGTGACCCGGCCCCCGGCGGCGCCCGATGCCGGCGTGCTTTTGTCCACCGTGCATTCCAGCAAGGGGCTGGAATACGACACCGTATATCTGCTGGATGTGCTGGACGGCATTCTGCCTGCGGCCGACCCCAAGGAACCGGAGGATCAGAAGCTGTACCAGGAGGAACGCAGGATCTTTTATGTGGCTATGACCCGGGCGAAGGATCATCTGTTCCTGTTCTCCTGCTTGGACCGGGAATCCTCCTTTATCCGGGAATTGCAGAAGGACTTGCCTGTGGAGACATCGGAGGCTGACGACGTGTTCGGCTCCGTGGAGATCGACCCCTGCGGAAAGCCGTATCACCACGCCCGGAAGGGCCGCGGAACGGTTCTGGCCTGCTGCCAGGGACGGTGCCTCGTTGAATATTCCGGCGGGGAGATGCAGCTTCTGACCGTGGGTGAGATGTACGACCAGCGAAGGCTCCTGCAAAGGCTTCCGGAAAAGCCCGCCGTCCGGAAAGAGGGGGTCTCGGCTGCCGGAGCGATCGCGGGGCGGAGCGTGGTCCACACGGTCTTTGGACCGGGGCGTATTACGGCCTACAAGGACCCCGTCGTTACCATACGCTTTCCGAAGGTGGGCGAAAAACACTTTATCCTTTCGGAGTCCATAAAGCGCGGGCTGCTGCGCTATGAGGACGGAGTGACCGGATGAAAGGAGAGTACTCTGCCATGCCTGATGCCGCCGTTGCCCACTATCACCTGCCGGGGCTTTTTGAGTTTTACGATTTTTACCGGGCGTTTTTGCCGCTGTACCGGCGGCACCGGGAATATTTTTACGATTGGTGCGATATTGCATCTCTGTATGGCGCTCCGGAGGGCTGCCTTTGGGGCGGCGGACGGATCGGGTCCGGGAACTGCGATCCCCGGGACGTTCTGGCTTTGACCCGGGAGTACGGCATTTCCGCCCGGCTGACCTTCAGCAATTCCCTGCTGCGGCCGGAGCACCTGGCGGATCGGGGCTGCAACCGGCTGTGCCGCCTGTTTGCCGGAAGCGCAGGTCCGCAAAACGGCGTCATCGTCCACTCGGAGCTGCTGCTGGAGCACCTGCGCAGTGTGTATCCGGAGCTGTATCTTGTTTCATCCACCACCAAGGTGCTTACAGATTTTGCCTCTCTGCGGCAGGAGCTGGAGCGGCCGGAGTTTCGCTGCGTGGTACCGGATTTTCGGCTGAACCGGGCCTTTGACCGGCTGGATACCCTGCCCCGGGCGCTGCGGGACAAGGTAGAATTTCTATGCAACGAGTGCTGTGATTTCGGCTGCCGGGAGCGGCGGGCCTGCTATGAGGCTGTCAGCCGGGAAAATCTGGGAGAGGGCGGCCCGGTCCACCGCTGCGCATCCCCGGACGCCGCCGGAGGCTATCGCTTTTCCCGGGCCATGGAGAATCCCGGCTTCATCGGGGTGGACGACATCCGGAGCACGTATCTGCCCAAGGGCTTTTCCCAATTCAAGATCGAGGGCCGGAGCCTGGGCAGCGCTCTGCTGCTGGAGTTTCTGCTGCACTATCTGACCCGGCCCCCATACCACAGTCATGTCCGGGAGGCCCTGTATCTGGACAATGGGCTGGACCTGTTCTGACCGCAAAAAATACTCCCTTGTGCCGCAGCACAAGGGAGTATCAGCCTGTTCAGATCATTATTCCATATCCACGGTGATGTTGTCGGTGCCGTGCCGCTCAAATTCTCCCAGATATTCGTCCATCCGGCTCATGACCTCGTCATAGTTCTCCTCGGTAATAGGGGGATCGTCCATGTCCCGCAGGGCCAGCTCCTGGGCCAGAATTTCAAAGAACGTGTTGTCCTCATAGGCCATGATGGCCTCATGGATGCCGCCCTCGGCAAAGGCCCGGGAGGGGATCAGCTCCCCCTGATACAGCTCCGTCAGCCCCGCCATGCCGTGGCTCAGGCAATAGGAAAAAATCAGGCTCTCCACCTGGTCATACTGCCGGATGCGGTCGTCGCCCCGGGTGGAGTTAAGCACCCAGTTGCCGATATACACCAGGTCCAGCAACCGCCGGAATTGTTTCTCTGTCAGCTTGATCTCCATAAAAAACACCTCCATCTGGCCGGAGCGCTGCGTCTTTATGCACAGTATAGCAGACTCAGGCGGAAAAAACCACTGAAAATACCGGGGAAACTCCCCAAATTTTGACTTGAGTATCCGGTCGTTCCATAGTATAATTGATTAGTTATGAGAATCAGGAGGTGGATGTATGGATACTCGCCCCATCGGGGTTTTTGACTCGGGCCTGGGGGGCCTGACGGCGGTGCGGGAGCTGCGGCGTCTGCTGCCCTCTGAAAACATTATATACTTCGGCGACACGTCCCGTGTGCCCTACGGCGGGCGCTCGGCAGAAATCCTGCTGAAATACGCCCGGCAGGACGTGCGCTTTCTGCGCACCTTTGACATCAAGGCCATTCTGGTGGCTTGCGGCACCGTGTCCACTACGGCGCTGCCCCAGCTGCGGAGGGAGAGCGACATCCCCATCCTGGGCGTTGTGGAGCCTGCGTGCCGCCGGGCGGCGGCCGTGACCCGGAACAAGCGGGTGGGCCTCATCGCCACCGCCGCCTCCGTCCGCAGCGGCGCGTATCAGCGGATTTTGCAGGAGCTGGACCCGGATGTTGCCGTCACGGCCCGGGCGTGCCCGCTGTTTGTGCCTCTGGTGGAAAACGGCCGCTTCCGCCGGGGCGATCCGGTCATCGAAACGGTGGCCCGGGAGTATCTGGAGCCCCTGCGGCAGGAGGGACTGGATACCCTGATCTTAGGCTGCACCCACTACCCCCTGCTGACGGATATCATCGGGGATATCATGGGTCCCGGCGTCACTCTCATCAATGCCAGTGAGGAAGGAGCCTGGGAGCTGAAGCGGACCCTGCGGTCCATGGACCTGCTGGCCCCGGAGAAGCAGGCCGGTCAGGCTACCCTGTGCGCCAGCGACCAGCCGGAGGATTTCGGCGCCCTGGCGTCGTACTTCCTGCGGGAGACACTTAGCCACCCGGTGCGGCCGGTGGATATCGACCGGTACTGAGCCGTGGAGGGAGCCGTTCACATTGCCGTCACCAGCCGCAGCCTGTTTGACGGCGGCAGCGAGAGGCTGCACTATGACGGCAGCGGGACCCTGCGGCGGACCGCCGCCGGGTGGGACCTGCCCTATAGCGCCGCCTGCCGGGAAAATGGCGCCGCCATTGCCTCCCGCATCCGCCTGACGGAGGAGCCCCGGCGGGCCATCCTGTGGACCCTGGGGCCAGACGGCTACGGCCTGCCTCTGGACCCGGCGCATGAGACGCAGGCGCGTCTGCCCATGGGGCTTACCGTTACTGCCCGGACCCAGATGCTGGACTTTTCCCTGGAGGGACCGGAGGGCTGCATCAACCTTGCCTATACGCTGCTGGACCGGGGACTGCCTCTGAGCCGGATGCAGCTGACCATACGAATCACAAAAGAAACATAAGGAGAGCATCACCATGAATATGATCCAAAACGCCAAGGACCAGGTGCTGGACCTGACCGTTGCCGCCTATGGCAAGGCCGCGGCCCAGGGGCTGCTGCCGGAGGATGTGGCCGTGACCCCGTCGGTGGAGATCCCCAAGGACACCGCCAACGGCGACTATACCACCACCTTCTGCCTGGCCGCCGCCAAGGCCCTGAAAAAGAACCCCCGCCAGGTGGCCCAGATCCTGATGGACCACATGGACCTGGCAGGGTCCTACTTCACCTCCGTGGAGATGGCCGGTCCCGGCTTTCTGAATTTCCGCCTGGGGGACAAGTGGTTCCGGGATACCGTGGCCTGCGTGGAGCGCGAGGGCGCGGACTATGGCTGCAACGACACCCTGAAGGGCCAGAAGATCATGGTGGAGTTCGTATCCGCCAACCCCACGGGCCCCATGCACATGGGCAATGCCCGGGGCGGCGTCCTGGGCGACACCCTGGCCTCCGTGCTGCAGAAGTCCGGGGCCAACGTGTGGCGGGAGTTCTATGTCAACGACGCCGGCAACCAGATCGAGAAATTTGCCAAGAGTCTGGAGGCCCGGTATCTCCAGATCATCAAGGGCGAGGACGCCGTGGAATTCCCCGAGGACGGCTACCACGGTGACGATATCCGGGAGCTGGCCCGCGCCTTCTATGAGAAGGAGGGGGACAAGTACCTGGACTGCGACGAAAAGACCCGCCACGATGCGCTGGCCCGGTTCGGCCTGGACAACAACATCCCCAAGATGCAGCGGGACCTGGCCCGGTACGGCATTCAGTACGACCAGTGGTTTTTTGAGTCCAGCCTTCACGAGAGCGGCTATGTGGCCGACTCCGTCCGGGTGCTGACGGATCTGGGCTTCACCTACGAGAAGGATGGGGCCCTGTGGCTGCACACCAGCCGGATCCTGGCGGAAAATCTGAAAAAGGCCGGCAAGTCCGATGCAGATATCGAGAAGCTGGGCCTGAAGGATGATGTGCTGCGCCGCGCCAACGGGTTTTACACCTATTTTACCGCCGACATCGCCTATCACCGGAACAAATTCGCCGTTCGCGGCTTCGACAAGGTCATCAACGTCTGGGGCGCGGACCATCACGGCCATGTGGCCCGGCTGAAGGGCGCCATGGACGCTTTGGGTCTGGACGGTGAGCACCGGCTGGACATCGTGCTGATGCAGCTGGTGAAGCTGGTGCAGGACGGCCAGGTGGTGCGCATGTCCAAGCGCACCGGCAAGGCCGTGTCCCTGACGGATCTGCTGGATATGGTCCCTGTGGACGCCTGCCGCTACTTCTTCAACGCCAAGCCCGAGACCCAGATGGAATTTGACCTGGGACTGGCCGTCCGGGAGGACAGCGAGAACCCGGTATATTATGTACAGTATGCCTACGCCCGGATCTGCACCCTGCTGAAGGCCCTGGCGGCGGAGGGATACACCGTCCCCGACGCGGCGGATGTGGACTTCACCCTGCTGTCCGGCGAGACGGAGCAGGCCCTCATCAAGAAGATCGCCTCCTATAGCCAGGTGGTGCGTCTGGCTGCCCGGGACTACGACCCCAGCCACATCAACCGCTATCTGACGGAGCTGGCCGGGGACTTCCACCGGTTCTATACCGCCTGCCGCATCAAGGGCGAGGAGCGCCCGGTACTGCTGGCCCGGCTGAAGCTGGCGGACACCGCCCGGTCCGTGCTGAAAAATGCCATGACCCTCATCGGCTGCACCGCCCCGGAGAAAATGTAATACAACGGGAAAAGAGTTCCTGATTTCTGATGAAATCAGGAACTCTTCCGCTTGTAAAAAGGATTTTTGACAGGCTGCAAACCTCCGGCTTAGCCGGAGGTTTTGATTACACCGTTTACACCGACTGCACCGTACCCACGAACAGGGGAATGCCGTCGGAGGTGGCCACCACGAACACGAAGGGGCGGTCCAGGCACATCTCCACCGGCTTTGCGCCGGGAGCCTCCGCGCATTTCAGATCCACGATGGCCTCGGTGTAGGCGGCGCCCTCCACGCCGTCCTCGTCCACCTTCACCCGGGCGGCCTGCATGACCCCGGCCAGCACCGCCGCCTCATCACTGAGGGGAGAGAAGTCGGCCTTGCTCTTGTCAAAGGCGTCGGTAACGCCCATGTCCTGCAGCAGCTCTGCCAGGTCCATGGAGCTGTGTACGTCGAACTTGGGCACGGACCACCGGACGCAATGCCGGTCCTCCATGCTTGTCAGCTCCTCCAGCAGACCCTGGCGGCTCAGCAGGTTCGCCGTGCTGCGGCCCTGATCCGGCAGGGCCACGATCATCTGCAGATTTCCCTGCAAGGGCAGGGACGCCGCCTGATATCCCCGGCCCCGGAGATATCGGGCCGCATCATCCTACCGGTGCATGAAGTCCGCCGTCACCGCGCTGCCGGAGGCCGGGCGGAACTTCTGGGGATATGTATCCTCCTTTGCGAACTCCTGGAGCCAGCCGTCCTTGAAGTACACGGTGCTGTACAGCCGCAGCAGCTCCATGGGACTGGTCCGGATGGAGCCGGTATCTCCCTGGAGCAGGCCGCCGGTCTGCTGGTCCAGCCAGGCAGCAATGGCCCGGTTTGCCTCCTGGGTGCCCATGGCTGCCTGGTACACGCCGCACCGGTGGACTCCTGCCAGACTGTCCAGCGCCGCCTGATGGACGGTGCTGCCCTGAGCCACCCATGCCGACCCCGCCAGACGGCAGGTGGTGATGCCGTTGTCGCAGTACAGGGCCATCCATAGCTGCTGCACCTGCTGGCGCAGGGCCTCCGGGTCCTGGAGGTTCAGCAGCTGCCGCACCTGCTGGGACGTGTCGCCGCCGCTCAGGTCCGCCAGCATGGCCAGGGTCAGATACAGGCTCACCGGCGAATACACGGCGTTCTCCGTCTCTCCGGCCAGCAGCCGCAGGGATGTATCGGCGGCAAAGTCCCGCACCGCCGGGATATCCGGCTTGGCGGACAGCTTCCCCAGCTTGGCCAGGATTCCCTGATAGGCGCTCATGGCCGCGTCATATGCGTCCATGTCCATGCTCCCTTGGCTGTCGGTGTAGTCCTCCATGCCGGGCCGCTGGGGATAGTCGGGATAGTCTGCCGCCGCCAGCTGGCAGGCCGCCAGCTCCTGAGCCGTGGCAGGCTCCACCGCCTCGCCGGTCTGGCGAAAAGCCCCGGAGGGCGTGGGCTGCGCCCCTCCTGCGCCGCACCCGGCCAGCATACACAGGGCCAGGGTCAGGCAGATCATGCGCAATAGCTTTTTCATGCGTTGTTCCTCCTTTTCCGGGGCCGTCGCCCCCTTTTTACTTCTTTAGACGGCGGCCGGCGGAAAAGGTTCCCGCCGGCCGCAATAGGAATGTATATTTTTCTGCCCCCCTATTGCCTTTTCCGGAAACATCTGATACAATTATGGCATGCATGCCATAATGCATAGAAAGGATGTGATCCCCACGACCATTACCAGTGCCAGCCTGCCCGCTAAAAAGCGGATCCTCACCGTGTGCGTGAAGCTGTTTCTGGAACAGGGGTACAAGAAAACCACCGTTTCCGAAATCGTTCATAAGGCGTCGGTATCCAACAGCATTTTCCAGAACATTTTCCGGGCCAAGGACGGGGTCCTGACGGAGCTGGTGGAGTTCATGTTTTCCAACCAGTTCGCCATGGCCCGCACCACGGCGGGAGCCCAGCTGCCGCCGGTGTATGTCTACGCTGTGGAGACCGCCATCCAGATGACCCTGACGGAGCTCAATGAGAACCTGCGGGAGATCTATATCGAGGCATATACCCAGAAGGAGGCCTCGGACTATATCTTTCAGGAGACGGCCAAGGAGCTGTACCAGATCTTCGGGCCCTATCAGCCAGAGCTGACGGCCCGGGATTTCTATGCCATGGAGATCGGCTCGGCGGGCATCATGCGCAGCTATATGGCCCACCCCTGCGACGGGGAGCTGACCCTGGAGAAAAAGCTGCGGATGTTTTTGACCATGAGCCTGCGGGCGTACCGGGTCCCGGAGGCGGAGGTGGAGGGAGCCATCCGGTTCATGGAGGGGCTGAACATCCGCGCCATTGCCGAGCGGGTCATGGGGGAGCTGTTCCGGACTCTGGCCATGCATTTTGAGTTCTCCCTGCCGGATACCGCACCGGGACAGGGCGGGGACAGCCCGGGACAAGCCGGGACAACGTGAGGACAAATGAGGACAAAAGGAAAGGAGACAATTCAATGAAGAAACGACTGCTCAGCCTTCTGCTCTGCCTGGTGGCGGTGCTGACGCTGCTGCCGCTTCCGGCTCTGGCCGACGGCGGCCACAGCCACTGCATCTGCGGCGGAGACGTCACCGCCGGCGATCATACCGGCCACACGGACGTGACCTATCAGCCGTGGAACGGCACCTCCGGCATTACCTATGCCAACGGAGCCGCCTATGTCTATCTGACGGGGAACGCCACCCTCAGCGGCCATCTGACGGTGGATGGCAAAACACTATATCTGTGCCTGAACGGCAAGACCCTTGTCAGCAACGGCACAGCCAAGATTCAGGTCAAAAACGGCGGCCGGCTTGTCCTCTGTGACTGTCGGGGCGGCGGCACCTTCAAGGGTGCGACGCAGAGTGTCTGGGGCGGTGCCTGCATTTACCTTTATACCAGCACGCTGGATATGTTCGGCGGTAAGCTCACCGGCGGCAAAGTCACCGGCAAAGGCGGCGGCGGAGCCATCGCTCTGGATGACCAGCAGTGCACATTCAATATGTACGGCGGCGAAATCTCCGGCAACAACGGCAAGAACTACGGCGGTGCCATTTTCCGGAAATTCAATGCAAACATGCCGAACACCACCGGCGGCACTTTCAATATGTATGGCGGCACCATCAAGAATAACACCGCCAAGAACGGCGGCGCCTTCTTCTCCACCACCGGCGGGACCATCAATATGACCGGCGGCACCATCTCCGGCAATACAGCGACCATGAACAGCAACGATGCCGGCGGCGGCGCCATCTATATGCGCGGCAACGGGAAGATCAACATTTCCGGCAGCGCGCAGATCACCGGCAATTCCTCCAGTCTGGACGGCGGCGCCATTCTGATGGGTTGGGGCGAGATCAACATTTCCGGCAGCGCGAAGATCAACAGCAATACCGCCAGCCGCTGGGGCGGCGCCATCTGCCTGCGCCAAGATTCTAATCAGTCGACAACGCTCTACATGCGGGGCGGCGAGATCTCGGGCAACAGGGCCGATTCAGAGGGCGGCGCGGTTCATGTGTTTGACAAGGACTGCCAGTTCTTCCTCTATGACGGCAAGATCACCGGAAACACCAGCGGCGACGGCGGCGCCATCTATCTGAATCAGGAGCCGTCATGGCTGATTATGCAAGGCGGCGAGATCTCCGGCAATACGGCCACCGGCAACGGCGGCGGCGTATATATTTACC
>OJQX01000465.1_pt1 | contig 24595 bp, 30 predicted proteins | sample 1599031 | NCBI WGS metagenome assembly OJQX01 (sample SAMN03922513, study PRJEB24848) | human gut metagenome | isolation source: stool sample | host: Homo sapiens | place: Germany | collected 2010-02 | reverse complement strand
ATCTGGTGTGCGACGCCATCAACACCGCCATGCGGGAGCTGTTCCTGCAGATCGTTTACGGCCGCAGCCAGTCTGCGTTCTCCGAGGGCGGTCTGGTCGTAGGCGCTTCTCTGGAAGATCTGGGCAAGGGTCTGCGCAGCCAGGTGGGCACCATGTTCGCCACCAAGTCCAAGGGTCCCCGTTATCTGGAAATGGCCGAGGGCTATGTCACCCGCGTTGCTCTGGACGACGATAACCTGATCATCGGCTATGAGTTTGTAAACCTGGGCAAGATGATGGACTTCATGAAGAAGGGCGACGACGCCAACACCGCCTACAAGAAGGCTATGGGTCACTACGGCCGCTTCGACAACGCGCCCAAGTACATCGACCCCCGTCAGGAATAAGAGGAGGACGAAACAATGGCTTTGTTTGAAAGTTACGAAAGAAGAATTGACAAGATCAACGGCGTCCTCGCTCAGTACGGCATCTCCTCCGTGGAAGAGTGCCGCGAGATCTGCAAGGCGAAGGGCTTCGACCCCTACGAGATCGTCAAGGGCATTCAGCCCATCTGCTTTGAGAACGCCTGCTGGGCTTACACCGTGGGCGCTGCCATCGCTCTGAAGAAGAACGTCAAGACCGCCGCTGAGGCCGCCGAGGCCATCGGTATCGGCCTGCAGGCTTTCTGCATCGACGGTTCCGTCGCCGAGGACCGCAAGGTCGGTCTGGGCCACGGCAATCTGGGCGCCATGCTGCTGCGGGACGAGACCAAGTGCTTCGCTTTCCTTGCCGGTCATGAGTCTTTCGCCGCTGCCGAAGGCGCTATCGGTATTGCCCGCTCCGCCAACAAGGCTCGTAAGGAGCCTCTGCGGGTCATCCTGAACGGTCTGGGCAAGGACGCTGCGCAGATCATCTCCCGGATCAATGGCTTTACCTACGTGCAGACCAAGTTTGACTACTACACCGGCGAGCTGAAGATCGTCAAGGAGTACAAGTACTCCGACGGCGAGCGCGCGGCTGTCCGCTGCTTCGGCGCTGACGACGTCCGCGAGGGCGTGGCCATCATGCACCACGAGGGCGTGGACGTTTCCATCACCGGCAACTCCACCAACCCCACCCGTTTCCAGCATCCCGTTGCCGGCACCTACAAGAAAGAGCGCATCGAGCAGGGCAAGAAGTACTTCTCCGTGGCCTCCGGCGGCGGCACGGGCCGTACCCTGCATCCCGACAACATGGCGGCCGGCCCCGCTTCCTACGGCATGACCGACACCATGGGTCGTATGCATTCCGACGCCCAGTTCGCCGGTTCCTCCTCCGTGCCTGCCCACGTGGAAATGATGGGCTTCCTAGGCATGGGCAACAATCCCATGGTCGGCGCTACCGTTTCCGTGGCCGTTGCTGTTGAGGAAGCGCTGAAGAAGTAAGGTTTAACCCTCACTTTTGAACCCAAAAAGTTCAAACCCCACTTTTCGCAAAAATGAAGCAAGGAAGCACATCCTTTCTGAGAAATCAGTGAAGATGTGCTTCCTGTTTTTGCGTTTTTAGGGGTGTTTTTATGAAGAAAATGAGGATGTGCTTCCCAAGGGAGAAAACTTTCGTGGACGGTTTTGCCGAATATATCCTGGACTGTAAAGCAAGGAATCTTCGGGAGGGGACAATCAACCACTATCGGGAATCTGTCAAGCAGATTTACAAGAGAATCCCGCCTGATACCCCTATTTCTTCCCTCAACCAGCAGACAATGAAGGATTTCTATATTGCTCTGCGGGATGACCCTAATTTGAATGAGGTTTCTATGGGAACCTACGCAAGAGATTTGAAAACGCTGATGCGGTTCTTTATGAAATGCGGTTATATTCCCCACTTTGAAATCCAACTACCAAAAGCGGACAAAGCCCCCATCCAGACCTACACGGACGATGAATTGAAGAAACTTCTGAAAAAGCCCGATGTCCGTAAGTGTATCTTCTCCACCTATCGAAGTTGGGTGATTGTCAATTTCCTGCTCTCTACTGGCGTTCGGCAGAACAGTCTTGTCAACATCAAAATCAGGGATGTGGATTTTGATAACTCTGTGGTGTATGTAAATACCACAAAGAACCGCAAACCCTTGATTATCCCCCTGAATGAGGATATTGTGAAAATACTGAAAGAGTATTTACAGTATCGTGGTGGCGGGGCGGAGGACTGGCTGTTCTGTTCCGTCTATGGCAAGCAACTGACCCGTAGCAGTTGCTATCACGCCATTTGGGACTACTGCCACGAACGGGGCTTGGAACAGACGGGGGTTCATCGGTTCCGCCACACCTTCGCAAAGAAATGGGCTACAATGGGTGGTTCCGTGGTCACGCTCCAAAAGATACTTGGGCATAGCAGTCTTGCCATCACAGAAAACTATTTGAATATCCTAACCAGCGATTTGAAAAAGGACATTGATAAGGTAAACATTATCCGCAGTTTGAAGCAAGAACGGGTTTGTATGAAAGCCTAACATCTTCTATCATCTTTTATCATCTATAAGCAAATGGAGAGGTGTTTTCACATCTCTCCATCATTTTTATACATTTCTAGTGATTTTTCAAGGAACTCCCGCATTTTCTCTACTACTGGTTCCGGTGAAAGGATTTTGACCTTTCTTCCAAAAGTCGCAATCCAGGCAAAGAAAGGCGGGCTGATCTCGATGGGGGCCAGGATGATAAAATGGTTTTCGTCACACGGCATCATCATAATATCTTTGCCGAACTGGTCTATTACTGCGTCCGCTAATTCGTTGCGGAAGCGGATGCGCACATTGTATTCCTGACCGCCGAACATATCAAATACTTTTGCCTTTTGGCGGTTCAGGTTCTTCTCACTGTAGGCTTCTTTTCCGTCCCGCTTTAGGGGTAAAGGCTGGGAAATACGCTCCATTCTGTCCACACGGAAATAGCGGAATTTTTCTTTTTCACTGTCGTAGGCATAGAGATAATAATTGCCGTTGTTCCAAAGAAGGGCGTATGGACTGACCACATATTGCCCGCCACTCTTGGAATACTGTTTTTTGTCATTGGTGGCGGGCGCATAGTGGAAGTAGCGGAAGCTGATCTTACAGTCTGCCGCAATAGCGGCATGGATGCGGTCTGCGTCCTTCATAACGCTGTCGTTCATATTGCGGATTCGGTTCGCAACGTGGTTTTCCCGATTCAGACTTTCCACGGTGTCCTTGCCCGCAAATTTCTTTATTTTGGCGGTCAACTCCTGGGCTTTTTCTCTGGTGATGAATTTAGAGGATTGAACGCTGTCCACCAGAAGCCGAAGTTCGTAAGGCTCAAAGGGCGGGTTCAAGAGACGATAACCCTTCTTGTGAGGGTCATAGTCCAGCTGTAGGCCGCAAATATCCCCCAGGGCCGCAAAATCGGCGTAGAGCGTCTTTTTCTCCACGGGCATGTCGTGTTCCCGCAATAAGGCTTCCAGCTCCCCACGCTTCACAATGCGGTCACGGCCTGCGTTGGCTTCCAAATATTGCTTGAGCAAAAGGAGCCGAACAGCGATATAGTATTTTCCATAGTTAGCCATAGCCGTGCCTCCTTTTTCTATTTTATTCTATTATAACACATAGCCGCAAAATAGAAAATCCCCCAAAGGTTTTCCGCTCCTAAAAAATATAAGGTGTGGAAAACCTTTGGGGGATGATAATTTGCTTATTCAATTTCAATATTCTTTACACCGTGCGACAAAATCAAGTTGATAAGCTCATTACGGGAATAGTTGCTTTCACTGGCAATTCTATCCAGTTCCGCAAGTGTTTCTTCCCGAATTCGCACAGTGATGATTCTGCTTCCATCTTCCCCACGTTTTTTGATTTTCAAAGGTTCGTTTTTCATAGCATATACCTCGCAATCTGTAATTATTATAGATTGACATTTGTGGTTATGATATGCTACACTATGATTGCTATTACGATAGTTATTTGTAATACACAAAGTAGAAAGAAGGAACCAACAATGAAAAAAGCAATCTCCCTACTCTTGGCACTGGTGCTGTGCCTGTCCCTGTGTGCTTGCGGAAGCAACTATCAAAAACAAGCAGAGGAAGTCGCTCCTAAATTGGATGGTAAGTGGGGACGAAGTTGGACTGCTCCACTCGGAACAATGTATCAGGTTTATATCTTTGAATTTGAGGATGGAAACAGTGGAACTGCGGTACTTTATAATCAGGTAGATGACACACCAATATCTGCTTGGAATGGTACATTCTCTGTCAGCACAAAGAAAGACGGTATCATTGATTTGTCTTTCCACAAATTTGTCGATAACAGTGGAACAGATGAGCCAGATGAGCCTATGGAGATGGTGGTTCATTATACATACAAAGACGGAAACCTTTCTCTGACAGACGATGAAGAGAACACACTTATTTCTCTTGGATAACGAATACACGAAAGGGACAAACAAAAATGCCTACCATACATTCCGTTTTTGAAATTGCTCGCAAGACCATACAAGCCAAGAAGCGCATACTTCTAATTGCTTTGGTTTTACTCTTGGTTGTATCCGTTTTCGTTGGCAGCAGCATCTATAAGCGTAATTATTTCTCCCATATTGTCTCTCAAATGCTGCGCCAATATCCTTTTGCCGACAGTGGGGTAGCACAAGATGGCAGTTATTTGGAAATAGACACAAACCCCAATAATGCTGACCCAGATTCTTTTTTTTACAATAGCCGCATAGCCAGTGACTCTTTGGATGGAATCAAATTTGTGAATGAAAAACTCGGTTTTTCCAACTCCGTTTATCGAAAAATGGTATCTACTACTGCATTAATGGGACGGCAAACCGCAGAGAACAAGCATTTTCGTGTTTCTTGGACATATCATCCGAGCAACGGTCTGGAAGTAATGTATGAGCGAAAATAGCCTTTAATTTATTTCTTTGAAAAATGGAACGAAAAGGGCAGAGCGTTGTTGCGTTCTGCCCTTTTTGATTTTTATCTCTCCAACAGCTCAATATACTTATAAACCGTTGTCCTACTCAAATCACAAACCCTTGCCAATTCTGAAACATTCAACTGTCCCTTTTTGTAAGCGGGATAGTGGCGGAGGAAGATTGCGGGAATACTTTCGGCGGTGCGTTGGGGTCTGCCGATCTGCTTCCCCTTTGCTTTGGCGTTCGCCATTCCAGAGCGCACACGGCTTCTAATCATTGCCAGCTCCAATTGACTGAACACGCCCGCCATCTGTAAAAACGCCTCACTCATCGGGTCTGAACGGCCCTCACGGCAATCCAGGGTCATAGACCCCACAATCACAAGCCGCAGACGCTTCTCCCGCACAACATCGATAATTTCACAAAGCTGTTGTGTGCTTCTGGCAAGCCGGGAAACCTCCAAAACAATGATGGTGTCGCCCGCCTGGGCCGCCGCAAACATCCGGGATTGTTGGCTCTTTACCTTTGCGTCTCCGTGTTCGTATTCCATAAAGATTTCCTGCGCTCCCGCCGCCCGCAGCTCCCGCACTTGGCGGTTTATATCCTGCTTGCCCTCGTTGGTGGAACATCTGGAATAGCCGTAATCCATAGCAATCTCTCCTTCTCGTGGCGGGGCTTTTGGCCCCGCCTTTTCTCTCACACGCTGATGGTAAAGCGGCGGCTGGAAACCTGCTTGGTGTAAGCCTTGTAGATTTCCGGCATTACCTTCTTGAAAGCCGTGGTGTCAAACCGATTGGAAAGAACGGCGGTATAGCGGATGATATACTGTCCCGCAATCATTTCCTCCAACTCTCTGGCATCCATCTCCGCTTTGATCTCGTTGCGGATGGTGTCGGCCTGGGCTTTCATTTCCTCAACCATAGCCTCATATTTGTTCAGCAATTCAATCTTGGCAAGCAGTTCGATTTTAGACATTGTGGTGATCTCCTTTATTTTTGTTTTGCCGTCTCTCCGTGCTGTCGCCGCTCCTATGTGTTTGTCGGTTCGCTGGGTTACATCAGGCGGTGTTGAAATTGGCTCCCAACTCTTTATGGACTTATTATAGCACTAAATATTGGTGCTGTCTATTGGCATAATACACTAATTATTAGTGCTATAATTGTTTATATTTAGCACTTGATATTAGTGCTTTTCTTTGCTATAATGTGGATGATGGAGAAGGAGGCGAATTTATGGCAATCCGTTATAAAGTGGATATAATGGCCGAACTAAAACAGAAGGGCTATAGCTCCACAAAAATCCGTGAAGAAAAGCTAATCGGGCAATCCTATTTACAGCAAATTCGGCACGGAGATTTAGTGTCGTGGAAAACTCTTGATACAATCTGCTCCCTGTTGGACTGTCAGCCAGGAGATTTGATTGAGTATGTGCGGGAAGCCGATGTAAACGAAAGGGGCTAACTCGTTTCCTTGACAATTTTTCTCGCTTTTCCGGCCTGTTCGGCTCCCTTTTGGCTGCTCCAAAAGTGTAGGCGAAACCAAATGTTTGATTGAACAGGGTGGGGCGTATATTTCGGGAAAGCCAGACGATTTCCCGCCAAAAGGAAAAAGGTGTGCCCTGCGCTCCCACGGAGAGCAAACCGCAATCCAGAAGTCGGAATACCTGACTGTTTGCGGCCCAATAAAACAAAAAATCCCCCCAAAGGTTTTCCGCTCCTAGAAAAATAATAGAGCGAAAAAACCCTTGGGGGGCTTATAAAATTGTCTCGTCATAGTTTAATCTTGATTTCTTTGTTCCAATCCTTCAAAAGATTGTCTACGGCTTTATCCAAAGCGGCTTCCATAGATTTTTCCATAATGCTGAAAATCTCTTTTTCCAAAATGGACTGCTGCTTTTTCTTCTTTTCCTTTTCTGTCTTCCTCTCTCGGGTGCGGTCAATTCTCACTTGATTTTCACCTCACTTTTAATCTTAACGGTAACAACGGAATCCGCAAGTGCTTCCCGTTCTGCCTGCTCCCTGTCCATTTTCTTGTGAAAGGCGTATAGAATTTCATCGGGCGTGAAGCCGTCAAGATACATCCAGTCGTAGTATTCGGGGACTTTTCTGTAGCAATCGTCTAATAAAGTCATTGTGATACCTCCGTATTCTTTTCTATTAGAAATGCGCTTTATTGTAAAGAAATTGTTTGGAATTGTCCAATTAAAACTTGAAGCCGTCCTCTTTCTGCTGCTGTTGGAACAATTCTCCTCGAATGTTTCTGGATAATTCGTAAATATCTTGAAGAATGATTCTATCATCCTGGGAAAATGCCCCTAAAAGGATTTTTTTACAGGAATAATAGCAGCAATGATACTTTTCCCACATCCGATGGATAGCCTCGCTCCACGCATTTTGCCAAGCATCTTTGGGCGAAAGACCGTCCTCTTGGTACTCTTTTTGAAATTCCTGTACCAGCGCAAACCTTTCCTCATAGTATTGCCGCATTTTTTCATCATCGGAGGCAATCGGAGAGCGAACAAGGACTCCATTAGCATTTTCGGTTTTCCAAAAGGTACGTTCTTCACTTTTTGCCGCAATGGATTCATTGAAAAGTTTACTGCACCAATTAGACAATGTTCTGGCGGCAACGCTAAGTCCATACTCCCGATAGAAAGCGTCGGCCCGTTCTTCCCACGGCATACTCTCAAAGTCGGGAATATCATCAAAGGCGCAAAGAAAGCAGCTGAACGCATAGGGGTCAGTCTGAACGTCCAGGCCTAAAACGACAATCAGAATCATCTTTAGCCGTTCTACATCGGTGGTGGGAATGTGGGTGATCTCCACGCTTGCCGTAGAATATTCGTAGCCATAACCCAGGTTTTGAAGCTTTCTTTCAAGATTCCTTTTGAAATGCCGATTGTCCGCAAGATTCAAGTCGAATAATTCAGCCATTTCCTGCCGGGAATAGACCCGCTTTTCCAAACGCATTACCGCTAAATTCATAATCTGTACCCCCCAAAGGTTTTCTTGTCTTTTATAATTTTAGGAAAGGAAAACCGTTGGGGTTTTCTCCTATATTGTGGTGGCTATTAGCCCTCGGTTCCCGTGGCGGCCAATTCCGACTCTGAATTTTCCTTGTTGTTGCTGGGCTGAAAGGGAATGAGAGAAGGATGGTTATTGAAATAGTAGAAAGGTTCCGTGCGATACTTGGGGAACTGCTCCACAAACCAACCTGCTACAATTGCGTAGGCTTTCTTTTTGCCCATTGCCTGTGCGTAGGCGCAAACACGGTTATACTCCTTCTTGTAGCTCTGTTCTTTATCATCAACTACCGCAATAAACTGCTCCATATTTTCAACGGTGATACCCTTGTAGGGGTTATGGTGGAACTTCTCGTTGCTCTTGGTAACGTAGGTAGTGGGGGTACGGTGGGTCTTTCCAATCACTTTCAGATTCGGAAAGTCAGTGCTGAACTTCTGATAAAGTTTGTATTCCTCACTCCCGGGATTGTTCATAGCCTCTACAAACTTGGCGGTAATGGTCAGGGTCTTGGAGATAACATCAAACTTAAACTTTTCCATAATAAATACCTTTCCTTTCTGTATGTGGGTGGATTAAGATGCTTTACGGGTCTGCTCTGCGTTGTCAGAAGAAACATTGGTCAGAAGTTGGGTGGCCAGAGCAATGCGGAAGTTGGCAATGTCCTTTCTGGCGGCATCCATATCGAAACCACCTTCCATTTTGCTGAACCTGCCAAGGAACCACTTCTTGGTCAGAGGGTAGGCCTTGGTTCCGCACTTTTTCGCCATTTCCTTGACAGATTCATATTCATGCGCCAAAGTAGCGTCCTCGAAGGTCGCAATGTAATCCTCCATGAACTTGAAGTCCATGCCCTCATAGGTTTTCTTGGCGCTGGTCGCCTTGTGCTTCTGCTCTTTGACTGTCAGCTTGAAGGTGGGATGCGCCGCAATCTTAGCAGTCAGTTCCTCGTATTCGGGGCCAAAACCCTTACTGGCTTTATTAAAGCTGGCCTGGGTTCCGGTAATAGTCGTGTTGATGAAGTCGATGGTGAAGCGAACAGCGGAAGTAGTGGTATTCATAGCAATTTCCTTTCTTGGCTCTTGGCCTTTGCGGTAGGTCGCAACCCTTATTTCTTTTGGAGAGGTTTTTGTTTGTTTATCTCTCTCAATCTTTACACCCAGATTATACAAAATAACCTATCCAATATAATAGGATAGGTTCAAAAGAAAAAAGAATTAATTATGATTTATTTTCGCTTACTCTTGGTGGCGGATGATTGAAAGATGTTAAAAGATGATACAGATGAAATAATGATGATAAAAGTTGTATAATTAAGTCAAAACATCTTGTTTCGTGAACAGTTGATGTGATAAGATACTCCCAAGAAAGGAAAGCACAACATACTGCTTTCAGGTGATGTGCTTCTTGTTTTGCGAAAGGTCGGGATTCCTTCTCCAAAAGTCCCTGCGCCGCAGGCACAAAGCCGCCGACAGGCGGATTTGACGTAGAAATGATGGGCTTCCTGGGCATGGGCAACAACCCCATGGTCGGCGCTACCGTTTCCGTGGCTGTTGCTGTTGAGGAAGCGCTGAAGAAGTAAGGTTAAACCCCTTCTTTTGAACCTAAAAAGTTCAAACCCCACTTTTCGCAAAAATGAAGCAAGGAAGCACGTCCTGCCGAAGAAATTCGGCAAGATGTGCTTCCTGTTTTTGCTGTTTTAGGGGTGTTTTTGATAAAGAAAATGAGGATGTGCTTCCCAAAAGAAAAAGAGCAGATTTCTCCGCTCTAATCATCCGGAATATACTTCATGATGTCCCCGACTTCGCAGGACAGAATTCTGCAAAACATCTCAATGGTATGGGTACTGACGCTCTCGTTCCGTTTTAACCGCGTGATCTGTCCGGGGCTGATATTATACCGTTTGATGAGCATGTATTGTGTGATACCCTTCTCTTTCATGACATTCCATAGATTATCGTAAGAAATCACGGGACGCAGCCCCCCTTCTTACTTGACATGATAACCGAATATGGTGTATAATCATATTAACCAATATCGGTTATTGGTACACTCTAAGAAAGAAGGAGCGCAAATGAAAAAGACAATTTCTCTGCTCTTGGTGGTTGGCCTATGCGTCTGCTTATGCGCTTGTGGTAGCAATGGAGGAGCAAAGAGGATTGAAGACAGACTAATAGTTGGGAAATGGGTTTCTGACAGGACTGAAATGGATGGTCGACTTACCAACTTTACAATAACCTTTTTCAGTGACGGCTCAGCAAAATTGTCCTACTATGATACAGCGTTTAGCAATCAAATAGACAATAGCCTTACATGGACAGTATCCGAACCGAATACCGTTTCAATCGGATTGATTACTTTCAGCAAATACACTTACACGAACGATAATAGCGTTGAAAAGCTTATGGCACCACAAGCAGATGGGTATTGGTACGAACACGTAGTTGAATAAATACAGGCAGGGAGGTGTTTGACTCCCTGCCCTTTCATCTCTCCAACAGGTCCATGTATTTATAAACTGTAGTCCTGCTCAAATCATAAACCCTTGCCAATTCTGAAACATTTAACTGCCTGTTTTTATAAGCGGGATAATGCCGGAGGAAGATGCTTATCTGGAAGCTGCCATAAATTAAAGAAACCGCAGGTTCAAGCCATCGCCTGAACCTGCGGTCATTTCATTCTTCCTCAATCCTCGTCCCAGTTGTGCCAGACGTTCTGGACGTCGTCGTCGTCGTCCATGATGTCCAGCAGCTTCTCCATCAGGGAGATCTGCTCCGGGTCGGTGAGCTTCTGGTAGTTCTGGGGTACCATTTCGATCTGGGCGGATACGAAGCTGTAGCCCTTCTGCGTCATGGCGTCGGCTACGGCGTTGAAATCGTCGGGGTCTGTGTACACGGTGAACACGTCGTCCTCGGCCTCGAAATCATCCGCGCCGCAGTCCATGGCGTCCATCATGACCTGGTCTTCCTCATAGTCGCCGTCCTCGTTGTCGATCACCAGCACGCCCTTCTTGTCGAAGGACCAGCTGACGCAGCCCGTCGCGCCCAGATTGCCGCCGAATTTGTCGAAGTGGTGGCGCATGGAACCGGCGGTGCGGTTGCGGTTGTCGGTCATGGTCTCCACGATCACCGCCACGCCGCCGGGGCCGTAGCCCTCGTAGGTAATGGTCTCGTAGTTGTCGCCGCCCGCGCCTGCCGCCTTTTCCAGGCAGCGCTTGATGTTGTCGTTGGGCATGTTGGCGGCCTTGGCCTTGGTGATGACGGTGGCCAGACGGGAGTTATAGGCGGGGTCTGCACTGCCGCCCTCCTTCACCGCGACGATCAGCTCTTTGGCGATCTTGGTGAAGGCTGCCGCGCGCTTGGCGTCCTGCGCGCCCTTGGTTTTCTGGATGTTATGCCATTTGGAATGTCCGGACATAGGTATATCTTCCCTTCAGCGAGTATATTCAAAAATCTTATCTATTTTATCAGAATCCGTGACAAAAATCAACACTTTCTCAATAGAATTTCATGCAGTCCCGGTGGGTTTCGGAAATTTTCACCTGAATGCCCGGGAACGCGGCGGCGATTTTCTCCGCCAGCACGGCCACAACGGGGTTCTCCGTGGCAAAATGCCCCGCGTCGATCAGATTCATCCCCAGCGCTTGGGCGTCCCAGAAGTCATTGTACTTGATGTCTGCGGTGACGAAGGTGTCGCACCCGGCCTCGAAGGCGCTCATCAGCTCGTCGGAGCAATGCCCGCCGCCCACCGCTACCACGCAAACCGGCTTGCCGCCGTCCACGTAGCGCAGTCCCTCGGCGTTCAGGCTGCTCCTGACGGTTTCCAGAAATTGGGAAAGAGACTGCTTCTCTACCCTGCCCCGGCGCAGAAGTCCCCACTGCCGTCCCTGGTCGTCCCGGAAAAAGGGTGGAATAGTCTCTACGTCTTTCAGTCCCAGGGTGGCCGCCAGCACGTCGTTGACGCCCCCCGGGGCGCAGTCCAGATTGGTGTGGGCATTGACGGCGCTAATGCCGTGGCGGCAAAGGGTCATGATGCTCCGGCCGACGGTCGTTTCCTCCGTCACGGATTTGAGCGGGTCGAAAATGATCGGGTGGTGGGTGACGATCAGCTCCGCGCCCCACTCTACCGCCTCCCGGCACACCCCCTCGAAGGGGTCGAGCGCCACGAGGACCTTGGTAACGGGGGTCTCCCGGCTGCCGCAGAGCAGCCCCACATTGTCCCAGTCCATTTTCATGTAGGTTGGGGCAAGGGTTTCTACGTACTTGAGAATGTCAGCTACAGTCGTCATCGGTCAGTTCCTCCAAAATCGCTTTGTAGTGCCTGTACTTTTCCTCGTCCCCGCCGGACAGCCCCGCAACGGTCTTGCGAAGGCCGGAAAGCACACTCTCCCGGAAAGCCGGAAGCAGTTCGCTGCCGCTGCGGCGCAGTGCCGGGGTGATGTAATATTCGCCCTCGGTCAGCGTCTCCCCGGGGGCGTAGACCACTTCCATGACGGGGTAGATGAATTTCCCGTCCTTCGCCAGCGTCTCCCGGTGGATAGCGTAGCCCTGACCGTACAGATACCGGCGCAGCTCCGGCCGCTTGCTCTGGCACTGGAGGATCAGCCGGTAGCGTTCGCTTTTCAGCCAGGGCGCGGCGTCCAGAATGGACATCATGGTGTCCGCCCCCATCCCAGCGCAGACCATGCAGTCGAATTCCCTGGGGAGATCGCGAATGCCGTCGGACAGGTAGAAGGACATGCGCTCTTTCACGCCGAATTTTTCCGCGTTGCGGATGGCGCTTTGCAGGGGCATTTCCCGGACGTCGGAGGCGATAACGGCGCTGGCAATGCCGTTTTTCAGAAGGTAAATACCGAGATAACCGTGGTCACAGCCCACGTCTGCCACCCGGTCGCCGGGCTTGACATAGCCGCAGCAGGCCAACAAGCGGTTGGAAAGGGGAATTTTCACGGGCGTCCCTCCTTCTATACGAAAAAAGCCATCCCGGCAATTGTCCGGGATGGCGCTGCCGGTATTTTATCCGTTCTGCTTCGCGGCTTCGTTGGCCTCGTAGGCTTCCAGGAAATTGTTCAGCTGGGCGAGGAACGGCTCGCAGTCCACACCGTGAACCATGCAGGCTTCCTCAACGGTCTCACCCCGGGAAGAGGGGCAGCCCAGGCAGTGCATACCGATGGCGAAGAACAGGGGTGCGGACTGGGGCGCGACGTCCAGAATGTCCCCGATGATGGTATCCTTTTCAATTTTTACAGCCATTATAATGACCTCCTTGTTTTTATCTGCGACTATTATAACCGCACATGCCGAAAAAAACAAGAGGAAAGTCGTAAAAGATACGCAGCCTCTCCGCAGATTTTTTGTGGCGGGGTGGTCGATGATCAGAGCATCCGTCCTCGCCCATCCAGACAACACCCGCAAAATCCGCTTCTTTCCCCATAGAATTGGCCGGGCAGCGCTGCATCCCCTTTGCCATGCCGTTTTCCTGTTCAGCCCCGACGTACCATGTGGTAAAACGCACCTTCTCCAATGGACGTTGTCTGTTGAATCGGCTCGCCGACAATGCGGAATCCCGCCTTTTCATAGCACCGGATCGCCCGCTGATTCCATGTTCTGACTTCCAGGTACATAGGTTTCCCGGGAAACAGCGTCTGCGAAATTTCCCATGCCATTCGGGTCATCTGCTGCCCGTACCCCTTGCCGCAGCAATCGGGATTCGCCCCGATTCCGAAGAACACCTCCGGGTCTTCCCCGTTCAGATTGATAAAGCCGACCAGATCTTTCCCGTCATAAAAGGAATACAAATGGTTCTCCGGATTCGCAAACCCGAACCCCCGCTTTTTCTGTTCCTCATAGGAAAGGCTGTTGTAAATCGCGTATTCCCCGGGATATTTCCACCGGGCGATGCAGTATTTTTCTTCTTCGGTCATTTTGTGATACTCAAGCATGTTCTTCCTCCTGAAAATGGTTTGATGCTCGGTTTACCCGCTACATTATAGCAAGGAAACGGGAAAAATCAACCTGCCCGTATCGACCGTGTCCTTCCGATTTCATCAAAACAGTTCGCCCTCCAGCCTGAGAAGTCTTAGGCCGGAGGGCGTCGGTTCTGTTTTGCTTATTTCGTCTCGTCGGTGCCGTAGTAGGCGTTGAGGTACATCTGCTTGATCTCGCTCATGAGGGGATACCGGGGGTTCGCGCCGGTGCACTGGTCGTCGAAGGCCTGCTCCACCATGCTGTCCAGACGGTTCAGGAAGTCGGTTTCGTCAATGCCGTAGTCCCGGATGGTCTTCCTGATGCCGATTTTGGCCTTCAGCTCGTCGACGGCCGCAATCAGGTTCTCCAGCTTCTCCTCGTCCGTGGTGCCGCCCAGCTTCAGGTAGTCGGCAACCTCGGCATACCGCGCCAGAGTGTGGGGATGGTCGTACTGGGAGAAGGTACCCATCTTCGCGGGAACCTCGGCGGCGTTGAAGCGCAGGACTTCGTCAATCATCAGGGCGTTGGCAACGCCGTGGGGCAGATGGTGGAACGCGCCCAGCTTGTGCGCCATGGAGTGGCACACGCCCAAAAATGCGTTGGCAAAAGCCATACCGGCCATGCAGGCGGCGTTTGCCATGTTCTCGCGGGCCTTGGGGTCCTTCGCGCCGTTTTCATAGGCAGAGGGCAGGTTCTCGAAAATCAGCTTCAAACTCCGCAGCGCCAGACCGTCGGTGTAGTCCGTGGCCATCATGGAGGCGTAGGCTTCCAGCGCGTGGGTCACGGCGTCGATGCCGGAGGCGGCGGTCAGACCCTTGGGGGCGTTCATCATCATGTCGGCGTCCACGATGGCCATTTTCGGCAGCAACTCATAGTCCGCCAGCGGGTACTTGACGCCGGTGGTTTCATCGGTGATGACGGCGAAGGGGGTCACCTCGGAGCCGGTACCGGCGGTGGTGGGGATGGCGACGAAATAGGCCTTTTCGCCCATCTTGGGGAAGGTGTAGACACGCTTGCGGATATCCACAAAGCGCATGGCCATGTCCTGGAAATCCGCCTCGGGATGCTCATACAGCACCCACATGATCTTGCCCGCGTCCATGGCGGAGCCGCCGCCGATGGCGAGAATCAGATCGGGCCTGAAGGCTGCCATCTGCGCCGCGCCCTCTCTGGCACAGGCGAGGGTGGGATCGGGAGCTACGTTGTAGAAGGTGGTGTGGGTGATTCCCATGGCGTCCAGCTTCTCCTCCACCGGCTTCGTGTAGCCGTTCTGGTACAGGAACGCGTCGGTGACGATGAAGGCCTTCTTGTAATTTTTCAGCTCGGCCAAAGCTACCGGCAGGCAGCCCTTCTTGAAATAAACCTTTTCAGGCGCACGGAACCAGAGCATGTTCTCCCTCCTAATTGCCACAGTCTTGATGTTCAGCAGGTGCTTGATGCCCACGTTCTCGGAAACGGAGTTGCCGCCCCAGGAGCCGCAGCCCAGCGTCAGGGAGGGAGCCAGCTTGAAGTTGTACAGGTCGCCGATGCCGCCGTGGGAGGACGGAGTATTCACCAGAATGCGGCAGGCTTTCATTTTCTCCGCAAAGGCGTCCAGCTTCTCCTTCCCGCTCACCGTGTCCAGATAGACGGAAGCTGTGTGGCCGTAGCCGCCATCCTTGACAAGGGTGTCCGCCTTGTTCATGGCGTCGGTGAAGTCGGACGCCCGGTACATGGCAAGCACGGGGGACAGCTTCTCGTGGGCAAAGGCTTCGGAGAGATCGGTGGAGGTCACTTCGCCGATGAGGATTTTGGTGCTTTCGGGGACGTCAATGCCCGCCAGCGCCGCGATGGTATGGGCGGACTGCCCCACGATCTTGGCGTTCAATGCGCCGTTAATCAGGATGGTTGCGCGAACCTTGTCGATTTCTTCCGCGTTCAGGACGTAGCAGCCGCGCTTGATGAATTCCGCCTTGACCCGGTCGTAGATGCCGTCCAGCACCACCACGCTCTGCTCGGAAGCGCAGATCATGCCGTTGTCAAAGGTCTTGGAATGGATGACGGAAGAAACCGCCAGCAGAATGTCGGCGCTGTCGTCAATGACGGCGGGGGTGTTGCCGGGGCCGACGCCCAGAGCGGGCTTGCCGGAGGAGTAGGCAGCCTTCACCATGCCGGGGCCGCCGGTGGCGAGGATCAGGTCGGCCTCCCGCATCACCTGATTGGTCAGCTCCAGAGAGGGCTTGTCTATCCACGCGATGATGCCTTCCGGCGCACCGGCGGCGACCGCCGCCTCCAGCACCACCCGTGCGGCGGCGATGGTGCAGCCCTTCGCCCGGGGGTGGGGGCTGATGATGATGCCGTTGCGGGTCTTCAGGGAAATCAGGGTCTTGAAAATGGCGGTAGAAGTGGGGTTCGTGGTGGGAATGACCGCCGCGATGACGCCGATAGGCTCGGCAATGCGCTGAATGCCGTAGGCCGTGTCTTCCTCAATGACACCGCAGGTCTTGGAATCCTTGTAGGCGTTGTAAATATATTCAGCGGCATAGTGGTTCTTGATGACCTTATCCTCCACTACGCCCATACCGGTTTCGGCTACGGCCTGCTTGGCCAGAGGAATGCGCATCTGATTGGCTGCGGTAGCGGCGGCCAGAAAAATTTTATCCACCTGCTCCTGTGTATAAGTGGCAAATTTCTCCTGTGCCGCGCGGCACTTTGCCAATGCTTCGGTCAGTTCCTGAGCGGTGGTTACAGGTGCATATGTTTTATCCATGAAAATCGACCTTTCCGAACATTAATTATCAGTATTTTGTTACCGATATATTACTATCGATATAATAGCACATATCTCTGAAAAGTCAATCCCCATTATGAAATTTATTCGTAGGCCGAAATAGCCGGGCCTTCGGAGCGTATCGCTCTGAAAGCCCGGCTGCATTCTTCACTTATCACGTGCCAAGATAGGCCGCCTTCACCGCTTCATTTGCCAGCAGCTCCTCGCCGCTGCCGTGGAGGGTGATACGCCCGGTCTCCATGACGTAGCCGAGATTGGCGGTTTTCAGCGCCATGTTGGCGTTCTGCTCAATGAGCAGAACCGTCACGCCCTGCTTGTTGATCTCCTTGATGATCTCAAATATGCCCTTGACGATGATGGGCGCAAGTCCCAGAGACGGCTCGTCCATCATGATGACCTTGGGGCGGCTCATCAGCGCACGGCCGACCGCCAGCATCTGCTGCTCGCCGCCGGACAGGGTGCCGCCCGCCTGCCATGAACGCTCTTTCAGCCGGGGAAACAGGTCAAACACCCAGTTTAAGTCCTCCGTCAGATCGTCCTTGCGCAGGTAAGCGCCGATTTTCAGGTTTTCCAGCACCGTCATGTCCGGGAAGATACGCCGTCCCTCGGGTACCAGCGTGATGCCCTTGGACACGATCAGGCTGGAATCCATGCCGGTGATGTCCTCGTCCAGAAAGGAGATTTTTCCCGCGGAGGGCTTCACCAGCCCCGCGATGGCGCGAAGGGTGGAGCTTTTGCCAGCGCCGTTGGCGCCGATCAGGGTCACGATCTCCCCCTCCGGCACGTCCAGACTGATGCCCCTCACCGCTTCGATTCCGCCGTAATGCACCTGCAAGTCCCGAATTTCCAGAATGTTACGCATCCTCCGTCACCCCCAAATACGCCTCGATCACGCGCTTGTTCTGCTGCACTTCCTTCGGCACGCCCCGGGCGATCTCACTGCCGAAGTCAATGACATAAATGTAGTCCGAAATCTTCATGACCAGATCCATGTGATGCTCAATAAGGAAGACCGTCAGATGGTGTCTGTCCCGAATCTCTTTGATGTACTCCGCCAGTTCCTGCGTCTCCTGCGGGTTCATGCCCGCCGCCGGTTCGTCCAGCAGCAGCAGCTTGGGGTCCGTCGCCAGAGCGCGGGCGATTTCCAGACGGCGCTGCAGGCCGTAGGGCAGGCTGGTAGCGATCTCGTCCTTGTACTGCTCCAGTCCCTGCTCTTTCAGCAGCTCCATGGTTTCTTCCCGCATTCTCGCTTCTTCCTTGGCGTTCGCCCGGAAAATGGCGGAAAACACGTTCTGCCTGGCACGCATATGCTTGGCAACCAGCACGTTTTCAAACACCGTCATACTCTTCCACAGGCGGATGTTCTGGAAGGTACGGGCAATGCCCAAGGACACCACATGATCCGGGGTGGGGTCAATGTTGCGCTCGTTCGCATACTTTTCCCCGTTGGTTCCCAGATAGTTCTTTTTCATTTTGCCGGTGGGATGGTTGCGGATCATGGTCTTGCCCATGAATTCCACCCGGCCGTTGGTCGGCTGATACACACCTGTGATGCAGTTAAAGGCCGTGGTCTTGCCCGCGCCGTTGGGGCCGATCAGAGCGACGATCTGACCCTCCGGCACGTCCAGAGACAGGTCATTCACAGCAACTACGCCGCCAAACTGCATGGTGACGTTTTCCATACGAAGAACGTTTCTTTCACTCATGCCGCTTCAGTCCTCCTTTTCCGCCGCGGGGGCAGCCTTTTTCCGCTTTTTCAGCAGTCCGCCGATGCCCTTCCAGCTCAGCTCCTTCTCTCCCATGATGCCCTTGGAGAAGAACAGCACGATGATCATGATGACCACGGAGAATACGACCATCCGGAAGCCGCTGCGCAGCAGGGGCACCTTGAACGAGCCGATATAGGTCTCCCGATCCAGAAACCGCAACCACCACTCAGAGCAGGCCACGTACAGGAACGTGCCGATGACGGAGCCGGAAACGGAGCCGATGCCGCCGATGACCACGATCAGCAGAATCTCATAGGTCATGGTGGAGGTGAACACCTTTGCCTGCGCGTTGGCAACATACATGGCGAACAGCGCGCCGCCCACGCCGGAGAAGAAGCTGGAAATCACAAAGGAGAGCATCTTGTGCTTGAACAGGCTGATGCCCATGGCCTCCGCCGCCACCTCGTCATCCCGGATGGCCTTAAAGGCGCGGCCGTAGGAGGAGTTGATCAGCAGAACGATCAGGGCAATGCTGACGATCGCCACAAGGAAGGGAACGAATGTACTCAGCCGCAGAATCACCTGCCCCGCGCCGTTTTTGATATTGAAATCGGAGAAGGTGGGGAAGCCTTTGATCATATTCGCGCCGTTGGTGATGGGGCCGAGGGTCTGCCACTGGAAAATGGCCCGCAGGATTTCGGCGAAGCCCAGTGTGGCAATGGCGAGATAGTCGCTTTTCAGCCGCAGAACCGGCAGGCCGATGAGTGCCGCGAACAGTGCGGCAACCAGTCCCGCAAGAATCAGTCCCACGAGAACGGCCAGAACCAACGCCAGCCCGCCGCCGAAACCGGCGCTTCCCAGAAAGCTCTGGAACATATCCACCAAGGAAAACTTCACAGCCGAGCCGCCGTAGAGGTAGTAGACCTGATCCTTGGCAGCCATGGGAACGGTCAGGATGGCATAGGTATACGCACCCAGCAGCATGAAGCCCGCCTGTCCCAGAGAGAACAGGCCGGTGAAGCCGTTGAGCAGGTTCATGGAAACGGCCACCAGAGAATACACGGCGCCCTTTTTCAGCACGGTAAACAACTGGCTGGTGGGAAGGAAGACCGCAGGCAGTCCGGGAATGCGGTCGCTGATGTTTTCCAGCAGGATAATCAGCAAAAGCAGCACCGAAATGGAGATCAGCGCAGCGAAGCTACCGTTTTTGTTTGTTTTCTGTTTCAGCATATCCGGCACCTCCTTAAACCTTATCCGTGGCCTTTTCGCCAAAGAGTCCGGTGGGCTTGCAGGTCAGGATGATGATGAGCAGCGCGAAGGTGAAAGCATCAGAGAACACGGAAACATTCCACGCCGAGGGCAGGCCCTTGATGATGGTCTCGCAGATGCCGATCAGGAACGCGCCGATCACCGCGCCGGGGATGGAGCCGATGCCGCCGAACACCGCCGCCACGAAGGCTTTCAGTCCCGGCATGGCGCCCGCCGTGGGAGTGATGGCAGGATAGGTGGTAAAATACAGAATGGAACCCACCACTGCCAGAGCAGAACCGATGACAAAGGTCATGGAAATGACATTGTTGATCTTGATACCCATCAGCCGCGCGGTCTCGAAGTCCTTGGAAACGGCACGCATGGCCATGCCGATCTTGGTGTGGTTGATCAGCTGGGTCAGCAGCACGATCAGCACCAGCACCAGAACTGGGGTGATGATGACCACCAGCTTCGTGGAGGTGCCGACAATGTTGATGGTTTTGTTCAGAATTCCGATGGTGGGATAAGTCATGGGCTGGCCGCCGGTGACGTAGGTCGCAGTGTTTTCCAGCAGATAGCTGACGCCGATGGCGGAGATCATGACGGACATTCTCGGGGCATTGCGCAGGGGCTTATAGGCCGCCCGCTCAATGAAAAAGCCCAGCGCCACCGTCAGGATGATGACAACAGGAATTGCCGCGTAGATCGGCAGCACGGCGGAAATATAGATACCCAGCAGACCCGCGACCATGAACACGTCGCCGTGGGCAAAGTTGATCAGGCGCAGAATGCCGTAGACCATGGTGTAGCCAATGGCGATCAGCGCCAGCTGCCCGCCCAGAGAAATGCCGCTGAGCAGAATGGATACCATGTATTCCAGAGAAAACAGTTGTTCCACAGGGGTTCCTCCCTTTCTTTACGGAATCCCCGAAGAAGCCGTCAGCAGCCCCGCTCCGGACGGTTTTTTCAGAGATTCCCTGTCATAATAATACGACTGTTTGGCGGGGGGATTCGCCCCCCGCCAAACAATTCAATTGGAGATAATATCAGCTGCCGGAGCCGGTCTGGACGGTTTCCAGAACCCACGCGCCGCTGGCGGTGTCCGCCGCCTTAATGTAAGCGGTGTCGCGGATGGCGTCGCCCTGAGCGTCGAAGGCAATGGAGCCGGAAACGCCGGTGTAGGTGACGGAGGGCAGAGCGGCCATGATGGCGGCCTTGTCGCCGCTGTCGGCCTTCTTCATGGCCTCCAGAGCCACGAAGTAAGCGTCGTAGCCCATGGCGGTGACGGCGGAGATGGTGTCGTTGCCGCCGTTGGCAGCCAGTGCCTCGGAGCTGGCGTTGATGTACTCCTTGACGCCCGTATCAAACTCGGGAGCGCCGCCTTCCTGATAGAAGGTGGAGACGTACAGCTGCAGGTCGGTGCCCTTGATGGCTTCCAGAACCATGTTGTCGTCCAGCGTGTCGGAGCCGAGGAACGGAGCCTCAATGCCCAGAGACGCGGCCTGGGTGATGATCTGCACGGCGTAGGCGATGGAGACAGGGGTGAAGATAACGTCCGCGCCCTCGCTCTTGGCCTTGTTCAGGTAGGAGCCGAAATCGGAGTTGCCGGTGGGGAAGGAGTCGGTGATGACCTTGCCGCCCGCAGCCTCAAAGACCTTGGTGAAGAAGGCGATCAAACCCTGGTCATACTCGTTGCCGCTCTCGCCCAGGCAGTAGGCGGTCTTGGCGCTGAACTTGCTCATGGCGAAGTTGGCCAGAACGTCGGCCTGGAAGTTATCCAGGAAGCAGATACGGAAGTAGTAGCTATTGCCCGCGGTGACGTTGGGGTTGGTGCAGGTGATGCCGATGGCGGGGATGCCAGCCTCTTCAAACTTGGGGCCGCCGGCCATGGAAACGCCGGAACCGTAGGAGCCCAGAACCACGGACACGCCCGCGCTGACCAGAGAGGAAGCAGCGGAGGGAGCCTTGTCGGTGGAGGAGCCGTTGTCACCGTAGACCAGCTCAACCTTGTAGGTCTCGCCGCCCAGAGTGACCGTGGGCTCCTGGCTGTTGGCATACTGCATACCCAGGATTTCCTTCTTGCCGCCGGACGCAGAGTCGCCGGAAGAAGGCTCAAACACGCCGATCTTGATGACCTTCTCGCCGGAAGCGGAGCCGCTGCCGGAAGAGGAACAGGCGCACAGGGACAGAGCCATGCACAGTACTAAGATAACAGCAATTACTCTTTTCATTTTCTTTAACCTCCATTCAAAAGCAGCATCCATAGTCGGTGGACATCTGTTTTTGTGATATGGAAAATTATATATGAATTTTTGCAAAATTGCAATTGTAAATTACGATAGAAATTGGTGGCCGATCATTCATTTTTTGTTCAAATTTTACAAGCCTGTTTTCGGTTTATTGACAAGATGACCCGCGCCTGTTATAATACCTAACAATGTTAGTAAATTTCATTTTTCGCCCAGCCCCGAATGGTTTCCCCGTTTTGTCACTCCGGTGCCTTTCTTCCCGGTGTCCGCACCATCGCCCGTGAAAGGCTTCTGCGAATTATGAGCGCCTCCCCGGAGGGCCGGCACCCGCTATGCAATGCCGCTCTCAGAAACTTGCAATACCCCGGCAATTTCACGCCGGAAACGCACTTAAGAAAAGGACGATGCCAATGAAAAATCAACACGAAGTGGAAAAACTGGCCTATGCGATGACCCGTCAGCGCTACTTGCTGAACCGGGACATCGTGCACGACCTGTTCACGGAGCTGTCCCTTTCCGACTACATTGCCCTCCACAGCATTGCGGAAGCTGCCGGTCAGGGTGGGTCAGCGGAGCAAACCTACCTGCGGGATTTGGCCGAGCGACTGGAAATGCCCATACCCAAGACTTCCAAAATGATCCGCAAGCTTCACGAGCGGGGGCTGGTATTCTGGTCTCACAGCGGCGACGGGCGCGACGGCACCTACGTCGTCATCACCGATTCCGGCGTCCGAGCCATGGAGCGGCAGGCAAATATCCTGAACGCCTACTACAGCCGGGTAATCGAGGCCTTCGGCTACGAAAATCTGAAGAGCCTTCTGGAGCAGATCTCCCGTCTGGAGGACGTTATGAACGAAGTATTTACGAAAGGAGCGGTCGGCGCATGGACATGACCCAGTTGAATGACTACACTACCCGCAGCGAGGCGGTGTGCCGCCGGAACGACACCATCTCCCCCCGGCTGTATGAGGAATACGGTGTCAAAAAGGGGCTTCGGGACGAAAACGGCAACGGCGTTCTCGCCGGACTGACGAACATTTCCAAGATCACGTCCTCCAAAATTGTGGACGGCAAAAAGATTCCCTGCGACGGCCAACTCTGGTACCGGGGCTACCGGGTGGAAGACCTGATCGGCAGCCTTGGGGAAACGGAGCTTGGCTACGAAAAGATCGCCTATCTTCTGCTCATGGGACAGATGCCGGACAGCGCCGCCGCGGAAGAATTCCGGAGGCTGCTGGGCGAGTGCAGGACGCTCCCCACCAACTTCACCCGGGACGTCATCATGAAAGCCCCCGGCAAGGACATCATGAACTCCATGACCCGGGGCATTCTGACGCTGGCATCCTATGACGAGCGCGCCATCGACACCAGCGTCAGCAATTCCCTCCGGCAGTGCATCCAGCTGATCGCCGAATTCCCGCTGCTGGCCGTTTATGGATACCACGCCTATAATTACTACGAAAATATGGACAGCATGGTCATTCACCGGCCTGACCCCGCCCTTTCCACGGCGGAAAATCTTCTCATGATGCTTCGCCCCAACAAAAAATACACCGCCACGGAAGCGAAGGTCTTGGACACGGCGCTGATTCTCCACATGGAGCACGGCGGCGGCAACAATTCCACCTTCACCACCCGTGTCATCACCTCCTCCGGTTCCGACACCTATTCCACCATCGCGGCGGCTATGTCCTCCCTGAAAGGCCCCAAGCACGGCGGCGCCAACATCAAGGTCATGGAAATGATGGAGGACATCCGCCTGCACGTCCCCGACTGCTCGGACAAGGAGGCTCTGGAGGATTATCTCGCGAAGATCATCAATAAGGAAGCCTTCGACCGGAAGGGGCTTGTATACGGCATGGGTCACGCCGTCTATTCCCTGTCCGACCCCAGAGAGCGGATTTTCAAGGGCTATGTGGAAAAGCTCGCCGCCGAAAAGGGGCGCGGGGACGACCTGACGCTGTACCGCAACGTGGAGGAGCTTGCCCCTCAGCTGATCGCGAAGCACCGGCGGATCTACAAGGGCGTCAGCCCCAACGTGGACTTTTACAGCGGCTTTGTCTACGACATGCTGGGAATTCCTCAGGAGCTGTACACAGCCATGTTCGCCGTGGCGAGGATCGTGGGTTGGAGCGCCCACCGGATCGAGGAACTGATCTGCATGGATAAGATCATCCGTCCGGCGTACATGAGCGTCATGGAAGAACGGGAGTGATTTTGGCAGCATGGACTATTCGTTGCTTGCCGGGCAGCTTCTCAATGTGCAGGCGAATCTCCTGCAGGTCCCGGCCTATCAGCAGCTTTCCAAGATGGTGCGGGGCGAGCTGTTCGTTCTGAACTATCTCGCCACCCACGAGACGGCGATCCATCCCAAGGAACTCAGCAAGAAAATGTCCGTCAGCACCGCCCGCATCACCTTTCTTCTGCATCACATGGAGGAAAAGGGACTGATCGCCCGCTCCTCCGATTTAAGCGACAACCGGCAGATTTTTGTCCGGCTGACGGAAAACGGGGGAAATGCGATACAGAAAGCCCGGGCGGAGGTCATCTCCCGGGTATCGTCCCTGCTGGAGGCACTCGGCCCCGAGGACGCCCGGGAATATATCCGCATTCAGGAAAAGATTCTGGACAATTTTCTGGGAAATCCCTGATACTAGTTTTCAATAAAACGGTTAAAAACCGTTTTATTCGGTTGCTGTTTCAGCAGCCAGCGGCGTAGCCGCAAAAAACGTAAGTCCATACATTTCT
>OJQX01000447.1_pt1 | contig 25545 bp, 27 predicted proteins | sample 1599031 | NCBI WGS metagenome assembly OJQX01 (sample SAMN03922513, study PRJEB24848) | human gut metagenome | isolation source: stool sample | host: Homo sapiens | place: Germany | collected 2010-02 | reverse complement strand
CGGTAAGGTTATTCGTGAAATTACCGAGAAAACCAATTCCAAAATCGATATTTCCGATGACGGCATTATCCGCATTGCCACTTTGAAAAAAGAAGACGGTGATGCCGCTTTGGAATGGATTATGGGCATTGTGGCCGAACCGGAAGAAGGCAAAATCTATAAAGGTGTCATTACCAAAATTATGGATTTCGGCGCATTTGTCCGTTTTCTGGGAACGACTGAGGGTCTGGTCCACATTTCCGAAGTCAAAAATGAACGAATCGCTTCGGTTTCCGACTTCTATAAAGAAGGCGATACCATGTGGGTTAAATGCATCGGCCAGGATAACCGGGGCAAGATTAAACTTTCGGCCAAGAGAGTTAATCAGGAAACTGGCGAAGACCTGGAGAAATAACCGGCTGCTAACGAAAATAAAAAAGGTTTGGATTTCCAAACCTTTTTTTATTTGACGTCAAAAAGGTCCGGGATTATAAAAAGAGTAAATTTTAATTACTGTTTAAATTTATTTTTATGAAAGATTATTGGTTATGGATTGGAGGAACAATGATTTTCCTCAATTTTGCGAACTTTTTGTATGCCGAATTCCGAATTTCGGTGATGAGTATTGCCAAACAGCGTCTTTGGGCATTTTATGTGATGCTGACGCTGATGTTTGAAGCCTTTATCGGAGTGCTGTCGGTTTTTGAATTATTGTCGGAACGGCCCGATAAATATCTCTGGCTGATTACAGGCGGGGCAAGCGTTATTTTTTCGTGCTTTTCGATAATCGTTTTGCGTCAGCAGTTTGTCAGGGCCCTGGAAGGCGGCGTTTATACATTTAAAATTACGGACAAGAGCTATCGTCCGACCCGGCTGTTTGGCGAATTTGACACGGCGGTCAGCCGCAGACCGCTGTCGGCGGAGTTGGATGTGAAAAACAAAGACCGTTACAAAATCGGAGATACGTTGTCGGTGGCGGTCAGTTATTGTTCTTATGATCCGTTCGATTTTTTCGGCCTGACGGAAAGTACGATAATTGTCGTTCCTTACGGCTGACATTTTGCAAGAACCTCCCCGTCTGCGGCGGAGGTTTTTGCTTGTTTAATTGACAATGCGTTTCTAATGTTTATAATAACGGCAAAATCATTTATTTTCTGAATTATTAATCTTAAAAACTATAAACTATGAAACTTGTTGTTTTAATGTATGTCTTGCTGGCTTTTTTTATGGTGAGATATGCGAACAAGCTTTGGGCCTTTAAAGCAATGTCCCGCCTGCAGGATATTCAGATGCAGATTATGCTATTCGGATTGTGGGTTGTTGTTATGCTCTATTCGCAGCAGTTGTCGGCTTGGCCGGGGTTGTTCTGTTTTGCCGCGGCGGCAGTCTATAAATTCTGGATAGATATCCGTTTGTGGCGGCGGGCAAAAAGCGGGCTCCGTTATCCTTGTCTTTTGCTGCAGAAAGGCGACGGTATTGTCAGAGGGATGATGGTGACACATGTCAGCAACATTCCGGTTATTGCGGTGCAGATGCTGAGCCATTATCCGCAGGAAGGCGAATATTACTGGTGCCGGGTTGTTCGGTATTCGTTTTGGTCCGCCCGGGTGGAAGTAGAGCTTTTGGAAAAAATGGACTGGGGAGAAAAGGAAAAGTTTCTGGTCAGCCGAAAGCTGAGAAATCTGGGGCTGGCTTAGTTTGTTAATCTTCAAAAAACATAGTTATGGAAATGATTATTATGCTTGCGGTTATTGCCGCATTGATTGCTTTGGTGTATTGGAAAAATGTTAAAAACGACGTTTCCGTTTCTGCCGGGCAAAGACCCGAAGAGCAGGAAGTTACGGCCAAACTGGATTATTTTTCCGAAGCGACCGGCTGGCATGCCACGTTTTATAACGGCAGCGTTTTGTGCCACGGCGTTTTTGTTAATTTGAGTGAAGGACAAGGCCGCTCCGGCGTGTCGCTTCCTGCGGTCGTCGTGGGGAAGCCGGAAGGAGATCGGGAGTTTTATTCTTTGCGCGCCTGAAAAGAGGGGAGGTTTTCTCCCCTCTTCGGTTTTTAAAAAAGCGCTTGAAATATCTGAAATAAAGTTGTAAAAGCATTCTTACCTGTGCAACACCCCTGGAGGTGCACGGGGATTTGTTTAATTTATTTAAGGAATACAAAGATGGCAGATATTACTTTTGACGCTCAATTGCGTGAAAAAGCAGGTAAGGGGGCAGCTCGTGCATGTCGTCGTGAAGGTCGCGTTCCTGCGGTTATTTACGGTGGTAACAAAGAAGCCCTGATGATCAGCTTGGATCCGGTTCAGCTGGAAAAAGCTTTGGACATGGTCGGTTTCTATGACGCCGATATCGAAATCAATGTTGACGGCAAAAAACATAAGGTTGTTTGCCAGGATGTTCAGTTTCATCCGGTAAGCGATATGCCGTTGCACGTCGATTTCCTCAGAAAATAGTTTTATAGACTATCTAAGGCGATTTTACGCGGACTCAAAATTTACGTACTTCTTGTGCGCTGAAATTTTTCTTGCCGTTAGAAATCGCCTTATTTATGTCTCTAAAACCGTTTTTTCAAATAGGGAGAGAAAATGTTTTTAATTGTCGGTTTGGGTAATCCCGGGGCAGAATATGCCAAGACCCGTCATAATGTCGGTTTTATGGTGGCGGACGCCATTCATGACAAGTATGGTTTTGCGCCTTATAAGGTAAAGTTTGACGGGCTGATTAGTGAAGGTGTGATTGAGGGCGAAAAAGTTTATTTGCTTAAGCCGCAGACTTATATGAATCTGTCCGGCAATTCAGTGGTTAAGGCTGCACATTTCTATAAAATCTTACCACAAAACGTGATTGTCATTCATGATGATATGGATTTGAAAATCAATCAAATTAAAGCCAAAATCGGTGGTGGTGCCGGTGGACATAACGGGCTTAAAAGTATTGATGCGCAAATTAGCCCAAATTATAATCGGGTTCGGTTAGGAATTGGTCATCCCGACAGTAGTTTGCCTCACGAGGCGGTGGTTAATCATGTTTTGACCGGTTTTTCTAAGGCTGACAAAGCAATCCTTGATGAGAATATTCGTTTGGTTACGCAAAATATCGGTGTTGTTTTGAAAGACGGTATTGCCGCTTTTTCCAATAAAATCGGAAATTTACTCAGAAAATAGGTTCTTTAGTTGACTTTTGTTTCGTATCCTTATAATCCTATTATCATAAATGTTGCTCTTATTTGTGGAGAAGAAAATGAAACAACAGCCTAAAATTTCTGTCATCATACCCGTTTATAATGTTGAACAATATCTTCCCCAATGTTTGGATAGTTTGCTTGCCCAAAGTTTTGATAACTTTGAGGCAATTTTTATTAATGACGGGTCAAAAGACGGTTCTTTGGAGATTTTGAAAAAATACCAAGCAAAAGATAGCCGCGTTGTCGTGATTGATAAGAAAAATGAAGGTGTGTCCGTTGCCAGAAATCAGGGATTGAAAAAAGCTCAAGGCGAGTATATTGCTTTTTTGGACGGCGATGATTGTGTTGAACCGAATTTTTTGCAAGACGCTCTGGCTCATATTGAAAAAAATAATTCCGATATTTTGATTTTTGAAAGTTATTTACTCGACGGAGATAAAAAATTTGTTTGGGATAATGATACTTTCAAAAATGAAATTCAAGAATCTTTGGAAAAAGATCCTAAAAATCCTTCGATTTATGCTTTCTTGTCCGTTGTGTGGAATAAGATTTATCGTGCTGATTTTATTAAAAAACATCATATCGAATTTCCTGTCGGAATTAAGACGGCGGAAGATGTTATTTTTAATTTGTTGTGCTATTTTAATAAACCGCATTGTTCTTATGTGGATGAATATTTCTATGTTTATCGAATCAACCGTCAAGGGTCGGCAACTGCTAAGCTCGATTGCATTGCCAGCGATATAGAGGCTTTTTATTCTTTGGAAAAAATGGATATTTTTCAAAAGCAATCTCTGGAAACAAAACAGTTGGTAATGAATAAATTTATCAGCGGAATTGAGGGATATATTAATAAGTTTTCTTTGCAGAATAATAAGCAATATATGTCTTTGCGGAAGAAATTTTTGAATGATTTGCGGAAAAAATATGGTGCGGAAGTTATTAATAAATTAGTTCATATTAAAGATTTAACTCTTGCGGAGCGTCTGTTTAGTATTCGCAATTCTTATTGCAAAAAATATAAGATTATTCATTTTTTGGGTATGCGTTTTCAAGTGGAAAGAAAGAGAAAATAGGTATTGAATATTTAGAGTTTTGGTAAAAACAGGAGAGTGCTATGGCTTCTTCTTTGGTGTCGGTAATTGTGCCGGTTTATAAGGATGAACAATTCTTAGAGAATTGTTTGGAATCGATTGTTAAACAAACTTACGAAAATTTAGAAGTTCTTTGTGTGAATTTCGGTGCTTCGGAAAAATGTGCCGATATTTTATCCGATTATGCTCATAAATATAAAAATATCCAGGTCTTTACCTTAAAAGAAGGCGGAAAAGCCACAGCCAAAAATTTAGGCTTAAAAAAGGCCAAAGGGGATTTGGTGTTCTTTTTGGATGCCGATGATAAAATTGATAAGATATGCATTGAAGAACTGGTGAAAACACAAACAAGGACTAATGCCGATGTGGTTTGCGTGCATGATATCGTGATTTGTGAGGGAAAGAAAAAAACCGCAAAAGACCGCATGATTTCGGGGCATTCGGAGGGAACTTTTCAGATTACAAACGAAATTGTTAATCAGATGTGGGTTGTGGCTTGGGGAAAGCTTTTTAAGATAAAACCAATCCGAGATTTGGAGCTTTCTTTTCCTGAGGGTTGTTTGTATGAAGATGAGTTCTTTCACTATGCTTTATTACCGCATTTACGGAAAATTGCCGTTAGTGATGGCGGAACCGTGTTTTATCGCCAGCATGAAAATTCGGTCGTTGCTCGCCAAAAACTCAAAAGCGGAAAAGATAATTTGCTGATTTTTCAAAAAATTTTTGAATATTATCAGGAAAATGGTTTCTTGGGAAAAATTGATTTGCCGGTGCGGATTTTAAGTGCCGGTTTTGCGCAAAACGCAAACCATAAGCTCTATTATCAGCAAGTGAAAGATTTGTTGTGTCATTTAGGGGTTTCTAAAGAGATGGTCAATCATCATGAGTTGGTGGGAAAACTTTTGGAAAGTGATGATTTTTTGAGCTATTGCCGTTGTGCTACCTGCTATAAGATTAAACAAAGTTTGCAGAATTTAAGGCAATCGTGGTTTCGCTGTCAAGTCGGAAAGAAAACGCATATAGCCTTGTTTGGTTTGACTTTACTCCATTTGGCAAAAGGCGAAAAAACGGTTATCTTGGGTTGGAAGTTATAGAATTGGCTTGAAATATCGTCCTCTATCAGATATAAGACTCCTTAAGTTTGAACTAAAAATTTAAGGAGTTTTTTGTTATGGGTTTTAATTGCGGAATTGTCGGCTTGCCTAATGTCGGTAAATCTACCTTGTTTAATGCTTTGACGCAGACTATTGCGGCTCAGGCTGCCAATTTTCCTTTTTGCACGATTGAGCCAAATACCGGTCGTGTGGCCGTGCCTGATCCGAGATTGGATAAATTGGCTGAAATCGTTAAACCCAGAATGGTTACCCCGACGCAATTGGAATTTGTGGATATTGCCGGTTTGGTTAAAGGTGCTTCCAAGGGCGAGGGATTAGGCAATCAGTTCTTGGCTAATATTCGTGAAGTTGATGCAATTATCCATGTGTTGAGATGTTTTGAAAACGATAATATTACCCATGTTGAAGGCTCTGTAGACCCTATTCGCGATGCGGAAATCGTGGAAACGGAATTGATGATTGCCGATTTGGAATCTTTGGAAAAACGCTATGACCAAGTGCAGAAAAAAGCTAAAAGCGGTGAAAAAGAATCCGTTTTAAGAGAATCGGTTATGCGTCCGGTGATTGAGGCTTTGAAGGCTGGAAAACCGGCTCGGACGGCAGCTCCTGAGCCCACAAATAAAGATGCCTGCAAAGAATATAAGATGTTGCAGCTTTTAACGGCTAAGCCGGTACTCTATGTTTGCAACGTTGATGAAGATTCCGCCGCTACGGGCAATAAATTTTCAGATATGGTTATGACCAAAGCTGCTGCCGAAGGGGCGGGTGCGGTTATCATTTCCGCCGAAATCGAATCGGAAGTGGCGCAGCTGGAATCGGAAGAAGAGAAGAAGGAATTTCTTGCCTCTCTGGGGCTGGAAGAAACCGGTCTGGCAAAAATCATCCGGGCAGGTTACAAGCTTTTGGGGCTGGAAACCTATTTTACCGCCGGGCCGAAAGAAGTGCGTGCCTGGACATTTCTGAAAGGTTCAAAAGCGCCGGTTTGTGCCGGTATCATTCACTCCGATTTTGAACGCGGTTTTATTCGTGCGGAAACGATTTCATACGAAGACTTTGTCAAATACGGTTCCGAACAGGCCTGTAAAGATGCCGGTAAAATGCGTTCGGAAGGCAAAGATTATGTTGTAAAAGACGGGGATATGATGAATTTCCTCTTCAATGTTTGATTTTGCTAAAGGCTTGTCATGCTTGTAATTTTTTCACTCGTGTAGCTGGATGTACACGTCGTTCAAAAGTTACTTTGCAGCACAAGCCTTTATCAAAATCAACGTTTAAAAGCTTGCCATACTTGTAGTTTTTATTCGTGTAGCTGGATGTACATGTTGTTCAGAAGTTACTTCGCAGCACAAGCCTTTATCAAAATCAACGTTTAAAAGCTTGCCATACTTGTAATTTTTATTCGTGTAGCTAGATGTACAGGTCGTTCAAAAGTTACTTCGCAGCATAAGCCTTTATTGAAATCAACGTTTAAAAGTTTGTTCTGTCGGTGATTGGAACAATTTTACGAAATGCCGGAAAAAATTTTTTTGGACAAAAATTTGACTCTTGTCGTAAGTTGTGTTATTTTAGCGGTCAAGATTAAATTATTATAAACCCAAATACCTAAGATTATGTGCAAGAGAATAGAGGAACTGGTTGCGGATCAGTTCAGAAACTTTACTGGTGTTGTTGTTAAAGATGAAAATCAACTGTTGAATCTGGAGGTTTTTCCGCAAAAGCGCGAACCGTTTAAGCAGTTGCTACGCAATGTGCTTCCCGATTTGCGGCTGAGATCATCTTACGGTTTGGTTACCGTCGCCGATTTTGCCGGTTATGTGGAGAAAGAGGAAGACAAGCGTACGGCTTTCTTTCAGAAAGGCTTGGAAATTGCCCGACAGATGACCGGAAACAATGCTTTGACCCTTGAGGACGACTTATATGCCGAGTTGCGTCCTCGGGAGGAACATCACGGAACCAATGCCTATCTTTCCGAGCAATGCCGTTATTTTGTGCAGGCCAATAAGGTTTACACGGCATGGGCTAACGGTTTGAAGGGCAGGCACTGGGCTTATTATCCGCCGGTTTCTGCATTGGAAAAGTGTCGGAAGCTGCGGGATATGATTGATTTATATTATCGCCGCGGCAAGTTCTGATACGGCCGGGCTTATTGAGGGAGCATCTTTAACGGTGCTCCTTTTGCTGTTTTAAAAGCTTGCGCTGAAGATGATTTGGAGCTATGGAGAAAGAAAACCATTCTGGAGAGGAGATTTAAAATGCGTCTGGCGTTGTTTCAACCTGACATTCCGCAAAATACCGGCACATTATTGCGTCTTGGAGCATGTTTGGACATTGAGCTTGATATCATAGAGCCGTGCGGGTTTATTTTCTCCGAGAGGACCTTAAAACGGGCGGGAATGGATTATCTGGACATGGTGAGATACCGTCGTCACCATTCCTGGGAGCATTTTTTGCAATATCGGGCCGAGCATCCGGAAGAATACGGACGAATCGTGCTTTTGACAACACATGCCAGCGAGCCTTATTATAATTTTGAATTTCGGCCGAACGATATTATCCTGATGGGACGCGAATCGGCCGGCGTGCCGGAGGAAGTACATCAAACCGCCGATGCCCGCCTGCTGATTCCGATGAATCACAATGCACGGTCAATCAATGTGGCCGTGTCGGCGGTGATGGTGGTGGGGGAGTGTCTGCGCCAAGTAAACGGTTTTCCTGCTATGGAGGATTAATACAGATTTTGCGAGTGGGGAAATGCTCGTGTACTAAGGTGTACACTCCGCTTTCTCCTCTCTAAAATCTTATTACTCCTCTCATATAAGAAAATCCCAAAAGTTCTTTTTCCCTTCAATCTTATTATTTACCTCGTATATGAAAATCCGTATGTCTTGGTCTCTGCGGGTAGCTGATACTGCTTTTTTTTGATTGATTCTTTGTACCGGTATGATATGACAAAACAAAATCAAGTTATTTTGTTTTTATTATCAACTAAAAAACTAATTTTTATGAAACAGTATTTAGATTTGCTGTCGGATATCATGGAGCATGGTATCGATAAAAGTGACCGTACCGGTACAGGAACCCGTTCGGTTTTCGGCCGCCAGCTGCGATTTGACTTAACCAAAGGTTTTCCTTTGCTGACGACCAAAAAGCTTTATACCCGGGCGATTATTCATGAGTTGTTATGGTTTATCAAAGGGGATACGAATATTAAGTATCTGCATGACAATAACGTGACCATCTGGGATGAATGGGCAGATGAAAACGGAGATCTCGGTCCGGTTTACGGTGCACAATGGCGGAATTGGAACGGTGAGGGAATCGATCAGCTGAAAGACCTGGTTAATCAGCTGAAGCATAATCCTGACAGCCGCCGTATGATTGTGACGGCGTGGAATCCGTCTCAGCTCGGGCAGATGCAGCTGCCGCCCTGTCATATGATGTATCAGTGTTATGTTGCCGAGGGCCGGTTGTCGCTGATGTTATATCAACGTAGCTGTGACAGTTTTCTCGGGGTGCCCTTTAATATTGCATCTTATGCTTTGTTGACAATGATGCTGGCACAGGTGTGCGGGTTGGAAGCTTATGAGTTTATTCATACTTTCGGCGATACGCATATTTATTCCAATCACTTTGAGCAGGTTAAGGAGCAGTTAAGCCGGACTCCGCGCCCGCTTCCGACGATGACCCTTAATTCCGAAGTCAGAAATCTGGAAGATTTTGTGTATGAAGATTTTCGTTTGGATGGATACGATCCCTGGCCGACGATTAAGGCGCCGGTTGCGGTTTAACGTTTGTATAGCGGTTCTTTTGAACCGAAGGATAAAAGCCTCTCTGAATTTGTTTCGGGAGGCTTTTCTTTATTTGACAAAAATTTTTGATTTTTAGACTAGCAATGACCTCAAAAATGTGGTATAGTCCCTCCCGTAGTCAGAACGATATGTTCACAATCAATCAGCTTCAAATAAACAGAACAGGACAGATAAATGAATAAAAAAACTTCATCTGCTATTGCATTCAACTCCGGTGATTATGTTGTTTATCCGGCACACGGCGTCGGTAAAGTTGCCGATATTTCCAAACAGAAAATTGCCGGTTCGGAGTTGGAATTGATCGTTGTTAATTTTGCCAAAGACAAAATGACTTTGCGTATTCCGATGGCCAAAGCCGAGAATGTCGGATTACGCAAAATCTCTGAAGCTTCGACCATGAATGACGCCTTAAACGTTTTGAAAGGCAAGGCCAAAGTTAAAAAGATTATGTGGTCACGCCGCGCCCAGGAATACGAGAACAAAATCAATTCCGGCAATCCGGTTGCCATTGCGGAGGTTGTCCGCGATTTGTACCGCAATGAAAATCTGGCCGAACAATCTTACAGCGAACGTCAAATCTATGAGCAGGCGCTTGACCGCTTGGCCAACGAAGTTGCCGTTTGCGACAATATTACTTCGGAAGAGGCTACTAAAAAGTTGCTTTCCATCCTCGCAAAATAATTTGTATAAAGGGTAACTAATACAGAAATATCAGGGCGGAAGTGTCCTCACGTACTAAAGTGTATGCTCCGGTACTTCCACCTTTATTTCTTATTATTTACCTCATTCTCCAAATTATTTTTAGAAGAAATATATAAAAAAGAGTTCCGTTTTCGGGACTCTTTTTTTGCGACTCCGATTAAGAAAAGACTCAAATTGCAAGAAAAATTTTGCTCCTCAAAATAGGTGGGGATAATGCTGTGAACAAGTAAAGACTCAGTTTGCGAATCAGTGCCGGCTTATTTATTAATAAATTATTAATTAATTGCAAACGGGATGAAGATGATGTTTGAAGAGAATGAGCCGGTTGTTGCTTCCAGCGATGATATCGTAATTACGGCCTGTCCGACTTTGGTCGAGGAAAACAGAGCGACGCAGGAGTTTCTGTGGGGTTATTATTTCTGTATTGAAAACAATTCTTCCGAGCGTATTCAGCTGGTGGGCAAAAGCTGGAACATTACCGATGACAAAGGCAACCGTTTTTGTGATGATTCGGCCGGTTTCAAAGGCGAGATTCCCGAGCTGGAGCCCGGCGAAAGTTTTGAGTTCACCAGTCTGGCGCCGCTGACATCGCCGCATGCGGTTTTTTACGGCAGCTGCCGAATCCGCAAAGAAGGCCGAACCGAATCCAAAGACATTAAGATTCCGACGTTTACGATGTCGGTACCTCTACAGCAGTCGGCTTGTTTGAATTAGAAAAAGGCTCCGTTTTCGGAGCCTTTGTTTTTTAATATTCCTGAATATAGTTACTGTCTTGAACGTACATGTTCAGATATTGATGAATGTTGCGTTCCATGCGAAGGTTGAATTCATCAAACAGTTTGGTCACCATGCCGTTCCAATATTTTTCCTTTTCGGCAATATCGGTGTCGGCGGGAATAATCAGTTCGCGCCAGGCCTGGATTTCGGTTTCGGCGTTGGATAGTTTCTGCGGGTCGCTGATGCGGATGACAACATTCAGCGTTGCACGGTATTTCATGCGGTCTCTTTCAAAAACCTTATCGGTGGTTTCCAGCTCTTCGGTTACGCTGGCATCTTTGATGATGAACTGGGCAACTTTGTCGGAAGAAAAGTCAACTGCTTCCAGTCTGTCGCGAGCCCAGGTCTTAGCAGTCTTTTCGATTGAAATGGGGAACAGGTGTTCAACGTTCGGCCGGCGGAAAGACGGCGTAAATTCGGAGATAACGTCAACTTTGCTGACTTTGAGCTTAATCGGATTCTGATCTTCAAAACGCAGTTCGGTGTAGCGGGTCGGCTCGTCGCCTTCATAGGTGCCGAAAATTGCGGAGCAGCCGCCGGTCAGGCCGATTAACAGGACTGTAAATAAAATTTTTCGGATTGAGAACATAGCTTTCATCTCTCTGCAGTTATTCTTTTGCCCTAATATATCGCCGGAAGTTTAAGATTTGCTTAATAGACTCGCCGCCGCGGAGAAAAGAAAAAGGCAGGAAATTCTGTCCTGCCCGGAGAAAGAAAAAGTTTTTCAGTTGTTCATCATTTTTTGATGGTCGTCCATAATCCGGCGGTGTTCATCCATAATTTTTTTCTGGTTGTCCTGCAGGTTTCGGATGTCACTTTTCATGGTTTTGTGTTCGTCCATGATTTGGGCATGCTGATCCCTGATTTGTTTGATTTCTTTTTGCATATTGTCATGCTGTTGCTGCATTTCGGCAGACATGGCCGGCATGGCTGACGGGTTCTGCGCATTGGCGGTTCCCGAATCGCAGCCCATGAGGGCAAAAGCCGAAACGGCTAAGGCGGCAAAGGTTTTGTTCATTCCGATTCTCCTTAATTTTTTTGATTACGGGAATGATGTAATCGCTGCCGCCTTAATATCAAGTCTGCTTAAACTTTTGTTATAGCCGCGGGCTTTTAATGGGAGAGAAGCTCTCCTTTGTCGAAGCTGTAAACTTCGCCGCAGAAATGACAGGTGGCGGTAATCTTGTTATTTTCGCACATGTCTTCAATATCTTTGTCTGCCATGGCGTGCAGTGTGTTAAACAGCTTGTCGCGGCTGCAGCGGCAGCCGAAATGATATTCTTTAGTTTTGGTAATTTCCAGCTTGTTGGCATGAAACAGACGGGTAAGAATTTCTTCGGCGGAGAGCTTCTCATCAAAAACTTCTTCGGCTTTCAGGCTTTGGGCGAAAATGACGGCTTCGTTCCAGGCTTCGTTTAAAGCTTCGGTGTCGTCAGAGATTTTGCCGCCGTTGTCAGGCAGTTTTTGCAACAGAATGCCGGCCGCTTTCCAGCTTTCGCCGTCTTTGTCGGGCGCCTGAAGAAAAAGCTGCAGATAGGTTTCAATTTGTTCCGATTGTTTGAAATAGCGCAAAGCGCATTCGCTTAAGTTTTTGCCCTGCAAATCGACAATGCCCTGATAAAGATCGGTTTCCGGCCCTTGGTCAACGGTGAAGGCCAGATGTCCGTTACCCATGTAGTGCGGCGCAGCAAGCAGTTCGTCGGTGTCGCTTTTCCTTAATTCCAGCGCTTTATCAAGCATCTCCTGGTTAACGTTGGCGCAAGCGCGTATTCTGCCCTCGGAAGTGACGTCAACCACCACCATGGTTACCGGTCCGCTGCTTTGGGTTTGCAGCGTGAACAGGCCGTTATATTTAATGGTGCTGGAAAGCAGGGCGCCGAGGGCGGTGCTTTCGGCCACGACGGCCGAAACCTGACGGGGATATTGGTGGCGGCCGAGAATGGTGTTGACGACCTTGTCCAAACGGACCAGACGTCCCATGAAAGCGCCGTTGTCAATATGAAAAGATGTGCAATTGTCAAAATTATTGTTAACCACCGGATTGTTCCTTTATATACTGAATTAAACTAAGCAATATGTAGTTTCTTTCGGGAGATTTTGCAAGTGGTAGAAGACGAAGCCAAAAAAATTCAGCGCCGTCCGGCTAAAAAAGTGACCAAGACAAGGTTAAAAAACATAGGCCTTTATTATTTGGAGCGCTTTGAATCATCGGTTGACAATCTGCGGCAGGTGCTGACCAAGCGGGTGAATGACTATGCTTTTCAGAATCCCGGTTATGACAAGAGCGAAGCCTTGGGGTGGATTGAAGAACTGCTGGCTGATTTTGAACGTTACGGATATCTGAATGACAGCCGCTATGCCGAATTGAAAATTCGCGATTATCTGGCAGCCGGAAAGTCTGCCCGCTATATTAAAGGGAAACTGTTGCAGAAAGGCATTGGGGAAGACGAGGCGGAACGTTTGCTTGCCGAGCAGGATTATAACCCGGAAGAACTGGCGCTGAGGCTGGCAAAGAAGAAAAAAATCGGTCCTTTTCGGGCAGATGAAGAAACCCGGCGTGAGAATCGCCGTAAGGATTTGGCCGTTTTGGTGCGTGCGGGTTTTGATTATGCGGTGGCGCAAAAAGTTCTGGGAAGCGATTATTCGGAAGAAGAATATTATGGAGACTGATTGTTAACCAGTCTCCGTTGGCGGTTAGTCAATCCATTCGATTTTTAATTTTTTATCCAGGCAGGAAGCGATATAATTGCACTGGGCAAGGTCGGGATTGGCTCGTCCTTCTTCGATGGCATTGATGAAAGACGAGGGAATATCGGTCATGCTTTCCCAAAGGTGCAATTCCAAACCTTGTTTCTGTCGCTGCTGTCGGCAGGCATCGCCAAATTCTCGGCGGAGTTGTTTGAGATTTCTTAAACGTTGATTTTTTTCTATCATAATTAAGCTCCTGTTAGTTTGTTAAAACAAAACCGCCTTAAAGAAATAAGGCGGAGGAGCTCAAAAACTGTCGAATTACAGTCGGTCTTATTCGTCCGCGAGGGCTTAGTTCAACCACTCCTCCGAAGAGGATTGCTTTAAATTCGAGATGTTTTTGAGACACCACAGCCGTTCTGGCAGCTGCAGGGTTATGATAGCGGTTTCAGGTTAAAAAGCAATTAAAATGTTAATAAACGACTTTGGTTAAGTATAATCCGCAGGCAGGGGCGTTGACCCCGGCGGCGGCACGGTTCTTCGCCTCTAATATCCGTTTGACATCTTCGGGGTGCAAATGTCCGTCGCCGACCATCTTCAGCGTGCCAACCATATTACGCACTTGGTGGTGCAGGAAAGAGCGGGCTTCGACAATGAAATGAATTTCTTCTCCTCTGACCTCAATATCCAGTCTGTCCAGCGTTTTAACCGGGGATTTGGCCTGGCATGCCGCGGCGCGGAAAGAACTGAAATCATGGTGTCCGATAAGATAACCGGCTCCTTCACGCATTTTTTCAACATCCAAAGGCACCGGAACCCACCAAACCCGGTTTTTTTCCAATACGGCCGGAGCCCGGCGGTTAAGAATCCGGTAGAGGTAACCGCGTCCTCTGGCGCTGAAACGGGCATGGAAATCATTTCCGACTTTTTCAACCGCAATAACGCTGACCGGGGCTTCCATTTCGCGCAAACGGGCGTTTATCGCTTCCCGTAACTTCCAATCGACCAAATCTTCTTTTAAGTCGAAATGCGCAACCTGAGCTGTGGCATGGACGCCGGCGTCTGTTCTTCCTGCTCCGGAAACAATGATTTTATCGGTCTTCTGCAGGCGTCTTCCGGTGTTCGCGTCCTCACGTACGTCTATGTACGCTGCGGTTCTGCGCTCCGTGGAGCCACCAGCATAAGCCTCACTAAAATCATTGTTGAAAAAAGCATCGGTCTTCTGCAGGCGTCTTCCGGTGCCCGCCTCCTCATACAATTCTTGAATGGGGAAATCCTCTTCTGATTTTTCCTTGTTATTAAGAGAGCAGGTATCCGTGTCGTTGACAGGAGTGAAGCAGTTCAGGGCTTTTTGCAAATAGTCCTGTACCGAGGGGCCGTCCAGTTGTTCCTGCCAGCCGAGGAGGCTGGTTCCGTCATATTCGATTGTTATTTTGTAGCGCATTTTGTTCCGTATAAATCAATAGGGGCTTTACTGCCCCTATTGATAACTTAATTTCAGAGATTAATCAATACTTACTCGGCGGCGGCAATTGCAGAATTGCTGCTGTTTTTCAGAAACCCGAGTTTTTCCTGAACCTCCCAGATAACTTTCAGGGCGTTCAAAGCCATTTCGCCGGTAATGCGCGGGGTGGCTTCACCGCGGATGCAGGCCAGAAAGTGGCCGAGTTCGGCAGACAACGGCTGGTTGGTCGGAATAAACAGCTGTTCAACGCTGCCTTTCAGACCGTAATGCATCCATTCGGGGATTTCTTCCTGATTGACATAGGGCATGCGTCCCTGTGAGTGAACGTTGATGCTCTGGTTGATGAAATCCATGTCGATATAGTTGGTGTCGGTGGTGACCGTCAGGGTGCGGACGCGCGCCTGAGTAATGCGGCTGGCCGTGAGGTTGGCGGTTACGCCGTTTTCAAATTCAACCAGTGCGGTGATGTAGTTTTTGCCGTCCGGCTGGTCAGGCGTTTTAACCGCAGAAGCCTGAACGTTGGCAACCGGAGATTTAACCAGTGACTGAATAACTTCAATATCGTGAATCATCAAATCCATTGAAACGTCAACGTCGGTAATACGGCCGGAAGCGGCAGACATTCTCTGTGCCGTCAGCGAGCGGATGCGGGTGCTGTCGGAGAGGATTTTGTGCATCTGTTCAACCGCGGGGTTAAACTGTTCGATGTGGCCGACAAGCAAAACAACATTGTTCTTCCGGGCGGCATCAATCAGAATGCGGCATTCTTCTTCAGAGCAGGCCAATGGTTTTTCCATCAGGCAGTGAATGCCTTTGTTGAGGAAAAAGCTGCCGACGTTGCAGTGGGTGACCGATGTGGTAACCACGCTGACGGCGTCAACGCTGGCGGCAACTTCTTCCATAGAAGAAAAAGCTTTGATGCCGAAGGTTTCGGCAGCTGCTTTGGCGGCGTCGGAGAAAATGTCATAAACGCCGACCAAATCGACTCCCGGCAGAGATTTGTATGTTTTCAGGTGGTTTTTACCCATCATACCGGCGCCGATAACAGCAACTTTAATGTTGTTTGACATGAATTTTACCTCTAAAGTTAAGTTTATGCTGAAATTATTTGGTTTACTAATAGCAAATTTCTTGCTAAAAAGCTCTTAAAAAGATGTTACATATTGTTACAAAATGCAGCATTTACCCGTAACCCCTGGTTCTGTTAGCTTTTGATAAGGTTTACGCTGATGGCGGATATGATTAAAAAAGTTCTAAGTGTTTCATTTTTGGTAATTTTGGCTTCGTGCCGTTCTGCTCCCGTAGCGCAAACCGGCGAAGCGGTCATTGAGCAGGAAACGGCCGTTATCAATCCCGAGCCGGTCAAGGGGCGGGTGGATGTTTACGAATCAATGGCGCGCAGCGTCAAGTACAATACCGGCGCCACCCTGCGCGAGCTGCGGAAGAAGGTGGTCTATGACAAAAACACCAATCCGCGCAGCATTGTCAACAATATCCTTAAAATGAAGAACCTTAATCAGAATCCGCTGTATGACAGTTTGCGCGCGCTTGACTTTGCGATTATTTATGCTGCGGTCAATTTGAGCGACGACGAGCATTTTACCAGCGCCTATTTGAATGCCAAGGCTTCGCAGACTGCGGCTCTGGCTGCGATTAAGGCGCACAAGGACGCTTTGTTTGCACAGCGAAAGATTAAGGAAATCGAGCGCATGGTTAAGCGGGAGCAGCGCGAGGTCGATACGCTGAAAGCCAAGCAAGACCGCTTGGGTGTGCTGAACAGCGATGACGAGGCCTATAAAAAAGGGCTGGAGGTTGTTATCTATAAATTGTCGGAAATTAAGAAAAAGCTGGAGGAAGAAGTTGTCCTTTACCGCCAGGTTACAAGGATTGACAGTGATAAGCTGACGCTGGAAGGACGCCGCTTTTATGAAATGGACGATTTGGACGCCGGGCTTAAGGCCGGTGATTTTCAGGCTTCGGCATTTGCAAACCGACAGGAATTCAATTTGGCGGACGAGCTGAACAGGCAATACAGTTATGAGCAGGTACGCACCATGCTGCGGCATGAGTATCCGCAGGTGGAACGTCTGGAAATCAACGGCTTTGACATTGAGGATCCGGTTTATTCGAAAGAATTGCAGCAACGGGCCGATTTTCAGTCCAATTATCTGGCAGACAAGGTCAGACAGTATATGGAAGCCGGCAACGGCGGTGCCAGACGGGCACTGCGGCAGGAGGCCTTTGAAGAGATGGCGACGGCGATCATGACGCAGAATGAAGTGGCCTATAATGTGGTTATGCGGGCAGATTTGGATGATGAGGCGGTCAACAAAAGAATTGCCGAGCTGAAAAAAACGATAGCGGAAGGCGAAAAACGCTATCGTCCGGGCGTTAATCAGAAAATAGACCTGCTGGAACAGAAAACGGCTCTGATTAATTTAGAGCGGCAGGCCAGCCAGATTTTGGCCGAAAAGGCAATGGCAATCCGCGCCCTGTATTTTTATGCCGGATTTAATCCGTTTACACCCAAGCTGACGGAAGCGCCGGTCAAGGATATCAGCGGCAATTTGAAGGTCGGCTTTAACAAAGACGTGGTCGAAATGCTGGCGAAAAAAGTTCCGCAGCCGGAGACTCCGCTGAAAACGGAGAAAAACGACTGGGCCAAGCAGGACAACTGGCTGGAAAAACTGCTGGAAGGAAAAGACAAACCGCAGAGCGAATCGGTCAATATACGGCGTTATGTCGGTAATTTCGATCTTTATGAAGGGGCGGTCTATAACAAGCGCAAGATTATGCAGCTGGGCTCTTACCGGCAAAAGGAAAATGCGGATATGGACTGGAAGATGCTGAAAGAGCTTTATCCCGAACTGCGGGCATACAGTCCGGTGGTGGAAAAGGCACAAGTCAAGGGCGCGCCGATGTATCGCCTGATTATCAGACAGGAAAACGGAGGTCTGATGGATTTGTGCAATAAGCTGCGGGCAGATAAAACGGACTGTCTGCTGCGTTAAAAAATATTTGTCAAAAGGCGGCAGATAAGTTAAAATGGCGGTTAGTCTGTAAATTAGGGAGCTGGCGCGGTAAGATGGCTGAGGACGAGAAGAATAATTTTGACGGAAGTCCGTCTCACAGAGAAAAAACGGCAGAAAAGAAGCGTTCCGATTATGCCGTCCGCAGCAAAATGCCGGAACGGGACGAGAATGACGGCGTTGATACAGGGTTTTCCTGGAGTGCGGTGGCTCATCGGGACAGTGCGGCGAATGCCGCGGCGCTGGGACCGGATAATTTTATGTCTAACCGGATAGAATTCGGCGGCAAGAATCTTGAAAACGGCAAATTTGCCAATGAAAATTTTGAAAATGCCAATTTTTCGGTGGCAAACCTGAAAGGCGTCGATTTTTCCGGCGCAAACCTGAAAGGCGTCGATTTTTCCGGTGCCGATTTGAGCGATGCCAATCTTTCCGGTGCCGATTTGAGCGGTGCCGTGCTTTCCAATGCGGTTCTGAAGCACACGAATTTCAGCGGGGCGGTTCTGAACGGAGTGGTTCTGACCGATGCCGATCTGGATAATGCCATTTTGCTGGATATTACGATTGACGCCATTGCATTGGAAGATTTGCAGGAACTGGTTGAATATCTGGCTAAATATGCGCCGCATAAGCTTAATCTGGCCAAAATGAATCTGACGATGCTCAATTTGGCCAAAATCGATCTGAAGAATCTTAATTTGCGCGGGGTTGATTTTACCGGCTGCGATTTTACCGGCGTTAATATCATGGAGCTTGATTTAAGCGAGTGTATTATTACGCCGCAGCAGATAGCCCAGGCTTTGGGGCGGGTGCCGAATGCCGAGGAACTGCGGCGGATTATGGCGCCGAAGGTTAAGCCGAAAGGGCCGAAGTCGCAGGGTATTGACCTGACCGATTTGTTTTTTGACAACGGCAAAGAAGCCGGTGTTTGGGAAACTGCGAAAGACAAAGGTATTTCCACCGCGAAGATTGTGGACATGATCAAGGCAGGGCACAAGGTTTATCGCCGGGTGGTCAAGCGTCCGGAAGGGAACAGGTTTGAAGCGGCGGCCAAAGAAAGCGCCGAACGCAAAGAAGCTCAGGCATCCAACTCCAATGAAGAACTCAAGAAAGTTTTGGAAGAAAACAAAAGGGCGCTGATTGAGAAACATAAGCGGGAGGAACTGGAAGCCCGCCGGAACAAAAAAATGGAGCTGGAACAGGCGCTGGCCCGGGAAAACGAACAGGAAAAAGCGCCCGAAAAAACCGAACAGCCGAAAATCAGGCCGTTGACGGCGGAGCGGATTGCGTCGTTCCGCGACCGTTCAAGAGATTAGCCGGCAATGAGAGAAAAACTTTATCTGGAATCCGAGAGTTCTTTTTTCAGACGTTTTGTGCTGCTGCCGATTATCGTTTTGCTGATGGTGGTCGGTTTTGTCCTGTCGGCGGTGGTTTTTCTGAGCCTTTCCCATGTGATGTTTTATGGTTTCAATGAACAGTCGCTGGCAGATTTGGGGTATTTCTGGCTGAGTTGTCTGACCCGTCCGCAAAGGCTGTGGGAGGCTTATGCCGAGTGGTTTTACGTTTTCCGGCTGGCGGCGGCTTATCACAAGCTTGTGCCGGCCAGCTTTATGCCTTTGCTGGGGCCGCTGCTGTTTATCGGCGCAACGGTGTGGGCTTATGTCAAGAGTCCGAGTTCGTTTAAGCTGTGGTATCGACTGAAAAATCATTATGCCAAATTTGAAGATGTTCAGAAAATGGGCATTTTGAACGGAACTCTGTTTGCCTTGGGGCGTTTTCAGAATCAGGTGCTGCGGTTGTGTCGTCCGCTGTCGGTTTTTGTCTGGGGCGGTGAGGGGTTAGGCAAAAGCAGCTGCGTTTCCCTTCCGTCGGTTCTCGAATCTGATGATACCTGTCTGGCGGTGGCCGACAGCACGGGAATTCTGGCAAAATATTCAAGCGGTTACCGGTCGCGGTTGGGTAAGGTTTTTTATTTTAACTGGGGTTTGACCGATGTGCCGGAAAAGGGCGAATTCTGGCCGCGTTGGAATCCGGTGTCGCCTAAGGATCTGCCGGTTCGCGGCGAGGGGCGTCTGGCTTATATCAAAATGTTGGTTTCCTGCCTTTTCCCTTCCGAAAAGCATAATTTTTGGGAAAAAATCAGTCAGACTGCTTTGGAAGGATTGCTGCTGTTTTATGTTTCCAAAATCGAACAGGCCATGGCCAATGACTATTTTCTCAGCGGTTTGCTTGAAAAAGGCCGGATAGCCAAAGAAGACAGAGAACTTTTGCAGAGCTATTACCGGGCAATGAATCCGGAATTGGCGGCGCCGGCGCTGAAAGCTTTGGAGAGCGGGAAACTGACGCTGGACAATTATCTGCCGGTGGGCAGTTGGGAAAATGTTTCCGAATCCTGGCGGGGAAAGGAGTTTTGTCTGCCGATGTTTGCCGACTGCCTGATGCAGCGTTATTTTGCAATTACACAGGAAGACGAAGAAAAAGCCGCGGTCGGCGGATTTAAGGTTATGCTGGGCGAGTTTATCAAAGAAGCGCAGGTTTTCGGTTATGACCGCCGCGCCATTCAGGTTATGCAGCAGTTGTACTATATGACCCGCAAACAGCGGCGGATTATCTTTACCATGCTGATGGCTCCGCTGACGGTTTTCCGCAAGAGCACCATCCGGTCGCGCACCAGTTTGAGCGATTTTTCCCTGAACCAGCTGCGCGGTATTTGTGAAGACGGCAGTTGGCGGGTTACCACGCTCTACACCGTGGCGGATGCGGTGAAATCTTCCGGGTTTATGAGCCGCTTTCTGATTGATATGCTTATTGCGCATAATCTGCGCCCGCGTTCGGAGGAAGGGCCTTTTGCGCTGGCTTTTGTTCTGGATGATTTCGAACGTTTGCCGAAACTTTCAAAGCTGGCGGCAGGACTGACGCAAGGACCCGAACTCAGAATGTCTTTCCTGATGCTGACGGACGGGCTGCACCTGATTCAGAACAAATACGGCATGGAAGAGCTGGAAGATATTATCGGCAACAGTTCGGTCAAGCTGATGATGGCCGAAGACAAGCGTCGGATGAGCGAGCATTTTAACAAACTGGCGGTTTACGGAACCCGTTCGGTTCAGATTCCGGCGGTGGATGCGGGAGCCTTTTACAAGGTTAAGAAAGGGTTGGCCGATGCCAATTATTATCACCGAATTGCCAGAGATTTGATGAATCATCCGAAGACGGTATCCTTTGACAAATCGCATTATCTGCTTTTGGTGGAAGGTTTTTATCATCTGCCGGTAAATATTTCTTCCAATAATTTTCTTCGCGACGGCAAGCTGAAAAGCAAGGCTGCCTGCGGTGCCTGTTATATTCTTGATGAAACGCTGGCGGCGCAGCGCAATGTGCAGGATGTGGATGCGCCGGATTTGATTGCGGTTTTGCAGGAGGGCGGCATCAATATTGAAAAAGAGGAAGACGTCGATATTTATCTGGAAGACAAGTATGACGAGGTGGTCGAAACGCTGGAGGAAGATTCCGACGTGCAGACGGTGTGGGCGGAGGAAATTTCAAACCGGTGGAATTCGGCGCCCTCGGCAGCAGAAAATCCGCAGGATCTGAGGGTGAAGAATGATGACTGGTGGCTGGACGAGGAGGCTTTTAAAACGGCGGACAGCGATAATGCGAATCCTTTTGAAAGCTTGAACGAAAAGAATTAAAAGCTGTTATTTTGCAAATAATCTGTTAAGATAAAGCGTTAAAAAAATACGAATCGAAAGATGATGGAAGAGACCCTTTTTTCAAATAACGTCAAACGTCCTTTGGCTGACCGCCTGCGTCCGCAAAGCCTTAAAGAGGTTGTGGGACAGGAACATATTGTCGGCGATGATGCGCCGTTGGGACGAATGATTAAAAGCGGCAAGATTACCTCCTTTATTCTCTGGGGGCCTCCCGGCTGCGGAAAAACAACAATCGCCCGTTTGATTGCCGAGAATACAAATTTATATTTTGAGCAGATTTCCGCTGTTTTTTCCGGCGTGGCCGATTTGAAACGGGTGTTTCAGTATGCGCAGGAACGTCGGGCCACGCAGGGAAAAGGCACTTTGCTGTTTGTCGATGAAATTCACAGGTTTAACAAATCGCAGCAGGACGGCTTTCTGCCCTATGTGGAAGACGGCACGATTATTCTGGTCGGAGCAACGACGGAGAATCCTTCTTTTGAACTTAACGCGGCGTTGCTGTCGCGGTGTCAGGTTTTTGTTTTGAACCGTCTGAACGAAGATAATTTTGAAGAACTGCTGGCGCGGGCAGAACGGGAGACCGGACGGAAGCTTCCGGTTGACGAAGAAGCGCGGCAGATTATGAAATCGACCGCCGACGGGGACGGTCGGTATATCCTTAATTTGGCGGAAAGTGTCTGGGCTTATGCCAAAGAAGGAGAGGTTTTTGACAAAGACAGCATTCTGAAAGTCATCCGTTCACGGGCACCGATTTATGACAAGGGGCGTGATGGTCACTATAACCTGATTTCGGCAGTGCATAAATCGCTGCGAGGTTCCGATGTCGATGCGGCGTTATATTGGGCAGCGCGTATGCTGGAGGCGGGAGAGGATCCGAAATATCTGCTGCGGCGGCTGACCCGTTTTGCCGTTGAAGACGTTTCGTTGGCAGAGCCTAATGCCGTAACTCAGGCCATTGCCTGCTGGGAGACATACGAGCGGCTTGGTTCGCCGGAAGGCGATTTGGCGATTATGCAGTTGGTGGCTTATCTGGCGACGGCGCCGAAATCCGTGGGCGTTTACAAAGCGATGTATAAAGCCCGGGAACTTGCCCGCAAGACCGGTTCGCTGATGCCGCCGAAAAATATTCTGAACGCGCCGACCAAACTGATGAAACAATTGGGTTACAGCGAAGGATATGAATATGATCCCGATTGCGAAGACGGCTTTTCCGGTGCCAATTACTTTCCCGACGGCATGAGTCGGGTTAAGATTTATTTTCCGGTTGACCGCGGCTTTGAACGGGAGATTAAGAAGAGGGTGGAGTATTTTGACAAACTCCGGAAGGAAAAGCAAAGTCGCAAGGCGGAAAACTAATACAGATTTTGCGAGCAGCCAACAGCCTCACGTACTTCTGTGTACGCTGCGGTGTTGTCTCTCTGAAATCTTATTATTTTCCTCGCCTATCGACATGAGGGATTTTAAGGACAAGCACAAATGACTGTTTTCAGTGTTTTTTTAGGCGGAGGAATCGGCTCGGTTTTACGCTGGCTGGTAACCTCGAGAATAGCTTCGCATTGGGGCGTTATGCTGGCCAATGTTTTCGGGGCGATGCTTATCGGCATGGCATCGGAATATTTTTTAAGCCGGGCGGATTTGCGGCCGGAGGTGCGCAGTTTTATTGTTACCGGTTTTTTAGGCGGTTTTACGACTTTTTCGACTTATTTGTTTGATTTTAATCATTTGCTCAGTCATGAAAAATGGTCGGAAGCCGGCATTTATCTGGCGGGATCGATTGTGGTCGGTTTTGCTTTTTTGCTTGCCGGATCCAGACTGATGAAACTGTTTCTGTAGCTTGACGCCGGGTTAAAAGTAACTTATATTTCGGCCATGTTATAAGTTATTTTGTTTTACTAAAATTATAATTATATGGAAAAAGTCAAAAAAGACGGTGAAATCGTGAGGGAAACTGCCAAAGCAGCGGTTGTTCACGGCGGCCGGAAAGTTTTGCTGATTGCGGCCGGGGCTGTTGTTCCGGTGCGGCAAAGAGAGGATAACCTGACGGATGTTTCAGCAGCCGAGAGGCCGGACTTTTCCGGCGGAAGCAGAGGCAGTCTGAAAGCTTTTGCACAGGAACTGATCAATCTGACGACAAAGGAAGTTCGTGCTTTGGCCGAGATTTTGAAAGAAGAGTACGGTATTGTGCCTGCGGAACCCCTGATTATCGAAGAGTCTCCGCATCCGGCGGACGGGAAACGGCAGCAAACCGTGCCGGTGCTCCGCCGAAAGCAGAACCATTATGTTCCGAAAAAGCTGGGAAAGGTCAACAGCCGCCCGAAGAAAAGATGATTTTAAACCAACGGCCGTAACAAAAAAGTTATGGCTGTTTGTTTTTTAAATTTGTAAATCAGCAAAGATTAATTTAAACTGGCGGAAGTTTAAGAGAGGAATAAAATGCCGGGAGTGGAAATAAAAAAGGTGAAAGCGGAAGATGACGGAATGCGTCTGAACCGCTGGTTTATGAAATATTATCCCAATCTGACGCTGGGGCGGCTGCAAAAACTGTTGCGGACGAAGCAAATCAAAGTTGACGGCAAACGGGCCGAAACATCGCTGAAACTGGCGGCAGGCAGTGAAGTGAGAGTACCGCCGATGGATGAACAGCCGGAAACCGGAGCGAATCGTTCGGAAATTTCCCGCCGTGATGCGGAGTTTATTCTCTCTCTGGTTATTTATAAAGACGACAATATCATTGTTTTGAACAAACCCTCCGGTTTGGCGGTGCAGGGCGGTACCAACACCAGCCGCCATGTTGACGGTATGTTGGAGGCATTGCGGTTTGAATTGAATGAAAAGCCCAAACTGGTGCACCGGATTGATAAAGATACCAGCGGGGTTTTGGTGCTGGCGCGCAACCGGACATGGGCGGACAGGCTGACTAAGGCTTTTCGGGAGCATACGCTGCCGAAGACTTATCTGGCACTGGTTAATTCCTGTCCGAAAAATCCGGCCGGGGAGATTAAGGCTCCGTTGGAAAAATGTGGCGAAAAGAGTTTGGTCAGCCCGGATGGCAAGCCGGCAGCAACGGTCTATAAAACGCTGGATGAGGTGGGCAGCAAGTTTGCTTTGGTTGAGGCTTCGCCTTTGACCGGACGGACGCATCAAATTCGTGCGCATATGGAATATATCGGTTGTCCGATTGTGGGGGACGATAAATATTTCGGCGGCGAAAAACGGCAAAAATACGCCTCAATTCCGGATAAACTCTATTTGCATGCATACAAAATCGATTTATCTGCCTTATATAATAAGAAAACAGTTATCAAAGCGGCTTTGCCGGAGCATTTTAAAAAAGCTTTGGCTGCGCTCGGAATTGAATTTAAGGGGTAAGACAGAATGAAAAAGTTTTTTAAGTTTATCGGTATTTTGTTTTTGGTTTTAATTGTCGCACTTGTCGGCGGCGGCTATTATTTTATCAAGAATTTTGACCTTAATAAATATAAAAGCTATGCCGAAGATTTGGTTTATAAAGAAACCGGACGGAAACTGGCTCTGAATGGCGAGGCCGATTTGGGAATTTCGCTGGTGCCGACTTTGGTTTTGAATGATGTTTCGCTGTCTAATGCTTCTTGGGCGTCTCAGCCGCAAATGCTGAAAGTCAAACAACTGGAAATCAGCTTTGCTGTTTTGCCGCTGCTGCACAAAGAAATTATGATTAACAACATCAACCTGGTGGCGCCGGAAATTTATCTGGAACAGAATGCCGCCGGGCAGGCAAACTGGGAGTTCAGCAAACCGGCAGACGGCGAGACAGCTGCGGTAAAGGCTGCCGAAGCGGAGCTTCCTCAGGCGGCAGAACGGGTTAAAACGGCGGAAAAAGCCGGTCCCGCAGCGGCGGTGTTGGCCGGTTTTGCCGCAAAAAACGTTTCGATTGAAAATGGTTTGGTCCGTTTTTCCGACCAGAAGGCCAAGCAGACGGTTAATTTGCAGATTAACAGCTTTAATT
>OJQX01000434.1_pt1 | contig 25917 bp, 20 predicted proteins | sample 1599031 | NCBI WGS metagenome assembly OJQX01 (sample SAMN03922513, study PRJEB24848) | human gut metagenome | isolation source: stool sample | host: Homo sapiens | place: Germany | collected 2010-02 | reverse complement strand
GAGTGGGCGGAAAAGATCCGCTCACGGCCGCAGACGATTTGTTCAGAGGTTCCCTGGAAGGCAAACGAAAGCGGTGAGCTTCCACAGGGGAAACTCACCGCGTATATGGCGGAACTCAGGATTTCAGATCGACAGCGCGGTCGAAGAGGTCTTCCACATCCTTGCCGGGGCCTTTCGAGAGAAGAGAAACCACCACGGCGGCCAGCAGACCGGCGGCGAAGCCGGGAACGATCTCGTAGATATCGGTGGAGGACAGGAAAACCAGCCAGAGGATATCCACCGCAGCGCCGACGGCGATGCCTGCCACCGTTCCGCCGAAGGTGAGCCGCTTCCAGAACAGGCTCAGCAGAATGACGGGGCCGAAGGCCGCGCCGAAGACGCCCCAGGCGTTTTCCACCAGACCCATGATGGAACCGGAGTTGGGGTCGGAGGCGATCATCAGCGCGACGACGGCGATGACGATGACCACGATGCGTCCAGCCCAGAGCATTTCAGAGTCGGAAGCCTTCTTGCGGATGACGGGCTTATAGACATCGCTGGCAAAGGCGGAGGACGCCGCCAGAAGCTGGGAGTCGGCCGTAGACATGGCGGCGGACAGGATCGCGGACAGCAGCAGACCGGATACCAGCGCGGGGAAGATGCGGCGAACCATGGTGATGAACACGGTGGAGGAATCCTCAATTTCGCCCAGATACAGGCGGCCGGCGATGGCGGTCAGGGCGGACATGATCAGGATGATGGTCGTCCAGGAAATGCCGATCACGCTGGACTTGCGAAGTTCCTTCTCGGATTTCAGGGACATAAACCGGATGATGATGTGGGGCATACCGAAGTAGCCAAGGCCCCAGCCAAGGCCGGAAATGATGTCCTGAGGGGTGGTGAAGAAGTTGAAGAAGCCGTCGGGCAGGGTCGCGCCAGTCGCGGCACCGTTGCCTGCTTTGGCCAGCGCCAGAGCGAACAGGGGGGCGATCAAGAGCGCCGCCAGCATGATCATGCCCTGGAAGAAATCCGTCCAGCACACCGCGCTGAAGCCGCCAAGGAAGGTGTAGGCCACGATGATGAAGGCGGCGATGTACATGGCAACGGTGGGATCAATGTCCATGACCGTGTTGAACAGGGTGCCGCAGGCCTTGATGGAGGAGGCGGCGTAGATGGTGTAGGCCACAAGGAAAATGATAGCGCTGAGGATTTGCAGGGACTTATTCTTGCTCAGGAACCGGTTGGTCAGGTACTGGGGGATGGTGATGGAATCATTGGCAGCGATGGAGAACCGGCGCAGCCGGGGCGCCATGAAGATCCAGCTCACGGCGTAGCCGATGCCAAGGCCAATGGCGATCCATGTCTGCCCCATGCCGCTTAAGTAGATGGAGGCGGGAAGACCCATGAGCACCCATGCGCTCATATCGGAAGCACCGGCGGACAGAGCGGACACCCACGCACCCATGTTGCGGCCGCCGAGGAAGTAATCCTTTTCACCGGCGCCCTTGGACTTGCTGAAGAAGTACAGGCCGATGGCTACCATGAATACGAAATAGGCTATGAATACGGAAAGCTCAATATAATTCACAAAAATCCCTCTCTCTTTCGATACATGAAATTAAATCATGTATCCATGCTTAATAGTGATGCATTCATTATACAAGGGTTTTCGGAATTTTGCAACGAAAACTTTCTTCCTGAGTTGTACAAAAAAACGTTGCCAAAGAAAGGAATTGGTGCTATTATACACAAGATATGATGAAATTTCCGCATGAAGAAGGGAAAAGCGGCATGAGCCTGAAAAAATATGAAGCATTTGTGCGGACGGTGGAGCTTGGCAGCCTGACCAAAGCGGCGGAAGCCCTGGGTTCGACCCAGTCCCGCATCAGCCATGTCCTGAGCGGGCTGGAGGAAGAATATGGCTTCGTTCTTCTGCGCCGGAACCGGAGCGGCATCCGGCTGACGGAGGCGGGGGAGATGGTGCTGCCCAAGATGCAGGAGATTCTCCAAAAGGACCGGGAGCTGACGGAGCTGGTGGAGGACATCCGCAGCGCCGACGCCGGAACCGTCCGGCTGGGGGCGTTTACCAGCGTGGCCGTCCACTGGCTGCCAGGGATGATCCGGACGTTCCAGAGCGCCCACCCCAAGGCTGAGCTGAAAATGTTCAACGGCGACTACCACGACATGGAGCAGTGGCTCCGGGAGGGGGAGGTCGATCTGGGCTTTGTGACCCTGCCCGCCCCCGAAGGGATGCGAACCATCCCGCTGACGCAGGACCCGCTGGTGGCGATCATGCCGAAGAACCACCGGCTGGCACAGCTGGACGAGATCCCCATTCAGGAGCTGGGAGAGGACCCATTTATCAGTCTGCTGCAAAGCTCAGCCCACGATATCCACCGGGCGCTGGACAATGCGGGGGTGCGCCCGAACATCAAATTTACCACCAAGGACGACTATGCCATTCTGGCCATGGTGGAGCAGGGGCTGGGCATTTCCATCGTTCCCCAGCTGCTCATCCAGGGCAGAACCCAGAATCTGGCGGTTCGTCCGCTGAAGCCCCGGGCAAGCCGAACGATCGCCTTGGCCATACCGGAGGGGAAGCCCCTGCCCGTGGTTGAGGCGTTTGCCCAGACGGCGGTGGCATGGGTAAACGAACAGAGCGGGAAATAACAGCGTTTGTATTGGAGGATACTGAAAATGAACACGATTTCTGCACCCGAGGGGGATTCCGTTATTTCACAGATTCTGGCGGCCTACGAGCTGCCGGGTACGATTCTGGACATTGCCCGCTACGGCAAGGGACATATCAACGACACCTTCTGCGTATCGTGCCGTACCCCAGAGGGCGGCACTGTCCAATTGATATTGCAGGGGCTGTCCCAGGCCGCGTTTCCCCATCCTGAGGAAGTGATGGAGAATTTTGTGGGCATTACGTCCTATCTGCGCAGAGAGATTCTTGCCGAGGGCGGCGACCCCTCCCGGGAGACGCTGAGCCTGGTGAAAACCAGAGACGGCGCGGATTTTGTGACCGACAACCGGGGCAGGGTGTGGCGGCTGATGCCCTTCATCGAAAATGCCGACTGCTATCAGTCGGCCACGCCGGAGCTGTTTGCGGCGTCGGGACGGGCGTTCGGGCGGTTCCAGTACATGCTCCGGGATTATCCCGCCCAGACACTTCACGAGACCATTCCCCATTTCCACGACACTGAAGTCCGCTTCAACCAGTTTCTCGCTGCCCTGGAAGCCGACAAGCTGAACCGGGCGAAAGGGGTATCCGCGGAAATCCAATTCTTTCTGGCGCGGAAAGAGGACTGCGGCGTTGCTCTGCGGGCGCTGCGGGAAGGGAAGCTTCCCCTGCGGGTCACCCACAACGACACGAAGCTGAACAACATCCTGATCGACCGGGACACCCACGAGGGCATCTGTGTCATCGATCTGGACACCACCATGCCGGGCCTCTCCATCAACGATTTCGGCGACTCCATCCGCTTCGGCGCGAACCACTGTCTGGAGGATGAACAGGACTTGTCCAAAGTCAATTTTGACATTCAGCTATACGAGGTGTTCACCCGGAGCTTTCTGGAGGGGGCGCGGGGCAGCCTGACGCCTGCGGAGCTGGAGTATCTGCCATGGGGCGCACGGCTGATGACGCTGGAATGCGGTCTCCGCTTCCTGACGGATTACTTGGACGGCGACCATTACTTCCACGTCAGCCATCCGCAGCAGAATCTGGACCGTGCCCGCACCCAGATGAAGCTGGTGAAGGACATGGAGGAGCAGTTTGACGCCATGGCGGCAGTGGTCGCAAAATATGGAAAATAAGAGTTGTTTTTTAGGATTGCATTTTTGACAGAGCACGCTATAATGTGTCCTGAAACCAGCCGTTCCCCCAATCGGTAACGGCGTCAGATGCAGATAACGCGCTTTTGCGCAGTATAAAGGAGGATACCACAATGAACATTCTGGTTACCGGCGGCGCCGGATACATCGGCTCCCATACCTGCGTTGAACTTCTCAACAGCGGATACGATGTGACGGTCATCGACAACCTGTGCAACGCCAACCCCAAGAGCCTGAAGCGGGTGGAGGCCATTACCGGCAGGAAAGTCAAATTCTACGAGGGAGACGTACGGGACGAGGCGCTCCTGCGGAAAATTTTTGCGGAAAATGAAATTTCCGCCGTCATCCACTTTGCGGGCCTGAAGGCCGTGGGAGAATCCGTCGCCCAGCCTTGGCGTTACTATGACAATAACCTCAATACCACGCTGGTTCTGACCAAGGTCATGACGGACGTGGGCTGCGAGAAGATCATTTTCTCGTCTTCCGCCACCGTCTATTCCGGCGACAACGAGATGCCCCTGCGGGAGACCAGCCGCACCGGCAGCTGCACCAACCCCTACGGCTGGACAAAGTACATGACCGAGCAGATCCTCTCCGGCATTGCCCACGCCGACAAGGAGTGGAGCGTCGTGCTTCTGCGCTACTTCAACCCCATCGGCGCTCACGAAAGCGGCATGATCGGCGAAGACCCCCGGGGCATTCCCAACAACCTGATGCCCTACATCACCCAGGTGGCCATCGGCCGCCGGGAGAAGCTCAGCGTCTACGGAAACGACTATCCTACCCCCGACGGCACCGGCGTCCGGGACTACATCCATGTGGTCGATCTTGCCAAGGGACACGTGGCGGCGGTGAAATACGTCGTTTCCGGTCTGGGCTGCGAGGTGTTCAATCTGGGCACCGGAATCGGCTACAGCGTGCTGGACATGGTTCACGCCTTTGAGAAGGCCAATGGTGTCAAGGTCCCGTACCAGATCGTCGGCCGCCGTCCCGGCGACCTGCCCACCTGCTACGCAGACCCGGCCAAGAGCGAGCGCGTCCTTGGCTGGAAGGCGGAAAAGAATCTGGAAGACATGTGCCGTGACTCCTGGAACTGGCAGTCAAAGAATCCCATGGGGTACGGGGAATAAAGAACAGCAAAAAAACACATCGGCCGTCCATTTGGATGGCCGATGTGCTTTTATAGTTTCATACTGAACTCCAATTAAAATCTTAAAAAAAGATTTTAATTGCCTGAAGGGCATGGAGTTCATATGAGACTTGTTTTGTGATTTCTTTCCTTATAAATCACAAAACAGGCAGCGCCATCAGGCGATGCCTTCCTGATTAAAATCAAGATTTTAATCAGGAAATAGTATCAGAATATTTACAGAACTTTCGAGAGGAAATCCTGCAGACGGGGATTCTGGGGATTGCCAAAAAGCTGGGCAGGGGAGCCCTGTTCCAGAACCTTTCCGTCGTCCATGAACAGCACCCGGTTGCCGACCTCACGGGCAAAGCCCATCTCGTGGGTGACGACCACCATGGTCATGCCGGTCTCTGCCAGCTCCTTCATGACGGCCAGAACCTCGCCGACCATTTCCGGATCGAGAGCGGAGGTGGGTTCGTCAAAAAGCATGACCTTGGGGTTCATGGCCAATGCACGGACGATGGCAATACGCTGCTTCTGGCCGCCGGAGAGCTGGTTGGGGTAGGCGTCCGCCTTTTCTTCCAGACTGACCCGGCGCAGCAGCTGGGTGGCCTTGTCGTCCGCTTCCGCCTGCGTCATCAGACCGGTGCGCACGGGGGCGAGGGTGATGTTCTTGCGGATGGTCATGTTGGGGAAGAGGTTGAAGTGCTGGAACACCATGCCCATTTTCCGACGGACCACGTCGATGTCCGTCTTGGGGTCGGTGATGACCTCGCCGTCAAAGGTGATGGTGCCGGAGGTGGGTTCTTCCAGCAGGTTCAGACTGCGCAGGAACGTGGACTTGCCGGAACCGGAGGGGCCGATGATGACCATTTTGTCCCCGGGGTAAATGTGTTCGGAAATGTCCTTGAGAACCAGATGGTCGCCGAAGGATTTGCTCAGATGCTTAACGTCTATCACTTTGACGCAGCCTCCTTTCCAGTAAACTTTGCAGCCAGCTGAATACCATGACCAGCAGCAGATAGATACAGGCGATGCCGATGAGGGGGAACATCTGCTCGTAGGTTCGGCCGTAGATGGCCTGAGCGGCGTAGACCATTTCCTTGCCGCCGATGACTGTGATGAGGGAGGTGTCCTTCAGCAGCATGATGAACTCGTTGCCGAGGGCGGGGAGAATAGCCTTGAATGCCTGCGGAATGACGATCAGACGCATGGTGTCGATGTAGCCGAGGCCAAGGCTCCGCCCGGCTTCGGACTGACCGGGGTCAAGGGACATGAGACCGCCCCGGATGATCTCGGAGACGTAAGCGCCGGAATTGATGCCCAGCGTCAGCGCGCCCACCATGGTGTAGTTCCGGGAGAAGGAGAAGATAACGAAGCCCATGATCAGCAGCTGCACCATCATGGGCGTGCCGCGGATGACGGTGACGTATACCTTGCAGATGCCGTTGAACAGGCCGAGAATGGGGTTCTTGTGCCCTGTCCGCTGCTGGTCGTGGGCGGTCCGGATCACGGCCACCACAATGCCGAGGAGAATGCCCAGTGTCAGCGCCATGGCCGTGACCAGCAGGGTGGTGCCCACGCCGTTCAGGTACTGCTTCCAGCGGCTTCCTTCGATAAATGCCTGATAGAATTTGACGTAGAATTCCTGCCAGAAGGATGCGGTGCCGTCCCGCATCAGGGGTTTCCAAAGTTCGTAAAGTTCCACAGCTTCACCTTCTCATTTAATATTGCGCGGTATCGTGTTATACGCAGAAAATCGGCCTTCCCAGCGCGAAGGTCGGTTTTCCGGGTACAACCGTGCCAAGGGCGGCTTGAGCCGCCCCTGGCTAAGCGATTGGATTATTCAGCGGAGATGTACTTGTCAACGATGGACTGGACGGTGCCGTCGGCGGTCAGCTCGGCCAGCGCCTGGTTGATGGCGTCGAGCAATGCGGTGTTGTCCTTGTTCACGCCGATGGCGTAGCTCTCGGTGACGTACTCAGTGTCCAGAATGGTCAGACCGGCGTTGGCGGCAACAAAAGCCTCAGCAGGAGCGGAGTCGATGACCACGCAGTCAACCTGACCGTTGATCAGAGCCTGCACGGCGGAGGCGCCGTTGTCATAGGCGGTGACATGATCGTCGCCGTAATCATCGGAGGTGTAAATGTAACCGGTGGTACCACGCTGGGTGCCGATCATCTTCTCGCCCAGATTGTCCAGAGTCACATCGGAGCCTTCCTTGACGATGACCACCTGCACGCCGGTGGCGTAACTGTCGGAGAAGTTCATGACCAGCTGCCGGTCTTCGGTGACGGTGACACCGGCCATGACGATGTCGGACTTGTTCTGCTGAACGGCCAGCAGAGCAGCGTCGAAGTCCATATCGTCCACGACCAGCTCCAGACCCAGCTTCTCGGCGATCGCGCCGGCGACCTCAACATCGATGCCCTCGAAGCTGCCGTCATCGGCGACCATCTCATAGGGAGGGAAGGCGGCGTTGGTGGACATAATCAGCTTGCCGGACTCGACGGTCTTCAGTTCGGCAGCGGCGGTCTCGGCAGCTGTGGTCGCAGCGGCCGTGGTCTCAGCGGCGGTGGCGGCGGGAGCCTCGGTGGTGGTCTTGGTGGTGTTGCTGCTGCCGCAGCCGGCGAACATGGACATGACCATCAGAACGGTCAGCGCAAGTGCAAATACCTTTTTCATAATTTTACTCTCCTTTTCATTTTTGACCTCCCGTAGCTGGGAGGTAATTGATGAGTGCATTATAGCGCGTATTTTATTCATCGTCAATAGGATGAATATACAACAATAAAGAGAAAATAAGGCCGTATGTAATATAAATACTACAAAAACCCGCAAGTTTAACATGTATATGTGAATATTCAGGGAATTCATCCTAAATTATTCCAGCAACTGAGTGCATATTATTCATCATAGATGAATATACAGCCATGAAAAGCCGCTGGTTGACGGAGAGGACAGCATCTGGTATAATTTTATGGAGAACATAATCGGGAGGACGCCCTATGAAAACCACCGTGAAGGAACTGGACTACGAAAAAGTCATGGCGCTGCCCCAGTATCCCCATCTGCACCCCATCCGGCCCGGCATTTTCTGGCGCACCCTCGTGCGGGGGCTGTCCATTCTGGGACTGGCCGGAACCCATTTCCATTACACCAGCGAGGGAATGGAGAAGGTCGGTAAAAACGAGCCGTGCCTGATTCTCATGAACCATTCCTGCTTTCTGGATTTGCAGATCGCAAGCACCATTCTGTACCCCCGACCCTACAATATTATCTGTACATCCGACGGCTTTGTGGGCATGGGCGGCCTGATGGCATGGGCGATGCGCACCATCGGCTGCGTACCCACCCGGAAATTCGTCACCGACCTGACGCTGGTGCAGGATATGGTCTACTGCCTGAAGGAACTGAAAAGCAGCGTTCTCATGTACCCGGAGGCCAGCTATTCCTTCGATGGCACTTGCACGGCGCTGCCCCGGAAAATGGGCGTGCTGCTGAAAAAGCTGGACGTGCCTGTGGTGATGATCGAGACTTTCGGCGCCTTCAGCCGCAACCCGTTGTACAATGAATTGCAGGTGCGCAAGAGCGTTCCCGTTTCGGCGAAGGTGCGCCTGCTATACAGCCGGGAGGATCTGAAGGAGAAATCCGTCAAGGAGCTGTCCGACGGGCTGGACAAAGCCTTCTCTTTCGACCAGTTCCGCTGGCAGAGGGAAAACGGCATTCAGATCACCGACGGTTTCCGGGCGGACGGCCTGGAGCGTATTCTGTATAAATGTCCCCATTGCGGCACGGAGGGGGAGCTGACGGGCAAAGGCACCGGCCTGACCTGCCGCCATTGCGGCAAGCACTGGGAATTGACCCCCATCGGCGACCTTGCGGCGTCGGAAGGGGAGACGGAGTTTTCCCACGTCCCCGACTGGTATCGCTGGGAGCGGGAGCAGGTGCGCCGGGAGCTTGAGGACGGAACATACAAGCTGGACATCGACGTGGACATTGCCATGATGGTGGATTTCAAGGCCATTTATAAGGTAGGGCAGGGGCATCTGACCCACGACCGGGAGGGATTCACCCTCACGGGCTGCGGCGGGAAGCTCCGCTACACACAGAAGCCCACAGCTTCCTATGGCCTGTACGCCGACTACTACTGGTACGAGATCGCGGACACCATCTGCATCGGCGACAACCGGTGCCTGTATTACTGCTTCCCCAAGGCTGGTTACCCGGTGGCGAAGACCCGTCTGGCGGCGGAGGAGCTGTACAAGCTCTGCAAGACCCGGGCACTGGCAAAATAAGCATTAAGGCAACACCGCACAATTGCGTCTGCGAGTCTCAGCCGTCTTTTTGCTCCACTTCCGCAGTTCCGAAAATGGGAAATACATACAGTATTCCTCCATTTTCGGAACTTTGAATTGGAACAAAAATCCTGCCTGAGACTTCTTGACGAATTGTGCGGTGCTGCCTGAAAAATCCCCGACTTTGGTTGACCAGACCAAGTCGGGGATTTTCAGAGAAAAAGAGAGGTAAGAAAATGAAAAAGAAAATTATCATTGAGTACGTTTTCATTATATCCGGGGGCTATTAAAAAAATAAGTGCGCAAATATTAAATAAGTGTTAAGCACGTAAAATTGAGGATGGTATTTTTGTGCAGAATGACAAATGTGAATTTTTTGTAGCTTGTGGGATGCAACCCTTGACATTTTTTCAAATTGGGGTATAGTAAAGACAAATGAATTAGCACTCTAATGATGAGAGTGCTAAAGCGAAAGGAAGGTAAAGTAGATGAACTTCAATAACTATACCCAAAAATCGATTGAGGCCGTCCAGAGCGCGCAGCAGCTGGCGGTTCAGAATTCTCATCAGCAGATGGAGCAGGTGCATCTGCTTCTGGCATTGCTGCGGCAGGAGGGCGGTCTGATCCCTCAGCTGCTGAAAAAGATGGACGTTACGGTGGAAAGTCTGGAAGCGGCGGCGGAGGCCGAGCTGCGGAAGATTCCCGGCGTGCGGACAAGTCAGGCCATGGACAGCTTTTATGTCAGCGCCGACGTGCAGGCCGCGTTCAATGCGGCGGAGCAGCAGGCGCAGACCATGAAGGACGAGTATGTGTCTGTGGAGCATCTGTTCCTTGGACTTCTGGAAACTGCCCGGGGCGGCGTGAAGGAGCTGTTCAAGACCTATCAGATTACAAAGGAGCGTGTTCTGAAGGCTTTACAGGAAGTGCGGGGCAATCAGCGTGTCACCACCGACAACCCGGAGGGAACCTACGACGCGCTGGAAAAGTACGGCACCGATCTGGTCAAGCGGGCAAGAGAGCAGAAGATGGATCCGGTGATCGGCCGTGACGAGGAAATCCGGAACGTCATCCGCATTCTGTCCCGGAAGACGAAGAACAACCCTGTGCTCATCGGCGAACCCGGCGTTGGCAAAACCGCCATTGCCGAGGGACTTGCCCAGCGAATCGTGAAGAAGGATGTCCCCAAGCAGCTGCAGGACAAGACCATTTTCTCTCTGGATATGGGCGCGCTGATCGCGGGCGCCAAGTACCGGGGCGAGTTTGAGGAACGGCTGAAAGCCGTGCTGAACGAGGTGAAGAAGTCCGAGGGCAAGATCATCCTGTTCATCGATGAACTGCACACCATTGTGGGCGCAGGAAAGACCGAGGGCAGCATGGACGCAGGCAACCTGCTGAAGCCCATGCTGGCTCGGGGCGAGCTGCACTGCATCGGTGCGACGACGCTGGACGAGTACCGCCAGTATATTGAAAAGGACGCCGCTCTGGAACGCCGGTTCCAGCCGGTGCAGGTGGATGAACCCACGGTGGAGGACACCATCGCCATTCTCCGTGGCCTGAAGGAGCGCTATGAGGTGTTCCACGGCGTAAAGATCGCGGACTCCGCCATCATCGCCGCCGCGACGCTGTCCCACCGGTATATCACCGACCGGTTCCTGCCTGACAAGGCCATCGACCTGATCGACGAGGCCTGCGCCCAGATCCGGACGGAAATGGACTCCATGCCTACTGAGCTGGACGCGGTGTCCCGGAAGATCATCCAGATGGAGATCGAGGAGGCCGCTCTGAAGAAGGAGGAGGACGAGCTGTCCAAGGCGCGTCTTGCCGAGCTGCAAAAGGAGCTGGCGGAGGAACGGGATTCCTTCAACGCCATGAAGGCGCAGTGGGAGAACGAGAAGAACGCCATTGGCCGGGTGCAGCAGCTGCGGGAGAAGATTGAGGACTTGAACCGTCAGATCGAAGCCGCCGAGCAGAGCTACGACCTGGAAAAGGCGGCGGAACTGAAATACGGCCGTTTGCCGGAAGCCAAGAAGCAGCTGGAAGAGGAAGAGCGCCGCGCCCAGTCCGCCAAGGACAGCAACATCCTTCGGGATAGAGTCACCGACGAGGAAATCGCCAAGATCGTGGAGCGCTGGACGGGCATCCCCGTTTCCCGGCTGGTGCAGGGAGAGCGGGAGAAGCTGCTGACGCTGGACGAGACCCTCCACAAGCGGGTGGTCGGTCAGGACGAAGCGGTTCAGGCCGTTACGGAAGCCATTCAGCGCAGCCGCGCGGGCATTCAGGATCCCAACCGGCCCATTGGTTCGTTCCTGTTCCTGGGCCCCACGGGCGTGGGCAAGACCGAGCTTGCCAAGGCGCTGGCGCAGGCGCTGTTTGACGACGAGAACAACATGGTGCGTATCGATATGTCCGAATACATGGAGAAATACTCCGTGTCCCGTCTCATCGGCGCGCCTCCCGGATACGTGGGCTATGAAGAAGGCGGCCAGCTGACCGAAGCGGTACGCCGCAAGCCCTACTCCGTCGTCCTGTTCGACGAGGTGGAGAAGGCGCATCCCGACGTGTTCAACGTCCTGCTGCAAGTGCTGGACGATGGCCGGATCACCGATTCTCAGGGCAGAACCGTGGACTTCAAGAACACCATTCTGATCCTGACCTCCAACCTTGGCTCTGAGTATATCCTGAACGGCATCAACGCCGACGGTACCATTGAGGAAAGCGCAAAGGAACAGGTTCGCGCACTGCTGCGCCGCACCTTCCGGCCGGAGTTCCTCAACCGTCTGGACGAGATCGTGTTCTACAAGCCCCTGACCAAGGAGAATGTGACCAAGATCATCGACCTGCAGATCGCCAAGCTCAACGACCGCCTGGCTGACCAGCAGATCCGCTGCGAGCTGACGCCTGCGGCCAAGGCCGCCATTGTGGACGCGGCCTATGACCCGCAGTACGGCGCCCGTCCCCTGCGCCGCTATGTGCAGCATACGGTGGAGACTATGCTCAGCAAGCGTCTGCTTCGGGGCGACGTTACCCCGGGTCAGACCGTCACCGTGGACGCCGAAAACGGCGAACTGGTGATGAAATAATTCCCCAAAAACAAATGCCCTGTCCGCTGAAAAGCGGACAGGGCGTTTCAGTCTGTCAAAGAACTACCCAAACGCCCTCGTTTCTGCTATAATAGAAGAAATGGGGGATGTTTTCATGGAAGACTGGAGAAAAGACGCACGGCATGAGCCAATCATTGTGGATTTGGAGGCATTGGTGCCGAAAGACCATCTTCTGCGGAAGATTGAAAAGGTCATGGATTATGAGTGGCTGTATGAACGGCTGGACCCGTACTACTGCCATGACAATGGCCGCCCCGGTACAGATCCAGTTGTGCTTATAAAGATGGTACTCATTCAGCATTTGTTTGGGATACCGTCTTTGCGGCAGACCTACCGAGAAATCCAAGTGAATGTGGCATATCGGTGGTTTCTTGGGTACGGATTGCTGGATAATATCCCTCACTTTGCAACGGTGAGCTATGCTTTCTGCAAGCGTTTCCCGGATGAATTGACCAGTGAGATATTTGAGCACATTCTCAACAAGGCACTGAACAACAGGATGCTGGACCCCAGCGCAATTTTCATTGACGGGACACATATCAAAGCTAGCGCAAATAAGAAAAAGTTCCAGAAGGAGCAGGTCGCGAAAGCGGCAAAAGTCTATTCAGGGCAGCTTCGCAGAGAGGTTAACACGGAAAGAGAAAAGCTGGGCAAGAAGCCCATTGAAGATGACGATGATGAAAATCATCCTCAGGGTGGTGGAGGCTCGCGGGAAACCGTAGAAAAGACCGTTTCCACCACAGACCCGGATTGTGGAATGTTCGTAAAAGGAGAGCATGAGCGGCAATTTGCCTACGAAGCGCATACGGCTTGTGACAAAAGAGGTTTCATTCTGGGAGTAGAGGTAACTGCCGGAAATATCCATGACAGTGTGGCATGGGATAAGGTATATGACGATGTAACCAGCAAATTTGATGTTCAGTTCGTGGCCATGGACGCGGGATATAAGACCCCTTGGATTGCAAAGAAGACTTTGGATGATGGAAAAATCCCGGTTCTCCCCTATACAAGATATAAAGGCAGCAAAGAAGGATACCGCCCCTGGGACTACAAATACGATCCAGTAAAAGATGTGTTCACCTGTCCCCACGGTCAGGAGCTTCGCCATACCACAACAGACCGAGACGGGAAAAGAATCTACCGCAGTACTCCGAAATACTGTGTCAATTGTCTCTCCAAATCCTACTGCAAGGCAAACGAGAAAGGGCAAAAGGTATTCACAACCCACATCTGGCAGGAATACCTGGACATTGTGGAGAGCATCCGAAAGACTGACTTAGGCAAGCAAATTTACGCCCAGCGAAAAGAAACCATTGAGCGGGTCTTTGCGGATGCGAAAGAAAAACACGCCATGCGTTATACACACCACCGAGGCTTGGCCGCAGTTACCAGATGGGTCAGGCTCAAGTTTGCTGCCATGAATCTGAAAAAACTGGCCCAATGGAGTTGGAAGGACTCCATGTTCTCGCTACTATTCGTCCGTTGTTGCCCCATCTACAAGAATACCCCCACTTTCGCTTATTGAAAGTGAGGGTTATTTGACAGACTGAAGAGGATGCTGCCCATAATGGCAGCATCCTCTGATCATTTACTTGGATCTATATTTGCCCATTTCCAACAGGATCTTGAACAGCTGTTCCCGCTCATCGGCTGTTTTGGCAGAAAGAAATCCATAACACTCAAGAGGGATATTTTTGCTGCCATCATCCTGTCCACCGACTAATACAGATCGTGAACATTGGAGAGAACGAGGTTGGGATGGAATGAAAAAGAAAATCCCGCGGTTCATCCTGTCTATCAGGAAAACCGCGGGAATCAATGTTATTTGAGCAAAAGAAATCCCACCTGATTACAGGTGGGATTCTTTCTGTCAGCGCAAATACATTCCTCACAATGTGCAGGGTTCGTATTTGCGTCCTTTGGTGAACCTGGAACCAAGCGAACTCTGGTTCTGAAGCTTAATCTGCTTTTTATCCTCCCGGATATCCATTTCCATGATAACCGTTTCAAAGTAAACAGGATCTGCAGATTCCCGCTGCATCCGCCGCAGACAGGTAAAACGACGGTTGCCGTCCACAATGCGGCCATCCGCTAAGGTCACACCCGGCTCTCTCTGGCCTACCAGAGCAATATTTTTCTGGGTTTTCTGGATGGCCTCGGGATTGCTTTCGGTGATGAAGTTTTCAATAATGCGGTTATAAATCTCTACATTCAGATCATTGAGGGAATCCTTGCCATTTTCGGATTCATACCGGGAAATCCATGTGGCAATTCGGTCATTCTGATCGTTATAGAAAAGAACATCCAACCGAACCTGATACACAGGATACACCACAGTCTTACCACCATAGGTCACTTTTCTGGTAAGGGTGGTCTTTTTGACCATATCTGTCCCCACCAGGCGAAGGAGGCTGCCTTCTGCCAAAGCTCCACGGTTGGAATCTGTCTCAGGCTGGGCCAGACCAGAAAAAGCGGCAGGGCGGTTCCCTTCCGCCTTGGCGCGCACCTGGCGGTAAATATCCCGAATCTCCTCAGCACCCTCCGGGTCAATCTCCTTGCACAGAAGCGCCATGGTATCCAGCGCACGTTCTGCCATAGGCTGTTCCAGATCCTGCTGGCCGATATGTGCAACAATATTTCGCACACCCATCAGCTCCTTGGCCCAGGTACGGCAGTTGGGATTCAACTGTCCACGGAATACAGGATTCCACATTCTGTCCAGTAATCGGATACAGTTTGCGATGTCCAGAGAATCCACCAGTTCCCCGTAGGTACCGTCAGCGGGAAGATCCCACTGATCAGACAGGGTGCGCAATACTTCTGTCCACCACGCTTCCTGATAAGTCCTGCGCAGCACCTGCCCCAGATAGCCAGACATAGAGCCAACCAACACCCGGAAGCCTTTTTGTACATATTCATAATTTTCCAGTTCGCACATTTCTTTCACCATTTCGCACACCCCTGACATTCATTTATCCAATGCGGCACGATCAACGTGCCTTATGCAAGAAGTTCCTGTTGCCTCTTACCACAGAAAACTGTATTTATGATAAACGGAAAAGCGAATAAAATCAAGTGATTCTATATGCATTCACGCAAAACGCCCCCCTGATCCTCGGAATTAGAGGATCACGGGGGTATGTAAGCATCAGCTTTGGGAGAGCGCTTGAATGGCATTCAAGAGGTCAGCGGTTCGATCCCGCTTATCTCCACCACCAATGGCGCAAGCCGATGAAAGCACCTGATATTTTGTCAGGTGCTTTTCTTTTTTGTAAGGCACTGCTTTTTCCATGAAACATGGGGAAGCAGTGCCTTTTTTGTTATACAAAAGCATAGCAAACATAAGAAATGTACCATTTCCACGCCCCTGTGGGCAACCAGAAATGATGTGCAAAAACTTCATGCACTGGTATTTGCACATTATTATGGTGCGGTACTCATGCAGGAAGTTTTATGCTTCATAGTAAAACTGATTCAAGTCGAAGCGGAAAGAAATATGCAGTTTGTAGTCTGTTTTGACATCAACACGTGCAATCATACGGTTTACAATCATTTTCTTTGCCTCGAAACTTGCTGAATTGTAAAGCTCTGCCCAAGAGAGAAGCTCATCAAACTGGGAGGACAGTTTTTCAAGGGCCTGTGTCCTATCCTCAATGGTGGATTCCAATTGTGCTACAGTTATTCGCAGTCCTTTGGATTTTTCCTCACTATCTCGAATTAGATCAGCCAAAGTATCCTGAGAGAATGCACTTTTTCCTTGAATACACCGAATGATTTCCTCGTGCAGTGATTTCAAACTGTCATCTTGTTTTTTCTGTTCAGCCTTCAGAATTTTCAAATGAGCAATTTGTTCTGTTAATTCTTTTTCATATCTGTTGCTAATCAGCTCTTTTTTGGGAATACCCTGCATCCGAGAAAAGATACTTTTCATAACATTGTCAATTAGATCATTTAGAATATGTAAGGTGTAACCCGTCTGACCTGTACATTCCGTTTGTTTTCTGGTTTTCCCATAGCAGACATAGCGAATTCGTGGTGTCTTATCATAACTGCCATCGCGAAGCTTTCGATACCGCTTGCTGGTAGTGAGTGTCAAGCGAGCACCGCAGTGACCACAAAACACATTACCCGAAAGCAGAGATTGTCCACGCGTATTTATAGGGATGCTAGGAATGCTTTGCGCAGTGGCTGAGCGTTCCTTGCGAATTAGCTGGGCTCTTTCAAATTGCTCTGTGGGAATAATTTGAAGTTCAGGCAGGATTGGGGAGCGACTTTCACCGGAACGAAGTACTCCTGTATAGGTTGGATTGCAGAGGATCCCGTGAATTGAAGCAGGGTGCCACATCTTTCCACTTCGTGCCCGATAACCATTGGCGTTGAGAAAAGTGGTTATTCGCTGCGCTCCATATCCCTCATTGACGTACTTGTCAAAAATCAAGCGAACAATTGGTGCTTCATCCTCATTAACAGTCAGATCAAACAACTCGTGTTTCCGTTTATTCAGGCGACCATTTTTGATTAAGTCATATCCGTAGGCAGCAAATCCTCCCTTAAAATGACCTTCCTCCACCAGTTGCCCAAGGCTTGTGCGTGTTCGTACAGATGTTTTCACACTTTCCCCATCTGCCTGCCAGAAACGAATATAGTTCAGCAATTTATCAATGTGATTGTCAAATCGCTGCTCGCCTTCCTGGGTGCTCCACACCTGAATGCCATTTTTGACAAACCATTCAACTACAAATGGAGTTTCATCAGCAATTCGTCCGATGCGGTCGAACATGAAAACCAGTAGAATATCGAACTGTTTTTGCCGTGCAAGGTCTTTAATGGTTTGAAGTTTATCTCTGGATTCGGCACGAATCTTATGCCCAGAAACACCCTCTTCCTGTTCTTCGTGTACGATTGTCCAGCCCATTTGAGCAGCAAAGCGGTGACAGGCTTTCCGCTGCATTGGAATGTCGGCAACATTGTTATCATCATAATCTACCTGTTTGTCCGAGGAAACGCGGTATAGGCAGCATAGCCGGAAAATCATTTGTGCCTACTTCATGAAGGACAAGTCGGATAACGCCGCTTTCCTGCAAAAGAGCTACGGCACCAACGGTGCGGGGCTTATTATCCAGGGGCAGGAGTACGCCGTCTGGTATGACCCGGAGGGCATTCGCATTTCCCCTGGGCACACCGTCCAGAAGCTGCATACCACCATTGTTACCTGGGAGCAGGCGGCGAAGCGTATCCGGGAGCTGCTGGATATGGGGCGGTATATGCCCCAGGCGGAACTGGATCAAGTTCCGGACTTTGAGCGGCGCAGACTTGCTCAGGCCCTTGCGTTTGCGGTACGAGAGTGTTCCGCCCAGGCAAAGGAGGCCGGGTATCTTCCCCTCACAACGGAAATCGATTCCTCCAATAGCGGCTTTCCCGAAATCGAGGCCCAGATGCAGCGGCTTCTGGAATCCCCTGATACATTAACGCGGCTTGCAGAGGAATGGGCCGTGTTTGCATCTGCCCATGCCAATGATCGCAGCCTTATGGTAAGCCGCCTGTATAACCCTGCCCAGCTGCTGCAAAAGCTGGAAGATTTACGGCGAACGCCCTTGATTTTTACCGCCGCCCAGAGCTTTAACCCCCTGCGGCGGTATTTCATTTCTGATGATGAGATCAACCAGGCACTGCGTGGGCATGCGCGTGAATTCCGGTCTCGGCTGGATGTATTCTCCTTTTTCAGCCAAAACACGGACACGAAAGAGCGGGAACAGTTTCTGAAACGGCAGCACGGGGAATACAGCGGCTACCATGGCGGAAATGACAACAAAACCTACACCTCTGCCGGATTTTCCTTTAGCCATCAAGAACTGAACACCCTGCTCTATCAAAAGATGTTTGCCGAGCAGGAACGCTATCGGCAGCACCTTCTGACGCTGCCCCCGGAAGAAATTCTGGACTGTGCTTATGCGTACACCACCAGAGAGGACATTCTGCTGTCTTTGGAGTATAACGATCTGACCAACAAGCAGTGTCAAGCACTTCTGAAGTCTCCCTGTCCTTTGGAAGATGTTTTTCAAACATGGGAGAAGTGTGAAAGTTCCCACATGGAGGAACTCTGGTCTGCTGTGGAAGATCGCGCGAATACGGTCATTCAGGCAGCGAAAGCCAAATCCCACCGGGAGGAGCGATAGCCTATGGCCTACTTCACCCCGGAAGACATTCAGCAGGCCAAGCAGCTGGATCTGCTGACATACCTCCAAATTTACGAGCCGGATCAGCTGGTAAAGGTGTCCGGCGATACCTATTGCACCAAAGAACACGATTCTCTCAAAATCAGCAATGGAAAATGGCACTGGTTTTCCCGACAAATTGGCGGCAAAACAGCCCTTGACTATCTTGTAAAGGTCAGGGGCTGTTCCTTTTTGGAGGCCATGGAAATCCTTCACGGTGCGCCCCTGCCTAAGACGATCCCTGCGCCGGCTCCCAAGGTAGAGTCAAAAAAGCTGCTGCTCCCGGAACGGAACGGCAATGCGGATGCTGTGGTTCATTATCTCAAAAGCCGGGGCATCCATGATGTCATCATCCGCTACTGTCTGGAAAATGATCTGCTTTTTGAATCCCGGAAATACCACAGTGCCGTGTTCCTGGGCTATGACAAGGAAGGAGTTTCTGGATGATCTGACCACCCGTGACCAGCGGATGATCTTCGGTATCCTGACCATGGTCATTACCGCGGATACCAAGGAACAGCTGGATATGGATACGGATGCCGTTCTCTCCACCGCCCGGAAGCGGATGTGCCAGATGGCAGTTCTCAAGTATCAGCAGATGGACGGCCTGAACACCGTGCTTCCCATTGGCACCCGGAAGCTCAACGCCTTCCGCACCCTGACCACGGAGAGCCTTGCGGTGTTCATGCCCTTTAAGGTCCAGGAGATCATGGACAAGGGCGGTATCTACTTTGGAGAAAACGCCATCTCCCACAACCTCATCATGTGCAACAAGGAGAATCTGCTGAACCAGTCCGCGTTCCTGCTAGGCGTTCCCGGCTCTGGCAAGTCCTTCTCTGCCAAGGAGCTGATGACCTTTCTGATGCTGAACACCGAGGACGATATTCTTGTCTGTGATCCCGAAGGGGAGTACACCCCTTTGGTGGAGGCTATGGGGGATATGGGGTCCGTGATCCATGTTTCCGCTGGCGGGCGGGATCGGCTCAACGCCATGTACATGGTGGACGGCTATGGGGAGAACAACCCCATTGTGGTCAAGTCCGAGTTCATCATGTCCCTGATCGAACAGATCGACAAGAAAGGGGTTGGCCCCCAGCACAAATCCATCATCGACCGGTGTATTACGATGGTTTACCGGAATGCAGCCTATACAGGAACGGTTCCCACCCTCTGCACTCTGCGGGACACCCTGCTGGAGCAGCCGGAGCCGGAAGCCAAGCAGATCGCCCTGTCCTTGGAACTGTACACTACCGGCTCTTTGGACATCTTCGGCAAGCAAAGCAATGTAGACCTGGACAAGCGTGTGGTGGTGTTTGACATTCACGGCCTGGGTGCCCAGCTGAAGCCCACCGGCCTGCTGGTCATTACGGACACCATGCTGAACCGAGTGACCCTGAACTGGAAGAAAGGAAAACGAACCCATGTATTCATTGACGAATTTCATGTGGTTTTTGAAAATGAGTTTTCCGCCGCCTTCTTCAATTCCGCATGGCGGCAGTTCCGAAAGCGCAATGCTTTTCCCACAGCAATTACCCAGAATGTGGAATATTTGCTGGATTCTGTTCAGGCCAGCACCATGCTTTCCAACTCCGAGTTTATTGTCATGCTGAATCAGGCGGCATCTGACCGGGAAAAGCTGGGCAGGCTCCTGAACATTTCAAACGAACAGATGAACTACATCACCAATGTGGAAGCCGGTTCAGGCCTTATTAAGTATGGCAGTGCCCTCGTTCCTTTCATCAACCGTTTTCCGAAAAATACCAAGCTCTACCAGCTTATGACCACCCGCCCCGGTGAGGGACGGTTTGCCGGTCAGTCCTGATCGGAGGCGAGGCCATTGCCGGAAATCAAGACAAGGCAGCGGAAGAAGCAGCCGGTAATGAATACCGCTCAACAGCAGATGCAGCGAAACTTTGTCCGGAGCAAAGCGGAACAGGCGGCGCACCGGCAGTCGGAGCAGCCGGATTCCCCCAGCAATTATGCGGAAGAAAAAATCTCCCGGACGGCAGAGAATGCCGTTCGGGATGTGGGGGTATTCACAAGAAAAAGCGTTCGGGCAATTCGGCAGCGGGGTGATACATCCGAACGCAGGTACAGCACCCCGACCTTTGAATCCTCTCCAGTTGCGGAATATTCCGGGAATCCTGCGGTTCGTCGGCAGATTGCGGAGGCTGCGCACCGGCAAACCGCCTCAACATCACCGGAACCCCAGAGTAGAGTGGTACAAGCCCCCCGCCCCATTCGGACGAGGGAGCAACAAGAGACAGTGTCTTCTGCGGTAGAATCCACAGTATCTCCCGCCCAGCAGCAGGCGGCCCGCAAGGCCGCCGCTGAAAATATCGTGATGCGGAAGCAGGAACAGAAGAATGCACTTCGTTCTGAACTGGCACAAAATACAGATATTCCAGGGGGTGGCCCTCAAAATGCTGCTTCCATACCTTCTTGTAATATAGGGGCATTAAATCCGTCTCCGGCGCAGAGTCCAAGCAATGGCGGCTCTGTGCCGGAGATTTCAACCAGGCCGCTTGAAGTTCCCATTAAGAAGAAAGCCAGTGTTCCCATCCGCACAAGGCAGGGTGGTGTCCCCATCAAAACGCCCGAACGTGCCGCCACCAAAGCTGCTGATCCCACAGCAGCGCAAGTATTCCGGGAAGCGAAAAAAGCCACCGTGGCCGCCGCCCAGAAAAATGCCCACGCTGCTGCTACCGCAGGCCGCAAGGCCATAATTGCCGCAAAGAAAGCCGCAGAAACCGCCGCAAAGCTGGCGAAATCCGCAGCGGAAGCGGCAAAGACCCTGTATGCGGCAATCACTGCCGGTGGTGCTGCCTCCATATTGGTGATCGTCATTGTTGTCCTCATCGGCTGCGGTGCCGCCATCTTCGGAAGCCAGGACGAATCCACGGAAACCCTGCCCCTCAGTGCGGAGGTGGAATCCTATGAGCCGGTCATCCGCAAATATGCCAAACAGTATGGCATCCCGGATTATGTTCTGCTGATTCAAGCAGTTATGATGCAGGAATCCGGCGGCAGGGGCAATGACCCCATGCAGGCCTCCGAATGCGGGTATAACACCCAGTATCCCAGAACCCCCGGAGGCATTACGGACCCGGAGTACTCTATTTCAGTAGGTATCCAGAATCTTGCGGACTGTTTGCAGACAGCCGGAGCCGAAAGCCCCATTGACCCGGACCATATTCAGCTGGCACTCCAAGGCTATAACTTTGGCAGCGGCTACATTACCTGGGCCTTGCAGAAATATGGAGAGTATTCTCGTGCCAACGCTGTTGAGTTTTCCATGAAGATGGCAGAACAAATGGGCTGGAACAGCTACGGAGACAAGCAGTATGTCCCCCATGTGCTACGGTACTATCCAATCGGCAAGGTATTCTACACCCCGGAAGGTGGAGATGCCATTGTAGATGTGGCCCTGTCCCAGGTAGGCAACGTAGGCGGAAAACCCTATTGGAGCTGGTACGGCTTCACCAACCATGTGGAATGGTGCGCCTGCTTTGTCAGCTGGTGTGCCGACCAATGCGGCTACCTGGACAGCGGAGCCTACCCGAAATTCTCCAGCTGCGTCTTTGGAATGCAGTGGTTCCAGCAGCGCGGCCTCTGGCTGGACGGCTCCGCGGAGCCGGTGCCGGGAATGCTCATTTTCTTCGACTGGGCAACCCAGGACGGTGTGCCGGACCATGTTGGGATCGTGGAGAAGGTGGAGAATGGGACGGTCTATACCGTAGAGGGCAATTCCAGGGATATGTGCCGGCAGAAACAGTATTCTCTGGGGAATAGTGTGATTCTGGGGTATGGAATGCCCGCAGGATAAAGCTATCGCCACTCAATACTTGCATCCAGCAGTTCAAATGAATTGCTGGATGCATTTTTTATTTGTACACAATTTGATCTACTTTCCTGTTTGGATAATAGTAGCCTCATAAATTAAGTTTCTCCTGCTTTTTGCGGTTATTCGGTATAATATAGATGTATGACGTACAAAAACATATTCAAGATTATGTTCTGTGGAACCCAAATGACCTTACATAAAGGGTCTGCTTCACATGTCTCAAAATGTCAAAAGTAACTTTAACCCGTTATAGTAGTAGAGACAGAGTTCGGCACATCTAACAAATATTGATAAAAATACTGTTCAGTATTGGCAATTGACATATTTGATTATCGAATATATAATACAAGTGAGATTTTGAGGTGTTTTTATCTTATTGATTTTTATACAGATACTACAGGGAGGATACTGTAATGATCGCATACAAGCCTAGTTGTTACGTGTTTATTAGAGGGGCGGTCTATTTAATCGTATATTTTTGAAAACCTACTGTCAATACTGCACTTTTTGAGTGTGAAATTCAGAGGTTTTCTGAATTTCACGCTCTTTTTACGTCCAATTAACGAAGTTAATATCAATCTGCTCCTGTAATCTGAATATATGAAATAACTTAAGGAGGACGATACAAATGACTGCGTTTGATGGAACACTGATTGCTGTACTTACGACATTCATTGCGGGTGTACTCGGAGTGGCAATAACAGGAGTGCGCCTTGTTAACTTACCACTTGTTGTAAGTGTCATTATTCTAATCATTACTTTTATAGTAATAGCCGCACATTATTATGGCTGGAAATCGGATATTTTTAAAATTCAGGATAAAACTAGGAAGAAAATTCCTAAATTAATTCTAACAATCTTTGTCGCTGCAGCAATTTTCACATTTATCTTTGCTAACACTAAAGGAAAGGAAACTGAAGATTTTACGGAGCCATCAACTAATGAGACAGTAACAGAAAATGACAATACAGAAGATCACACAAGCGAGCCAACAGAGGCAACTGTCAAGATTGGAGATATTGTTTCGTTTGGAAAATATTACCAAAATAATAATGAAGAAAAAGAACCAATTAATTGGCTCGTTCTTGATGTCCAGGATACTTCCATGCTTGTTATCAGTCAAAAACTTCTCGATTGTAAACAATTCAATGAAGATTCCAATGATAATTTCTGGAATACAAGTACAATTCGGGGATGGTTACGGTATGAATTTGCTGACACCGCATTTAGTTCGGAGATACAGCAAAAGATAATCCCTACCTATATGGATAGGGACACAGAGGACACCATTTTCCTACTGAGCACCGAGGAGGCAGAACATTACTTTAACAATGCCAAAGCTAGAGAAGCCGTCCCGACCGCTTATGCAGTTAAACATAATGCAGGGCATGACAAAGAACTTTCTGGTGGACCGGGCTGGTGGTGGTTGCGCTCGCCCGGTACAAATGTCGGATGTGTTGCCGACATAAGGAGTGGAGGGGCTATCAATTACGAGGGTTATGGGGTGAAATCGAAAACTTTTTCTGTTCGACCAGCACTTTGGATTGACATTACCGTCCTCAAAACCGAAAGTGAATAATTTCGGGTAAAGCCAGCCGGATTCAGAAGCATAGCAAGCGCTCAACACCCCCGCCTAGCATCTCCCGTATATCCACGAGATAATATCCCAAACCCAGAAAAACTCACGGTGAGTTTTTCGAGAAACCAGACTGGGATGGTGTCAAATGGAAGAAGTATTAGCTGTGCGGGATGCATATCGGGCACAGGAATGGGCAAAGCTCATACGGGAATGCAGTGCCAGCGGATTGACAAAGTGGGAATTCTGCCAACATCGTGGGATTTCTGAGAAAAGTTTTTACAAGCTGAAAAATATAGCTCCGGCCTCCCCTGCACCTGCAGGGGAGGTGTTGGTTAGTAGGGTATCCACTTGGCTTCTTCTTTACTATTATGCGCTTCAATAGTTTCCCAATAGGTCTCCTGCGAAACTTCTTTTCCGTCGCAAAAAATGTGACTGCATCCTCAGTCTCGGTTATATTACAGATTTTTTTGTATTCCCAGCCATTGCCTGTGAAATTCAGACGGGCACATCCTGTATCGGCCGTGCACCTGAATAATTAAATGTGCCATCATTCTTTAATAGGATGCGTCTTTGTAACTGCCATATTTCATCCAGCCTCTCCCGGATTTCCTGGATATCTGCCTGGTACAGAGAATCCCCGGCGTTCACCCGCTTGGCTATCTGGTTGATATTGCGCCCAATGGCAGCCAGTTCCCCGGTAAAGGCTTTGATATCCGCGGTGTCCAGATTTATGATGTACCCGTCAATCGCCATCTTCCGAAGGTACGCCCCCATCCGCTTCGCCGGGAGCTGGGACAGCTTCTCGTCAATGAGTTGTTTTTCCTCCTCCGTAACGTAAAATTTGATTTGAATATTTCGCTTCCTGACTGCCATCTATCGCCTCCGTTTTCGTCTAAGGGTTTGGGATTTGCCCAATAACAAATTTCGCAAGTGGGTACTCACTTGCTGTGCTTGCTATCGTATCTTTTCCTTACTTATATAATCCCAAAACTATGGTTTTGGCAACTTTTAGACTTAAAGAAAGATGTTTTTCATACCACAAAATTTAGAGGTAGCATCAAAACGGGCAATCGTGTTGATGCTACCTCATTTGAAATTCCATTATACCGATAGGTGAGTATTTTCTAGAAGCTGACAGTCAATAGGAACGCAGCCATTCAACCTCATGGACAAAATAAACTTATTATCATTCTGAGAAACGGACATATGCCCATCATGCTTTTCAACACATTTTCGGACATTTTGAAGTCCGTAACCATGGTTTTTCCCACGGCTGCACTGAAGATATCCTTCTGCGTATGGATTCTCGATCTGGTAAAAGAGAATATTGTGATAGATCCGCATTTGAATCCGTATGTATCGTTCCTCTATGGGCAGTGACTGACAGGCTTCTATGGCGTTATCCAGGGTATTCCCCAGTAAAACGTAAAGGTCCACTGCGGAGATCCCCAGGTTTTGAGGAACGCTGACATCAAAGGTAAAAGAAATATCGGCATCCTCTGTAATCTCCCGGTACTCATTCAGGATGACATTTACGACACTGTTTCCTACGTCAACAACCGTAGTAAGGCTGTCAAATAACTCCTGAGTCTCAGCCATCATCTGATTGACTTCCGCTACGTTCCCTTCTGCCGCCAAGGTTCGCATGGCCTGCATATATTTATTGATATCATGGAACATGGCACGGGTTTCTTCCTGTTCACTCCGGAGTTGGGTATAGTATTGCTCCTGCATGGCATAATGATGCTCAGCCAGTTCCGCTTGTAGTTTCTGATCAGAAGCACTTTTTGCACGCTCTGCATACAAAACAATGACAATGTTTACGTAGAGCAGACCAATTGCAGATACCAAAATTGGAATAGGCATTACCTCGTCACCAGAAAGACTAACTATTAAAAGTCAACCCAAATGTGTGGAAAGGTGAAAATAATG
>OJQX01000411.1_pt1 | contig 27187 bp, 21 predicted proteins | sample 1599031 | NCBI WGS metagenome assembly OJQX01 (sample SAMN03922513, study PRJEB24848) | human gut metagenome | isolation source: stool sample | host: Homo sapiens | place: Germany | collected 2010-02 | reverse complement strand
TTTTCGGCAGTGCCGGTTCTCTGTTCCGCTTCCATATGGTTAAATATCCGTTTGGTTACACGGATGCAGCAGTTGCAGGACAATGATATGAAATACCGTTATTTGCTGATGCAGGGGTGGGCAAACGGAGAGGTCCTTGATATACTGGAAACCAAATTCAACTGGCAGAGGGATAATGATTTCATTCAAATTCTGACCGATTCTGTGATAGATTTTGAATATCGCAGCAAGAAACAAGCGGAAGCATTGGAGCGTGCAAGGCTACTCAATGAGCAAGCCGAACAGTTGAGAAAGGAAGCTGATAAGCTGGGTAAACCATAAGTAAAGTAAAGCCAGAGTGGTGAACTATGTTCACCGCCCCGGCTTTTCAAATTCATTTCTTCTTCTTCGTGCAGTGTTCTGTTTCAAACTTTCGCAATGTGGTTGCACTGAATCTTTCCTTAATGAACTCCCGGATATCGGATGCCTTGTAATACACTTTTCCGCTGATTGTGAAGTAAGGCAGTGCACCAATAGCCCGATAGCGTTGTAGGGTTTTGATACCTACTTTGAATAGTAAACACAAATCTTGATTGTCTAATAGATTGTCATCTTCGGGCAGCACTTTGTCTGCATTGCGCAATACCCTTATGTCTTTGCCGACTTCTTCCAGTTTGGCATATAATTTCTGCATCCATTCGCTGAACTCGTCATTTTCTATATACATAATTGCTTCATATTTCAGATTATACTTTTTGTGAATTGATGAAGCAAAATTCAGAAAAAAAACGCAAGAAAATTACAGGGGTGTACATGGAATCCATTATAAATAAGCTATAAGACACTGATTATCTGTATCCTTTTTTGTCATGTTCTTTTCGGATTAAGTTTGCCAGTCCATTAAGAAACTCTGTGAGTTTGCCTGGCTTTCGTTTTATCACATCCTCATGTTTTTGGTGGCAGTCACTTATCTTGACGTTGAATAACCATTCAAATCCTTTGGATAAGTCCACTAAATAGGCAGGTTTGCCATTTTGATATACGATGTCTTTGGAGAGAAATAAACCACTTACCATTTCCATGATGTTGATAAGGGTAGTTTTGTCTGCAAGATAGAGAGGGGAAAGTGGTTGTTTATTGGTGTGTTTCTGTAACTGTTCCGGGTACTTGATACGCCATTCGATAAGGCGTATTTCTGTATTTAAAAGTCCTATTGCTTCATCAATAAGATGTATATAGGGTATTTTTTTCTTGCTCAAACCGTACTCGGTACGATTTAAGACGATGCAAGCCAAAAGAAAAATAACGCAGTAATATGCTGTAATCCTGCTCATTGATACTGAAATCAGCTATATGTGCAGCCAATTCTTCAATAGCTTCTGTTAGTTCTACTACGGAAACTTTACGCTGTGAGCATTCTGATAATAATCGGAAAAATCTCTGTTGAAATAATTGTTTAATCATTTCTATTAATATGATTTCTTTCTTTGTTTATTAAATAAATTATATAACTAAATTTACATTTTGTTTTGATTATAATACTGCATAAGGCTAGTACAATGCAAGTGAGAGCTACAAGCATACCTATATGGAAACGAGCTAATGTGTTATCTAAGCCATTACTGGCTGCCACCATTATAGACAAGCCAAAAGCACCACCAATTTGATGTGCAACATTGACCAAGCCGGATGCAGCTCCGGCATCACTGCTGTTGACATTGGAAATGCCGAGATTAGTAAGGGGACTCATAGCAAACCCTTGTCCGAAACCTATAAAAATCATAGGAATGGCGATTCCCCACAGATAGGAGCTACAATTATCCAAAAGAAGTAAACGACAAAAACCTATTATAAGCAATAAGAAACCTAAAGTCAGCACTTTTTTGTCTCCATATCGTTCGACTAATTTCGGAACTTTGATAGCTCCAATGAATGTAGTTATTGTCATAGGAAAAAATGCACAACCAGCCCAAAGAGGGGTATAATGAAATCTTATTTGCATAAATTCAGAAATAAAGAAGTTATAACCCATTAGTGCAGCTATCAGTAAGGCTCGTGCTATGTAAGCACTACATCTGTTTCTGTCATAAAACAAGTGCAAAGGCATGATTGGTGTAGGATTTTGGGATTCATTACGAACAAATATGATTAATAAAATAGTTCCAATAATAAACCATGTAATAATGTTTATAGCTCCGTCAATGGCATATATAATACAAAAAATACCAGTAACAGATAATATTGTTCCTAATGAATCGAATCTGAATATTGTAATCTTTTTGTTGTCTAAATATTTAAAAGATAGCAGAAGCATTACTGCGATGATGGGAATATTTATTAGAAATCCGTCACGCCATGATAAGTAACTGGTAATAGCTCCCCCAGCAATTAATCCTATACATAAGCCCAAACCGGAAATAGAACCATACCAAGCTACAGCTTTTACCCGTTCTTTTCCTTCAAAATAATCCATGATGAGAGCTAATGAAGTCGGGGCTAAAATGGCAGCTCCGAAGCCTTGAAAGAAACGAGATACAATCATTATAGGCGTAGTTTGTGCTATTCCTGCACCTAAAGACCCTATACCAAATAGGATAAGAGAAAGATTGAACATTCGTTTTCTTCCGAAAGTATCTCCTAAACTTCCCCCCATAAGCATAAATCCACCAAATGCCAATACATAAGCATTCTGTACCCATGAAAGTTCAGTATGTGTCAATCTTAAATCTTCTGCAATTTTTGTCAATCCTGTGATAACGATAGAACCGTCTATTGCTGTTATAAAATAGCTTAAAAGGATAAGACTTAGAATAATGCGTTTCTTTAAATTCATATTATTTGTTTTTGCTGCAAAATTACAATGGCAAAAAAAATGGCAGGTATTTAAAATTCAGATTAAAGTATGCAAATCACATATTCTTTTTTTCTTTCTATCTTTGAACCATAATGAGATATTAAATACTTTTGTTAAGTGATTGGAATTTATAAGAATGGAAGATGTAAAAATAGTAAACCATATACAAGAGTACGACGATATGATAGGTGCAGAAACATTGCATCCTTTGGTTAATGTCGTTAATTTTTCCAAGCTGCCGCCAATACGAAATTATAAGATGTATCGTTTGTTTGGCTATTATGCTGTCTATTTAAAGGGGGGACAGTCGGCTAAACTGCATTATGGGCGTGGTATGTATCAATATAAAGAAGGAGCATTGGTATTTTTTGCTCCGGGGCAGGTAGGAGGTGCAGAAGATGATGGCGAATACCATCAAATGACAGGTTACGTTTTAATGTTTCATCCTGATTTACTAAAGGGGACAGCTCTTTCGCAAATCATGCAGCAATATTCTTACTTTTCTTACGATATTAACGAAGCTTTATTTCCAACGGAAGAAGAACGAAATATTCTTATTTGTTTTTTTGAGCATATAGAAAAGGAATTACGCAATCGGGATGAATGTAGTGTTTCTATAATTATTGACTATATTAAGTTGATACTTGATTATTGTGTACGATTTTATGATAGACAATTCTCGACTCGACAGGTTCAGAACAAAGACGTTTTGGTACGGTTTGAACAAATCATAAATAATTATTTTCATTCGGGGGATGCAATAGAAAAGGGAGTGTTGACAGTGCAATTTTGTGCAGATAAACTGTGTCTATCTACAAATTATTTTAATGATTTGATACGTAAAACAACCGGAGTGTCAGCCTTGAAGTTGATACATCGTCAGATGTTGGATATATCCAAAGAGAAATTATTGGGGACAAATAAAAGAGTGAATGAAATAGCTTGTGAATTAGGATTTCAGCAATCGCAAAACTTTAGTAACTGGTTTAAAAAAATGACAGGTTGTACTCCAAATGAATATCGGCATGTGAAATATTGATTTTGTGTTAGGTTTAGTCTGTTTTTTGTCTATATGTCCAAAACGGACTAAACTAATTTTATTGGCTGCAATTTATAATGTGCTGGCGAAAAGAAAAAATAGTCTTCTTCTTTTCGCCAGTATTTTTTTGTTGAAGCAGAAAAGGGGAATTTGGATATTCTTACAGACTGTCAGAAAATGTGATTTTGAATATTATAGACATAAATGATATTTTCCCATTAGATAATGACGGACTCTTCGGCTTTCATGGCTTCACTTCTACAGATAGATTAGTGTCACGCTCATGCCGTTGCACAGCCAGTGTAATGAGTTCCGTTATTAACTCTTTCTCGGATATACCTGTTTGTTCCCACATTTTGGGATACATACTGATAGCTGTAAATCCGGGAAGCGTATTTATTTCGTTCAGTACAAGTTTACCATTGTCGGAAAGCAGAAAATCCACACGTGCCATACCTTCACAGCCTATGGCATGAAAAGCTTTTACCGCATATTCCCGAATGGAATCGGATAAAGTGTTATCTATGCGTGCGGGAACTTGTAGGGTTGCCCCGGTCGAACTGATGTACTTAGCATCGTATGAATAGAAGTTCTCCGTAGCCACAATTTCACCGACTACTGATGCACGGGCATCTTCGTTTCCTAAGACACCACACTCTAACTCTTTGCCGATAACGGCTTCTTCCACAAGTACCTTGTTGTCGTAACGGAATGCTTCTTGTAAAGCGTTTCGGTATTCCGCTTCGCTTCTCACTTTGCTGACTCCGACAGATGAGCCTGCATTGGCTGGCTTGACAAAGCAAGGGAGTCCCATGCGGTCGGTTATTTGTTTGAATGTATAACTTGACGCATTGTGTTTGTAAACGGTGTATGATGATGCAACAGGAATGCCTTCCAATTGGAAAAGTCGTTTGGCAATATCCTTATCCATTGCGATGGCTGAGGCGAGTACATCCGGACCGACAAAGGGAATCCCTGCCGATTTCAGAATGCCTTGTAATGTACCATCTTCGCCAAATGTACCGTGTACGATGGGGAAAGCTACATTAAAATCTGCCAAGACAGTATTTTCTTTTTTGTTTATGACTTTGATATTATCTCCAGTCGATGATAGATATACGTTTTGTGCCTTTTGAAAATAATCATTTTCTGTAAGATTTACTGTACTGGACGGATAATCGCCATTGTAAAACCATTCGCCGCTTTTATTTATTCCGATGAGGACGGGCATAAAACGTTCTTTGTCCATTGCTTGATATATATTGGTTGCAGAAGCGAGCGACACTTCGTGTTCGGCAGACTTGCCGCCAAAGATAATTGCAACTTTGTTTCGTTTCATTGTCTTTATTAATGTTTAAAATTCATCACTATGTTTCGTAAGTCGGCATCAAACTGTCGGTATTCTTTTGGGGAAATTTCCCTTTGGGTTGTCAAGACTATCAATGGATGGGGACAATATCCGTTACGGTAAACCGGATGTTTGTGCGGGTGAGGGTTTTCATGGAATCTGCATCGCTGGTAGAACCGCAAGCGGGCTTCGGATATATTGTCTGTAATCGGGTCTATTTCCAACAGTACAATTTTGTTCATGGAACGGACGAAACAGTCAAGTAGCTTACTGCCATATCCTTTGCCTCTTAAACGGGCATTGATGGCAAAATGTTCTATATAACAATAGGTGTCAAATTGCCAATAGGATATAAATCCAAGAAAAACATTCCCTTCCGTGAATGCTAAAAGTTTGTATGCCTTATTTTGAAAAGCTTCCATTTGTTGCTCATGTGTTCGTTGCTCAAATATCGGGAAGCTCGTATCATACAGCTCTTGAAAATCTTTATATGAAGGATGGGTACACGAATCAATAAAATGCTTTTGTATGGGTTTGTAATTCTTCTGCATGGCGAACACTTCTGCAAAACGTTTTTGCGTAGGAGTACCTGTTATGCGTTCTTTTTGAGGAAACGAACGGTCAAATTCTACAGACTTATCCGGGTTTATGTCATAGATAGTGTCTTCGTAGTATCGTCCGGAAATGCCATTCAAAGCATTGGAGTATAAAGGATATACATGTAATGCCTCAAAAAACTTGTTTTCAGCGGTGCGGATGCCGAACTGTTCTGCTGCCACAAATCCTACTTTTGAGTAGTAATTAGGCTCACCGCACAATAAAATAGCGCGATAGCCCATTTGAGTTGCCAAATCGCAAGTATGTGTTATCAGTTTCCTGCCGATGCCCATGCGTTGGTATTGCGGCAAAACAGCTATTGGACCCATGCTCAATACCTCTTTCTTGCTCCCGTCATCGGCAAGGATAAAAGATTTCAAAAATACGACAATTCCCACAATCTTGCCTTCCGAAATTGCAACGTAATCGAGTTCCGGCACAAAATTGGGAGAATCCCGCATGATGTGTAACAGATAATGTTCGTCACATCCGGGAGTGTAATGATTCCAAAATGCCTCTTTCATTACTTCTTCTGACTCCCGATAATCTTCGGGACGTTCAAGTCGTAAGTATATGTTCATAACATAATTTTTATTGTGAAAATAGTGTGCAAAAATAGAAAAAAAGAACTGGAAAGCCTTGTCCTTTTTCTATTTTATTTGCATTCATAAAATATTGTTGAGCGATAAGAAAGTATATTGTAGAAATTATGATTGTTTCCAAATCATTACTTCTTTTTTTTGAGCGGAACATTTACTCTTAACATATCAGACCTTGTTATCGGATTTCTTTATTGAACTGACAATAATATTCAGAATAAGGTAAGTTTAATCTTTTGTCTATATATACAAAACGGACTAAACTTATTTCTATTGACAGCAAATTATATGTGCTGGCGAAAAGAAAAATAGTCTTCTTCTTTTCGCCAGTTTTATTTTTATGATTAGAGGGCTTTTGTTACCTTTGTGCATGAAGCCTACCACAAAGCGATTTTCTTCGTTTTTTTGTTACTATTTTGTTACCCGCTATTAGTAATGGGTGGGCTTTTCTTTTGAAAATCAATCTTTTATACAGTTTTGTATATAATATGTGGCAAAACATCATCAATAGTTATCAGTTGTGGAAGAAAAGAAAAAATGAGATGAAAAATTAAGTCGCAACTATTTACTTTGTTATACGTAATGCTTGGTATGGTAAACTATATAGTTGCGTTCTATTAAAAATGAATTTGCCGTATATATCTCTTAAAGATTTCTTACGAAACCAGTAAAACGTTTCAATCCTTCTGCCAGTGTAGTACGTGGGCAGGCGATATTCCAGCGCATGAATCCTTTTCCTTCAGTCCCATACATTGTTCCTGCATTGAGCCATAATCCGGCTTCGTTAACCAATCGCTGTTCGAGTTCCTGCGAGTGTATGCCGAGTCTGTGACAGTCCATCCAAACGAGATAGGTTCCCTCCAATACCGTGATAGGAAACTCGGGCAGATGTTCCCGACAGAACTCCTGCATATAGAGAAAATTGGCCTGTAAATATTTGATGAGTTGGTTCAGCCACTCTTCCCCTTCGTTGTAAGCTACTTGAGTCGCAATTACACCAAAAGGATTGACATCACATACTTCGTTATCGTTAATGGCCCGGTCGATTTTCGCTCGACGGTTAGCATCAGCACAAATAATGTTCGCAATCTGTAATCCGGCAATATTGAACGCTTTACTGGGAGATATACAGACTACAGAATGGTGACGGAAATTTTCTGAGATGGAAGCAAACGGTGTGTAACGGTACTCTGGAAAAACCAGTTCGCAATGAATCTCATCCGAAACGACCGTAACATCGTGTCGAATACAAATTTCACCAATACGTACCAGTTCTTCACGTTTCCACACCCTTCCGGCAGGATTGTGAGGATTGCACAGCAGCATCACCTTCACTTTCGGATCAGCAGTCTTACGCTCTAAATCTTCATAATCGATGGTGAAAGTATTACTTGCAAAGACCAACGGTGATGATACCATTTCACACCCATTGTTACGGATTGAAGAAAAGAAACAATTATAGACCGGGGTCTGCACCAATACCTTATCTCCCGGAACGGTCAAAGCCTTGATGACTGCCGAGATGGCTGGGACTACGCCCGATGTGTAAATTATCCATTCACGGTCAATCGTCCAACCGTGACGACGTGCGAACCAGCCTGTAACAGCCTCGTAGTAACTGTCGGGCACACGGGTATAACCGAAAATGCCGTGTTCTACCCGTCGGCGTAAAGCATCGACGATAGCGGGAGCTGTACGGAAATCCATGTCAGCCACCCACATCGGCAATACATTTTCGCTTTCTGCGCTATCCCATTTGTAGGAATCGGTTCCCCGTCTTGAAATTTGTTTGTCAAAGTTGTATTTCATATCTTCATCTTAATCGGTAAAACAGGTACGCTCGTCCCGGAGACGGATTTCACAATCGGCAGGAGCCTTGATGTTCTCATCTATGGTTATGGAACCGAATTCGTCAGCCACAATGCATCCCGACATCGGGTTCTTGATATTTGTAATAGCTCTGTGAATATCGGCCTGCAACGTGCTGTACTCAAAGGCACGGTCGCAGTCAGGTCCGAAGGTACAGTTTTCAAGAATAAGGTCGTGTGCATAGCAAAGCGGTTGCTCACCGGTAATGTGGCAGTTGACCAAACGTAGATTCTTCGAATGCCAGCCGAGGTATTCGCCGTTGAGTTCGGAATCGTAGATGGTCACATTTTCCACTTCCCAGAAGGCATCCTTCGTTGTAATCTTTGCATGATGAATCTCTACATTTTTCACGTACTGGAACACATACTTGCTGTTGCTTTCCAGTCCGTCCACATAAATGTTGTTGCTGAACATGAAAGGATAAGTTCCGCCGTGCAGCTTGAGATTCTTGATGCGGATACCATTACAACGCCAGAATACTTCGTCGGCATCGTTCATCGTTACGTTCTCGATATCTATTTCGTCCATTTCACGGAACATCTTCGGTGCGTCGATAATCGTGTCGGTCATCTTCAGGTGATCGGAATACCACAATGCCGAACGCCCTCCGACATCGAAATAGCAACGGTCGATTTTGAAACCGTGTACATGCCAGAAGGGATAGTTACCCTCAAAGCGGCAATCTACAGCTTCGATATTGCTACATTCTTTGATGGCCGATTCACCGGTACGAATAATCACATTTTCCAGACGAAGGTCGTGGGACTCGAACAAGGGACGCTCGCCCCCGAATTCAGCATTTTTAATCAGTTTCATTTGATATATTGTTTTAGTTGTCAGTCATTATTAATTTTAAAAGTCATGTTCACATTGCTGCGTCCGCGAACTGAAGCCAATCAGGATATAGGCAATTCCTTTTTCTTGAAGTCTTCTATTTTAAGTATTCTTTGAAAAATTCCTCCAGTTTATCGAATGGAATAATGTCTGTCCGGTCATATAAATCCGTATGTACGGCATCGGGAATAATCATCAATTCTTTATTATCGCCTTTCAGCTTCTTGAAAGTATCCTCACTAAAATAGCGGGAGTGAGCTTTTTCTCCATGAATGAGCAACACGGCACTGCGGATTTCATCGGCATACGCAAGGATAGGTGCGTTGAGAAATGCAAGATTGGAGGTTTTGTTCCAGCCCAAACCGGAGTTGATGGAACGAGGATGATAACCTCGTTCGGTCTTGTAATAATCATAATAATCCTTCATGAACTGCGGCGCATCACCGGTAGGTTCCGGGTTCGTCACGGTGCGGGGATAAGTGTCGGTACGGTAGTCTTCCGTGCGCTGGGCGTTAAACTCCTGACGCATTTTGTAGCGTGCATCCGCATTGTCTGCGGCATCGAAATAACCGTTTGCTGTACAGCGGCTAATGTCGTACATTGTGGAAGCTACCGTTGCCTTGATACGTGTGTCGTTGGCAGCCGCATTGATAGCAAAACCACCCCAACCACAAATGCCAATGATGCCGATTCGTTCGGCATCCACATCCGGACGTGTCGCGAGGTAATCCACCGCCGCCGAGAAGTCTTCGGTGTTGATGTCCGGCGAAGCTACGCTGCGAGGCTGTCCACCGCTTTCACCGGTAAACGAAGGATCGAAAGCAATCGTCAGGAATCCTCGTTCGGCCAATGTCTGGGCATACAGCCCCGACGACTGTTCTTTTACAGCTCCAAACGGACCGCTGACAGCAATGGCCGGCAGTTTGCCTCCGAAAATCGTTTTCGGTGCATACAGGTCGGCAGCGAGCGTGATGCCGTAACGATTTACGAAAGTCACTTTGCTATGGTTCACCTTGTCGCTCTTCGGGAACGTCTTGTCCCATTCCTGTGTCAGATTTAACTGTTCCATATTTTTGTGAGTGTTTTGTGCCGGGCTTTCCGTCAGGCTGAAGAGGCAGAGGAAAGCAGCCATTAAAATAGTTGTACGTTTCATAACCGATGTAATTTAAATTTTTATTGTTTCTTGTTTTCTTTTCATAGTGCAAAATTACAGCGGATTACAGGAAAAGCCGGTAGATGGATTACTGATTGTATAACCTCAATTACAGACATTATTTTACATGCATCTCATCCAACGTTCCCGCTTCAAGCAGATCAGGAAAATCAGCCTCTTTTTCTTGCCGCATTGGTGATGATGATGGAGAAACCGATATCGAACAGTAGCAAGAGTCTTGTGCAAAATCTGCCGTCGATAAAGATGTATTGCAGATTATGATACGGCCGACTCCGGCAGTAGGCATGGCACTCGTCGTTTCAACCGGAAGAAGGGAATACAACGAGAACTCCGGAAAGTTGGTCAGTGCAATGCCCGGTAGAACCAATCCGCACAACCCGTTCAGTATGGTGTACCGTTCGGATGGACTTGACAAGGATGGCAGTATGGTTGGTTAGTGATTCCGATTCCATAGGCTATCACTTTTCATTCCTGTCGATATCTCGAATATGCCTTGCCGGTACACCTCCTACAACCGTGTTGGCCGCTACGTCTTTCGTCACCACAGATCCGGCGGCGATAATGGCGTTGTCACCCACGGTCACACCCCGCAGGATGGTGGAGTTGGAACCTACCCATACATTTTTGCCTAACCGGATAGGCGCCGGATACATCGCCCCGCGGTCTTCGGGAGCCGTACCGTGATTGAGCGTGGCAAAGACCACATTATGCCCGATAAGACAGCCGTCACCCAACGTCACACCGCCATGATCCTGGAAGTGGCAACCGGCATTGATAAAGACACGACGCCCGATGGTAATATTCTTGCCGAAGTCTGTGTAGAACGGAGGAAACATCTTGAATGTTTCGTCCACAGGTTTACCGGTCAGGCGCGACATGAACGCACGCAATTCTTCTTGTGAATGGTACGAGTTGTTTATCTCACAGGTAACGCGCCGGGCTTCATCGCTCATTTCATCCATCAGCCGATAGATTTCCGGTGTATTGAGTGCACCGCCGGCTTCAATATGATTCAAAAAATCATCTAATGTCATAATATTCTTTTTTCCTATACTTGTTTACTCGTTTCGTATGCCTCTTGCGATTTCGGGTTTCCTTTGATTTCTTCCATGTGCCATACACCACTGCGAAACAGTGTACCCTTTACCATCGGTTTTTCCAAACATCCATTCGCTTGTTGCGCTTGAAATAGGTGACAGACCGCCCCGTTATCTGTACGTTTTTCGTAAAGCACATACTTATTACCATTTTTCTTGGTAACCGGATCGGACTGTGTTATGGCAGGTATTCCTATAACAAATAAACTTGCAATCATGATGACTGGTATACGTTTCATTATCACTTGATTTTATTAAGTTTTGAATTCCAGAATCTTGATGCAAAGATAAGTGCATGACTGAAAATACAGTGTAGATAAATTACAGATGTTATAACCCTAATTACATGATTTCCGGAAAGAATAGCATAAATCTGTAGCCAAGGTTGATACAATGTCTCAATCTGTTATTCTAGAAAATGATAAGTATAGAATTTGAAATCTTAAATTGATGTTAAACAGGAGGGTATGTGAGAATTATAGCCGTGCAATACCCCGGAATTGAGCGAGTGGCTACACCATCGGCATCAGTTATGTTATTTTTACCAATAGTAAACCAGAGCGTATTTATAACAGATGAGAAATTGAATACTGCAAGAAATTATCATGTTGCCTCTTTGGTTGAAATAGTGTTATGAAATAGAGATTTTAATCCATCGAAAATGGCAGGAAGAGCAATGGTGCCATGCACCTCGTCGGGAAATTTTTTATAAACGACATGCAAATGCTTGTTTTTCATTTCAGGGATGATCTTATTTTTTAAGCTGTCGGCCAATGAAAACTGAATAAGTTTGATTGCAGGACGTTGGCGGGTGGCGAAAGCAACATACAAATGTTTGCCGGAGAAGTCTTTTTGATAAACATTCTTTGCTGCTTGTTGTAGAAAGACTCCTCGGTCCCACCATAAACTTGGGTCTATTGCTATATACGAGTCAAAAGACTCGGGATGATTTGACAGTGTCTGTAGGGTAAATAAACCTGCGTATGAATGTCCGACAAGAAAGTTTGTACCGTTGGCAGGAACTTTATTTTCCACTTCCAGACGTAGTTCTTCTATCAGAAAGCGATGGAACTGTTCAGCTCCACCACCTGCCGGCTTATCATAGGGACAAATGGTACCATCCCGGCGGGCGGCTGAGCAGGTAGGAGTGAAATCTCTGGTCCGGTCTGTGTTTAAAACAGCCACAACGATGCAAGGAGGTAAGTTTGAGGTTTTAGAAGAAGAGAAGAAACGCGTAAAACCAACCACGGAATGAAAGAAGGAATCTCCATCCAATAGATAAAGAACCGGATAAGCCTTTCCTTTTTCACCAGCTTTGGTCTCAGGTACATAAATCCAATATTTTCTTTTTTCATTCAGTATTTCAGAAAACAATGTATGACGCGTTCCGATATAAATGGAATCTTGTTTTTGTGCGGAGAGGGGAAATATCCATCCTATTTGTATAAACAGTATTATATAAAGTATCTTCATTTGTTCGTTTTTTGGGGTTGCAAAGTTCGATGAAAATATGGATATGGACAATCCCTATTTTTAGGTATTTCAGAATATCTCCAATGGAATTTCCTCTATGTCTTATGATTTTGTGGAGGTGGCACCGGATGCATCGGAAGGAATTGATTGAACCGGATTTTTAAGTAACTTCTTAGGGGAATTCATTAAAATATCCTATCACTTCTAACATTTCCCGATTAATTTTGTATTTTTACAGACATACAAAGATTAACTGTAACAAGATATGATTATTTCTGTCGTCTTCGTATCTATGATGGTGGTTTTCGTAACAGTTTATCATTTTGTTACAAAGCCGAAAAAGCAGCAAGAAAAGATTTATTCGGCGATGACCACCGATGAACTTATCAGGTTCGTGCAGTCCATGCACTGTGAACTAGTGAAGAGAATTGATGCTGATGCCATTATCATCGGTTTTCAAGGAGGTTATTTTCATTTGTTAAGAGAAAAAACAGGTCAGAATATTCAGTTATATTATAAAGATTTTTACGCATGTAGCTATGAACAGTCTAAAAAAATAGTTTTTGACATTAACAACATTAACTGCCGATACACAGCTTGGACTTGCTATTTGCGTAAAAGTCATGAGGATGGAGAAAGTGAGACACCTTTTACGGCTTGTCTGTCTGCCTGTCTGTTCTTGTCGGGCAGTGAAACTCAGTTAAAACAACATTTGCGGGTATTGCTTGAGTCATCTTTTATGATAGCCCGTAGTTTTAAAGAGTTGGCAGAACAATCTGCTTCAATACAAGACATGTTGGTGAAAAAAGAATTCGAAAATCGCTTGGCTTTGTTGAGACGAAAATTGGAGATTGGACATGGTAAGCTGTTGGAACCTGTCGATGTTTCCCGGCAAGATATGGATCAGATAGAGGATATTCTTTCTCTTTTTGGTACAGTGAAACAGGAAGATATAAAGGGAATGACACTGGTTTGCAATGGGCGGATAGAGAGGCGTACCGAATTATTGTCTATTCTTTCTTTTCGGTTGAAAGATGCTGTGATGGATGAAAAAGGACAGGCGGGAAAAGATGCTCTGATCTGTATCACACTTGCTGAAGGGCAGTTGGTGATTGCGTTGGAAAAAGCTGAAGGCAGTAATGAACGGTCTCTTTATTATAAGTTGTCGGCTATGCGGACGGACAGGGTAGATGCTTTTTTCGATGAAACCCAAAAAGGCAGAGTATTCAGTAGTATGATTGAGGTAAGATTGACAACGGATCATGATGATTATTGGGAGTTGAAATATATGTTGGACGATGCTAAAGAAAAAGCGGCAAACAAACAGTTTGACGAACTGACGGAGGAACAACAGGCGTTGCTGGCTTATACCGAGCCTACCTTGCAGACTACTATTTATTGGGGGAAGAAATTTTTCAGGCAGCAATGTTATCTTCAGGCGTTGGGGTGTTATCTTTCTATTTTTCGGTATTATCAAGTCCACTGGACAGAATTGCCGGAGCGTGGCAAGGAAGAATATTATGTGATTTGTTATCATATCGGTTTTGTTTATCTCACATTAGGGCATTTTGAAAAGGCTTATTATTATTTGACTAATGCTAAAAGAAATTCATCCATTCATGCGATTCGTGATTTTACCAACTGTCTCGTCGAAATGAAGGATACAGGAGCTCTTGAGTATATTTATTCTATGGTGAGTTTGGTTGGCAGTCAGATAAAGATGTATGGTGATGAAAAGAATACCTTGTTTCCACTTTATCATTTTCTTCGGCGCAGGGCAGCACAAGTATTAGTAAACTTGAAATATTATTCGCAAGCTAGGGAACTGCTCTATCAAATGCTGGGAGAGGAGGAGAATCGTGAGTTTGCGGAACGGGAATTGCAGTATCTTGAGAGTATGGGTGCAGGTGATGATGCGAAGCGGAACGAGTGAGAAGAATGTGAGGAGGTTGAATGAAAGTTTCATGGAATTTCATAATGGGATGTTGCTAGGAGTAAAGCAGAAATGTGGAAAATGTTCTGTAACATGGACTGCTCTTCATTGAACTCTGTGATACCTATTAGTTGTTGTATATCATTTTGTTGAATTGAAAATAGCTACCCCCTTTACCGTCAAAAGATACTTTTGTCGCGGATGCTTGGGATTATTAGGGTAGAGAGGAGCAACAAAGCCATTCTTTAACTCATGATTTTCTCCCATCATCAGATTTCTGAAAAACAAATTCAAAAAACTCATATCAGGTTCAACCTCTTTTCGTACATTTCTATAATTTGCACGAATCAGCGCATTGCGGAAGTACCAAGAGTTGTCGGCAAACAGATCATTGTTCATCCTACAAAGGGATGATATAGTAAGGTAAGTGGAAAATCGGGATATCAGCCGATATATTTGAATGAGTGAAATTGTCAATATTGGAAGATATTATTTAACTGCTCACATTCTAATATAGATTTATGCGCATTGCAGGTGAAATGCTATCTTGTAAAAGTGCGTATTGCAGGTAGTAAATGTGGGGTTTGATTTGCGTATTGCAGAAAATATCATTAAATTTGCATATGGATGAGATGATAGACATTGAATGATATGATATTCAAGCGTAAATTATATGACAAACTGCTTGTCTGGAAACAGCAAACGGCAGGCACTAAGGCGCTTCTGATAGAAGGCGCCCGACGGATAGGTAAATCCACCCTTGTGGAAGAGTTCGCAAAGAATGAATACCGGAGCTATCTTATGATAGATTTCAACAAAGTTAGTGATTCGGTTATTTCGGCCTTTAACAATTACATGAATGATCTCGACACCTTTTTCCTTATTCTTTCTTCGGAATATGGTGTGAGGCTTTATCCAAAAGAATCCATTATCATATTTGATGAGATACAACAGTTTCCGAAAGCCCGGCAAGCGATAAAGTATCTGGTTGCAGATGGACGGTTCGACTATATAGAGACGGGCTCGCTAATCTCCATAAAGGAGAATGTAAATGATATTACCATTCCTTCTGAAGAAAGGACACTACTTATGTACCCCATGGACTTTGAGGAGTTTGCTTGGGCTATGAATGAAGAGCCATTGATGGCATATATCCGCCAATGCTTTGATAAAAAGGTACCTTTGGAACAGGGGATTCACGCCAAGGCTATGCTGCTGTTCCGCCAATACATGATTGTGGGCGGTATGCCGAAAAGTCTGTCGGCGTATCTGGAGAACAACCGGAGCTTCGAAATGGCCGATATGGAAAAAAGAGACATACTGACACTGTACCGGAATGATATAAAGAAGATAAAGTCTGGCTACAGGTCGAGTGTACTAAGTATATTTGACCAGATTCCGGCTTTTCTTTCTCGTTCCGAAAGACGTGTAGTGATGAATCGCATTGAAAAGGGGGCGAGCTTTCCAAAATATCATGATACTTTCTTTTGGCTCTCCGATTCGATGATTGCCAATGAATGCTTTAACTGCTCGGACCCTAACGTGGGACTTTCGCTGAATGAGGACAGAACATATGTGAAATGTTATATGGGGGATACGGGACTACTTATCAGTCATACATTTGATGAAAATGAGATTTCTGACGGTGAGCTTTATCGGGAAATCTTATTGGGAAAACTGTCGGTGAACGAGGGTATGTTCTACGAGAACGTAATTGCCCAGATGTTGGTGGCTGCCGGGCACAAACTGTACTTCTACACGCGATACAATCAAGAGAAGCATCGCAACGACATGGAAATAGATTTTATCCTGTCGAACCACAGCAAACTGAGATATAAAATATTTCCGATAGAGGTGAAATCGAATGATAAATATTCCATCCGTTCTCTTACCCGGTTCAACGAGAGTTTTCGTCAGCGTATAGGAGGGAGCTATGTGATTCATCCTAAAAACCTGAGTGTAAAAGAAGGGGTGGTGTATCTACCTGCCTATATGACTTTCTGTTTGTAAGCATATTCATTCTTTTCATACCGTTACACTCTAAATTTATGAACGAATACGTAACTAAAACTTTTAATTTCAAAGAACGCTTATGTAATATAAAACTAAGGGAGATTGATACTTTATTAGAAAAAAGCACATGTCCACTAACTGGATTACAGTACGAACCAAAAACTTCAGAAATGTGGGCTAATTTAGGAATATAGAACTTTAGGTAAATCAGTGATTATCTTAAAGTGAACGGAAGGGGCAGATGAGAGTGAATTTTCCATATTACCAACTATTCCATAGATTTTTAGAAGAAAACGGTACAAATAATGGTATTTTCAAGTTCGAATGTGTATTTTTGCAAGCACGTTCACCTATATAAATAGGTCAACTAAGAGTAAAATGTTTATCATTCAACTATAACGTAGTCGAAGGGGATGAATCAAAAGGATACTCTTTCACATCTACGTCTGACTAAATCTGTTAAAACGTTTTGTAACGAAGTTTTTAATAGTATGATAACTAAATATCACGCGAAGTATTACGCAAACTTGCTTACACAAAGAACTGTGGGCGGTGAACTATCTTCAATCTCGCAATCACTAATGAGTGCGTCTGTTGACATTAATCCACATCAGATTGATGCAGCCCTTTTTGCATTCAAATCGCCACTATCTAAAGGTATCGTTTTAGCTGATGAAGTCGGTTTAGGAAAGACTATCGAAGCAGGTTTGGTCATTTGCCAATATTGGGCTATAGGCAAACGAAAGATTATAATTGTTTGTCCTGCTGCATTGAGAAAACAATGGAGTACAGAATTGATAGATAAATTTGGTATTGACAATATTATCCTTGACACCAAGAACTATAATGAAGCCATCAAGAACGGCAGATCTCCATATTCAAAGAATAAGGCAATTATTTGTTCCTATAATTTTGTGGCTCGTAAAAAGGATGAAATATTGATGCATGGTTTCGATATATCAATCATTGATGAAGCTCACAAACTAAGAAATGTTTATCGCCAATCAAGCAAAACATCTCATGCAGTTCGTGATGCTCTCACAACAACAAAGAAATTGTTGCTTACAGCCACACCCTTCCAAAACTCATTACTGGAGCTTTATGGCTTGACAAGCATAATTGATGATCATATTTTTGGTAACGAGAAATCATTTAGAAGTGAATACGGTTCTGGAGAAAATAATGCCGACCTTCGTGCACGATTGTCTACGATGTATAAACGTACATTGAGACGTGATGTAAAAGAATATATCAATTATACAAATAGATTACCACTGACACAGAAGTTTGACTCAACTGATGCTGAATATGAGCTATATCAAGCTATTTCTGATTTTCTCAGAAGAAACGATATATACTCAGTTCCTGCACAGCAGAAGAAGTTGACTACAATGATAATCCGTAAGATATTGGCTTCTTCAACTTTTGCTCTTATAAGTACATTGACTAATATAAAATCACGTCTCGAAAAGATGCTCGAAACGGCATCTATGCTCTTATTTACAGCAGAGGATTTGATAGACGATGATGAAGAAATAGATTTGTATGTTGATGATAACGAAGATATATCAGCCGAGGAAGAGGATGCGATTGACATTGATAAACTAAAGGCTGAGATTGAGCTATTGCAAACATTTATCAACAAAGCCAAACAGATAAAGCAAGATTCCAAATCAGAAGCTCTTCTTCAAGCATTGGATAAATCATTTGAGATGCAAGCCAAAGAGGGTGCTTCACGAAAGGCATTGATATTTACCGAATCAACAAAGACACAGGCATATCTGAAAGAATATCTTGATGCTAATGGCTACGAAGGTAAAATCGTATTGTTCAATGGTCGGGGTTCTGACCCTAAAACAACACAAATATATAACAACTGGTGCGAAGCTAATCCTTCAAAAGTTAGTGGCATCAAATCTGCTGATCGAAGAATGGCATTAGTAGATTATTTTAGAGAATCGGCAGATATTATGATTGCAACAGAGGCTGCTGGTGAAGGTCTTAATCTTCAGTTCTGTTCTCTTGTTGTAAACTACGATTTACCGTGGAATCCTCAAAGAATTGAACAGCGCATTGGTCGTTGCCACCGTTATGGTCAAAAACACGATGTTGTTGTTGTCAACTTCGTAAATATCAGGAATTACGCAGATGTGCGTGTATTTAATATCCTTAACGAGAAATTCAATCTTTTTGATGATATATTCGGCGCTTCTGATGAAATTCTCGGTAAGGCAGACGCTATCGACTTTGAAACTCGCATTTGGGAAATCTATCAGCAATGTAGAACTGAAGAAGAAATCAATGAAGCGTTCGATCGTCTTCAAACTGATATGCAGGTTGAGATAGACGAACGCATGAAAGATACTCGCCATCAAATTTTAGAAAACTTTGATATTGATGTGCAAGAACATCTTCGTGTAGCAAAAGATGAAGCAAGTACTTTCTTAAATAGATATGAACATATTCTTTGGGAATTAACAAAGTATGTGCTTGATGGTAAAGCTAAATTCGATGATAAACAACATTCTTTCGTTCTCAAAAAGTCAGTTGCGAATTGTGCGTGTGGTAAATATGATTTACTGTCACAACTGCAAGATGGTGCTCCGTATCGACTTTCTCACCCTTTAGCTCAATATGTCCTTGATAAAGCTATGGTTTTAGATACAGACAACTGCAACAGTGAAATCGTATTCAACAATAAAGACACTGGTATAAACGTAGTACTGCCTGAATATCTTAGATGTCAATCAGGCTATTTAGTCTTATCAAAACTTCAAATTTCATCATTTGAAGACGAACAATATTGCTTGTTTACTGCATTCACTGAGAATGGCAAGTTCTTAACACAAGAAGAAGCCGAAAAACTATTCCTCTGCGGTGGAATTGAAAAGATAAATACCCCAATACCTGATACCATTATTTCTCGACTGAGTGCAAATTCAAAACAACACATCATAACAACAATAAATAATGTGGATAGCAGAAACCTTTCATTTTTCAAAGAAAAAGAAGACAGAATCTATCGTTGGGAACGTGATGTGATTGATGGTATTGAGCAAGAGCTTGATATAGTAAAACGTAATATACGTGAGACAGAAAGACTTGCTCGTCAAGCTGAAAATATAGAAGAACGTATCAGTCTTGAAGCTAAAGCAGAGGATCTGCGCCGCCAGAAGCGTAGAAAGCGCAATGAACTTGAAAACAGGGAAGATGAAATATCTGTTCGTAGAAAAGAGTTCATTGCTAAACTTGAGAGAAAAATGATTCAAATAACTTTATCAGACAATCTATTTATTGTCCGCTGGAGTACTAACTAATTAATAAACAACATAATGAATGAATATCAGAAGCGCTTCGTCGCATTATTGAAAACCATATTTGAGTTAGATAAGTCTGACCTTGATTTCGGTATTTACAGAATCATCAATATTCGTCAACGTGAGATTGTTGATTACTTCGAGAATCGTCTACCCAAGAAAATACAAGAGATTCTCGCCCCATTTGCAAATGAAAAGACTGATGAAATCAAACAAAAGTTGGCTAAGATAGAATCTGATGTTGAATCAATGGGTATGACTATTGATGCTCTTCAAGACAATACTCCCAAAAAGCAAGAATATATTGCTTTGCAGAAACAATTATCTCAAGGCTCAGATATGTCAGCACTCGAAAGCGACGTCTATTCTGCACTGTATTCATTCTTTAATCGTTACTACGACGAAGGAGATTTTATCTCTAAACGTCGTTATAAAGAAGGTGTCTATGCCATTCCATATGAAGGTGAAGAAGTAAAACTGTATTGGGCTAACCAAGACCAGTATTACATCAAGACTGCTGAAAACTTCAAGGATTATTCATTTGTTACAAAGGAAGGGATAAATGTTCATTTTCGCTTGGTTGATGCTACAATCGAGCAGAATAATAATAAGGAAACTGACGATTCTAAACGTGTGTTCATGCTGTATACAGAAAATGATGAGCGGCCTGAATTGAAGACATTCGAATGGAATGCTGAATCAAAGGAACTAATCATTCGCTTTATCTTTGACATACCTGCAGACAAAAAGAAGAACTATGTTGATGATAACTATGCAAAAATTCGTGAATATATTATTGGTGTACCTGAATTGATGATGCCATTGATGTACCAAACATCAACAGACCCCAAAAAACCTGTAACTTTGATTCAGAAACATCTTAACGGATATGTAGCAAAGAACACATTCGATTATTTCATCCATAAGGATTTAGGTGGATTCCTCACACGTGAACTTGATTTCTTTATCAAGAACGAAGTAATGCATCTCGATGACCTTGACACAGATGACGAAGTACGTGCAGAAAGTTATCTTGCAAAGGTGCGTGCGGTAAAACGTATCGGTAAAGAGATAATCACATTCTTGGCGCAGATAGAGAATTTCCAGCGCAAACTTTGGCTGAAGAAGAAGTTTGTGGTGGAAACAAATTGGTGTATCACTCTCGATCATATTGATGAATCGTTCTATCAAGAGATAGCTGATAACAAAGCACAGATTCAAGAATGGATTGATATGTATGCTATTAATGAGATTAAAGGAAGTCTACATACAGTTGCATTCACAAATCCTCTAAGTATAGATTTTTTAAAAGAGAATCAGAACTTGATTATTGATACAAAGAATTTTCCTACCACATTCCGTGACCGTTTAATTGCATCTATAGATAATATAGATGAGAACACTAATGGTTTGATGATAAATAGCGATAATTATCAAGCTCTAAGACTAATAAAAAATCAATACTCCAATAGAATTCAAACCATATATATAGACCCTCCATATAATACTGATGCTACACCAATATTATATAAAAATGGATATAGAGATTCATCTTGGTTATCATTAATGCAGAACAGATTATTTGAAGGAAAATCATTATTGGTTGATACGATTGGATATTATTCTATAGCTATAGATGATACTGAACTTCACAATTTATACAAAGTCCTGGAATTTACTCTTCCTAACTATAATATATTTCAAGTCATTGTTAATCATTATCCTGGTTCTGGAACAGGCAGAAGTAATGTAAGTAAAACCCATGAATACAACTTATTTGCAGTAAAAAAGAATAGTGATATATTGCGAGGAAAAGCTAAAAATGCAGGAGAAAGAGTAAGAGGGTTCTGTCGAAGTGGTACTGGTGATAATAATTTTCGATATGGCAGACCTAATAGTTTCTACGCAGTATTAGTTGACCCAACAACTCACACTATTAAAGGTTTTGAAAAACCTCCATTAATAAGCGAAGACTACCTAACCTCAAATACAAATGAAGGTTATCTACGTGTATACCCATTAGGAGCAGACGGAGCAGAAAGATGTTGGAGTTTAGGATATGAATCTGCTAATGAGTATTGGAAAAACGATATGCTATTTTGTTCTGATAACAACGTAATTAAAAGACGCTATTTTGATGATGAGAATAGAGATTTATTACCAAGCCTGTGGGTAGATTCAAAGTTTAGTGCTGTTGTTAATGGTACTAACTTATTAACAAAAATGTTTGGAGACTCTGGTAGATTTCCATTTCCAAAGTCACTTTATACAGTAGAAGAAGCAATAGAAGCAGGCACATTTGACGATAAACAAGCTATTGTTCTTGATTATTTTGCAGGCTCAGGAACCACAGGACATGCTGTAATTGACTTAAACCGAAAGACTAATGGAAACAGAAAGTATATCCTTGTTGAAATGGGTGAATACTTTGAATTGGTTACCAAAACAAGAGTAAAGAAAGCAATTTATTCTTCTGAATGGGATAGTGGTAAACCAACAGAGCATAACAATGGTATTTCCCAAATAATGAAATATATGCGTCTTGAAAGTTATGAGGATGCGTTATCAAATATATCTCTTGATGGGAAAGGCTCATTCTTCGGCTCTAACTTAGGAGATGAATACCTAATAGGCTATATGCTTGATATGGAAGCAAAAGGCAGTTTACTAAATCTTGATGCTTTCATCTCTCCATTTGAGTACAACATGAAGATTACAGAAAAGAATGAATGTAAAGAAAGACGAGTTGATGTCGTTGAAACCTTCAATTATCTTATTGGTCTTTCTGTTCATAGTCAATCTTCAATCTCCTACTTTTCAACCAAAGAAGCTGTTAATCCTCCATATGAGGGTGCAGTTGATTTGCAAAAAGACCTTAATGGAGTTTATGGATTCCGTCAAATCGAAGGAACATTACCAGATGGTCGTAAGGCTTTGATTATATGGCGTAACATTAATCAAGATAATATTATAGCGAGCAATGCTGCACTGGATGCCTATTTCTCGAAATATCGCATCAATCCTGCCGACCGTGAGTTTGATGTGATATATATCAATGGAGATAACAACCTTGAGAATCTGCGTCTTGACGATGAGCAATGGAAAGTAGTGCTTATCGAAACAGAATTCAATAAACGAATGTGGGAGGAATAACGAAATATGGCAAAAAAGAAAAGTTCACCATCAGTCAGCTTTGAAACCTATTTGGTCTTATTCCGTTACTTTCTTGGTGAGATAGGCACTACCGAACTGAAAAGTTTGGGTAACAAGCTCAACAGCGCTGAATATGAAGGATTGGATGAAAACGGCAATACTTATTTTCATCATTACATAGCTCAGATAACAAAGATGAAACATTGTAGTATCACAACCGATAAGTTGCGAGAATACGATGAGAGAATCTGTCGATATACAAAAGAAATTGGAGAGAAACGTGGTGGTATCAGTTTGAAGTATTTCCAATACATCTCGCTGCTATTTACTGAGATGTATCTCGATAACTACTTTGCAGACAGATCAGCTTTCTGCAAGTCGCTTAACGAATTCATTGATAGCGAAAACGCAAGAACACTTGGTGCTCTTACGATGGAACCATATACCATTAACTCTATGAATAAGTTAGCGTATATGTGTGCCACAGGTAGTGGTAAGACACTTTTGATGCACATCAACATAAAGCAATTTATATTCTATTTGAAGCGTGCAAAACGAATAAACGGCAGTATCGCTATCAATAAAATTATTGTGCTTTCGCCAAATGAAGGAATGAGTAAGCAACATTTAAGTGAGCTTACTCTTTCTGGAATTAAAGCCACTATCTTCAACAAAGATGGTGGCAGTATGTTTAGCGGACAAAATGAAGGTGTTGCTATCATTGATATGAACAAGCTCAAGGAAGAAGGCAAAGTGAAAACTGTGTCGGTAGATAGCTTTGAACGTAATAACCTTGTTCTTGTGGATGAAGCCCATCGTGGAATGTCTTCAACAGATGGTGTTTGGTACGACTATCGTACACGATTAAGCGAAGAAGGTTTTGCCTTTGAGTACTCAGCTACATTCAAACAAGCACTGAATGCCACATCTTCAAAAAAGGAAGACAGGCAGATGGTAGCGGAATATGGCAAGTCTATAATAATGGACTACTCTTATAAATATTTCTATGGCGATGGCTATGGAAAAGATTATCGTATCTATAACCTCAGAGCAGGTATTGATGATAATCACCGTCATTTGTATTTGATAGGTTGTTTGCTTTCCTTCTTCCAACAAGTGAAGTACTCTATTGAAAAACGAACCGAACTGATTCCTTTCAATATAGAGAATCCATTATTAGTGTTTGTTGGAAACCGTGTAACGGCATCAACATCAAAAGATGAGTTGAGTGATGTTCAAGAAGTGCTATGTTTTATCGACAGATTTGTTCGTAACAAACAAGAAAGCATCCGTTGTATAGAGCAAGTGAAGTCAGAAGAAACAGGTCTTACCGACAAATATGGACGTGATCTATTTTCACACGATTTCAATGCGCTAATAGATGTGTATGGCCAATTACCATCAGCGCAAGTGCTATATGAAGATATGCTTCATCTGATATTCAATACCGACACTGTTTCCGATGCTCCACGATTGCACATTGAAGCCATAAAGCAAGTGCAAGGTGAAATTGCAATGAAGATTGGCGAATATGGTGATTATTTTGGTGTGATAAACATTGGAGATACAGCTAATCTTATTAAGGCTTGTGAAGCAAAAGGAATAGTCAGCAGAAGCGAAGAATTCGTTTCTACTTCACTATTTAGTAGCATCAACGATAAAGAATCAAAGGTTAGAATACTTATCGGTTCACGAAAGTTTACCGAAGGATGGAACAGCTGGCGTGTGTCTACAATGGGATTGATAAATTTTGCCAAAGGTGAAGGTTCGCAGGCAATTCAGTTGTTTGGTCGTGGTGTTCGTTTGAAAGGATATAAAGGAATGCTAAAAAGATCTACATGCCTTGACGATACCTCAGTAAAACCTTTGCGATATATGAATTGCGTAGAAACACTTACCATTTTTGGTGTGAAGGCGCAATATATGGAGGATTTCAAGAAATTCCTTGAACAGGAAGACGCTCCTATCAATGATGATATTATTGAAGTGACTCTGCCAGTAGTCAATCGTTATGATGAAATAAAGACAAAGAAACTCCGTGTCATAAAAGTAAAGGACGGAAAGAATTTCAAAAAGCAAGCACGACGTATGGTGCTCGATGTACCCAAAGAAGACTTCATGCGATACCTTGTTCGTAGTAAGTCGGTACTAGATTGCCGAAGCAAGATTCAATCCATTGAATCATCAGGCTCATTAAAAATGAATATTCAGGTGATTGATACAAGATTCACGATTCCAGCGTCAACACTTGCCTTGCTTGATTATTATCGCATTTTTGATGAGATTCAGCAATACAAGAATGAAAAGTCTTATTTCAATATCAGCATTGATAGGAACAAGCTGAAACCTATTCTTGAAACAGATGGTTGGTATGAACTAATTATTCCAGAAAAGCAACTTGAAATAGATTCAATTCGCAAAATTGAGTATGCCACAGATTATGCAATTATGGCATTAAAGTCTTATATGGACAAATTCTGCAAATTCGAGCAAGAAAGATGGGAAGCACCATTGCTTGAATTTCAAGAAATATCGGCTACTGACAATAATTTTGTAGATGAATATACTTTCACTGTTACACCACAAAATAGCTTAGATACTACTGGTGAAGAATTGGATAAATTCATTGGAGATATAAAGTCTATTCTTGCAGATAATAATGGATTGAACGAATACGAAAAGAAGTTTGACTTCAACAAAAATCTGTGTCTGTTCGATTTCCGTTCTCATTTGTATGCACCATTGGTATGCTTGAAAAAGGGAAATACCAATATACAGATTACCCCTGTCAGTTTGAATGAAGATGAAAAGCTGTTTGTTGATTATCTGAAGGAATTTACAGAGAATAATGGTGATGTACTTGAAAACAAATCTCTTTATCTTCTAAGAAATAAAAGTAAGGTGGGTATGGGATTCTTTGTTGCAGGTAATTTTTATCCTGATTATATCTTATGGATAGACACACCTGAAAAGCAATATATCACATTTGTCGATCCGAAAGGTTTGCTTCGTATTATGCCTGATGACCCTAAGATTGAATTTTACAAAACAATCAAGGATTTGGAAAAACAGTTAGCACCGACAGCAGGTGATAAGCAGATTGTTCTTAATTCATTTATTATGTCTGCAACAAAATCGGCAGATTTGCATGAATGGTGGCATTGGGATAAAGCCACAAGAGAGGCACACAATGTCTATACTCTTGATGATGATCAATGTGTTATCAGTATGATAAATAAAATATGCCTTTTACAAAGTTAATATATAAATAGAAAACTATGTTAGGACAAGTCACTATATCTTATCGTAAAAAGGGGGGGATATGAGGTTTTATGGGTGGAGATATGGCTGTTCGGAAGAAATGTATTATTTTCGTGGAAACCAAAGATAAATATATGCTGCGCTGATATGAAAATGAATAAGGCTGAAATATATAAAAATGCGTTCCGGCTGTTCTTACAGGACAATTACGAGAAGGTGACGGTGGTAAAACTGGAGAAAGCTATCGGATTGTCGTGCCGGGGTATCTATCATCATACGAAGGATAAGCTGGGACTGTTCAAGGGGGGTAGATACCTATATCTTTGAACCGCACAAGGTGGAAAATAAGTTCGTGTTTGCGGAAGATATTTCATTACGGGACTTCCTGCAAACCTATATCGAAGGGGTGGAAAGGACAATGGATTATCTAAGCAATGAACTGAGTGTGGATAGAAAGGAATGTGCCAAATGCTATTTTTAGTCCTTGTTCCAAGCGTACAAGTATTATCCGAACTTTGTGGATAAAATGGATGCTATCTTTGAGAAAGACTAACAGATGTGGCGAAAGATAATTGATAAGGCAATCGCTTCGGGCAAGGGAACGTGTGGCAACAGCCGTCAATATAGCTGAGGTTTATACTAAGTTC
>OJQX01000406.1_pt1 | contig 27372 bp, 16 predicted proteins | sample 1599031 | NCBI WGS metagenome assembly OJQX01 (sample SAMN03922513, study PRJEB24848) | human gut metagenome | isolation source: stool sample | host: Homo sapiens | place: Germany | collected 2010-02 | reverse complement strand
GATAACACCGACAATACTTATCAGCAAAAGCTATACGCAAGTACGATCTCTACACTGACCGAAGGTAGTACCCAGGGACATTACACCATCCAAAAGGTGAACGAGACACAGACGTATGCCGACTTCATGGTGAATATCAATAAACGCATTGACGACTTCACGGTAGTAGTCAATGCCGGTACTTCATTGAGCGACAACTCCAGTGATTTACTGGGTTACGGTGGTCCGATTCGCGACACGGGAGTGCCCAACGTATTCAATGTATTTGATTTGGACAATGCCAAGAAACGGGCAACACAGGAGGGTTGGGAAGAAATGACGCAGTCTATTTTTGCCAGTGCGGAAATAGGATGGAAAAGCATGCTGTACCTGACGTTGACCGGACGTAACGACTGGGCTTCCCAGTTGAAAGGCTCGAATCCTACTTCTTTCTTCTATCCATCGGTAGGTCTTTCGGCAGTAATCAGCGAAATGGTGACATTACCCAAAGCGATTGATTACCTGAAAGTACGCGGGTCATTCAGTTCTGTGGGTACCCCCTACCCGCGTTTTCTGGTACAACCGACTTACAGCTATGACCCTACCAAACAGGACTGGAACGCCAAAACCCATTATCCTATCGGCAAACTGAAACCGGAACGTACCGACTCCTGGGAAATAGGTGTGGACGGAACTTTCTTCAAGGATTTCAAAGTCAGTGGTTCATTCTACTATGCCAATACCTATAACCAGACATTCGACCCGAAAATCACCGTGTCTTCCGGCTATTCGACTCTTTATGTGCAAACCGGTTATGTACGCAATCTCGGTGTCGAGGGGCTACTCTCTTACGGACATACATGGCGCGACTTCGGATGGAACAGTAACTTCACTTTCTCCTGGAATAAAAACAAAATTGTGGAGTTGGTTAAGGACTATGTGCATCCCGAAACCGGAGAAATCGTCAACAAAGACCGCCTTGAACTAAAAGGACTGGGATATACCAAATTTATCCTGAAAGAAGGAGGCACACTGGGAGACCTGTACACGAATGCCGACTTCATACGTGACGATAAAGGCTATATCCAGATAGACAAAAATGGGGATGTCGCCAAAACGGATAATCTACCTGACATCAAATTAGGCAGCGTATTTCCTAAAGCAAACCTGGCATGGAACAACAGCTTTTCTTACAAAGGTATTTATGCGGGATTCCAATTAAGTGCCCGCCTGGGAGGTATTGTTTATTCAGCCACACAGGCTGCTCTCGACCAATATGGCGTGTCCGAAGTATCTGCTGCCGCCCGTGACCGTGGCGGAGTACTCGTCAACGGACGTAGCTGGGTGAACGCACAGCAGTATTACGAGATTGTAGCTACCTCAAGCGGGCTGCCGCAATATTATACGTATAGCGCTACAAATCTGCGTTTGCAGGAAGCGCACATCGGATACACCATCCCCCGCAAATGGTTGGGTAATATCTGCGACATCAACGTCTCTGTAGTGGGACGTAACCTGTGGATGATTTATTGCAAAGCACCTTTCGACCCGGAAGCGATTGCCACAACAAGCAATTTCTATCAGGGAATCGACTACTTCATGATGCCCAGTACACGCAATTTTGGTTTTAATGTAAAGATTAACTTCTAAAACTATGAATACTCAAATGAAAGAATACAGAAAAGCAACCCTCCGACTGGCATACCTGCTAACGCTGATGCTATGGACGGGAAGTTGTATCGATATGGATATCAATCGTAATCCTTACGAGACAACGCAGGATGAACTGATGCGCGAAAACCATATCATCGGTTCGTCTCTAAAGAGCATGGAAGCATTGGTGGTCCCCACACAAGAGCATCTTTATCAATTTGTGGAAGCGATGTGCGGAGGAGCCTACGGGCGTTATTTTGGAGAGACGCGTGTGGGTTGGACTGAAAAATACTCGACTTATAATCCCAAGTCGGATTGGCTGAAGGCTTCGTTCTCCGATCCTATCTCGGAAATGTATCCTTCCTACCGGGATATTATCAACCGTACCAATGACCCCGTCGCACTGGCATTCGCCAAGATTCTGCGAGTCGCTATCATGCACCGGTCTACGGATATGTTCGGACCGATTCCCTATACCAAAGTATTGGGAGATAAAACGGAAGGTGACGGCCTTAGTGCTCCTTATGATTCTCAAGAGGAGGTTTATGTGGCTATGTTCAAGGAATTGGAAGAAGCAGATGAAGCTCTGAAAGAGAATCTCGGTCTAAGTGCGGAAGGATTTAAGAAACTGGATAATCTTTATTATGGAGATGTGCGGAAATGGTATAAATACCTTCACTCGTTACAGCTTCGCATGGCCATGCGTATCGTTTATGTGAAACCGGAACTGGCCAGGGAAATAGCCGAGAAAGCCGTAGCCGCAGGTGTGATAGAGAACAACGAGGACAACGCACAACTGCATGTAGAGGAGAATCGTTCAGCTCTCTGTTTCAATGATTGGAAGGATTACCGGATAGCTGCGGAAATCGTTTCCTATATGCAGGGATATAACGATCCGCGTCTGGAAAAATACTTCACCCAGGGAAAGTATCAGGATGATACCGATTACTATGGGCTACGCATTGGTATTCTTCCTTCCAAAGTGACGGACGACGAGTTGATACAAACCTATTCCAACCGTTTGATGACTGCCAATGATACGTATATGTGGATGACTGCCGCCGAAGTCACATTCCTTCGTGCCGAAGGTGCCCTGCGGGGATGGGCAATGAGCGGAGATGCCCAACAGCTATATGAGAAGGCGATCACCCTTTCCTTTGAGCAATGGGGCGCAAGCGGAGCAAGCGGATACTCCCAGAATAAAGCATTGGTGCCGGGAGCTTACAAAGACCCGAGAGGTACATACAGCGCCCAATCTCCGAGCAGCATCACCATTGCCTGGAACGAGGACAAGGAGAATACCCGTTTCGAAGAAAACCTGGAACGTATCATTACTCAAAAATGGATTGCCATGTTTCCTCTGGGCATTGAAGCCTGGTGCGAACATCGCCGCACAGGGTATCCTAAATTTCTTCCGATAATGGACAACAAGGGAGTGGGAATCACTAACCTGACACTGGGAATACGACGTCTCTCCTATCCTGCCGAAGAATATCAGCTGAATGCGGAAAATATGCTCGGTGCCCTGCGAAAGCTCAATGGAGAAGATAACGGCGCTACCCGCTTATGGTGGGACTGCAATCCGAATGTAAAATAATGTGGAACTTAAACCCAAGATACAATGAAACAGAATTCATTCATAAGTGTCATATTGACCGTAGCCTGCTCACTGATGTTCGTTGCCTGTAGCGACTGGACAGAACCGACACCGGTTGATTACAACCCTATATTTCCCGACGAACAAGACCCCAGCTTGTATGAAAAATACGAGCAAAGTCTGAAAGAATACAAAAACCGGAAGCATACGTTAATGTTAATACGTTTTGCCAACAATCCGGGTACAACATTGGGCGAACAGGATTTCTTGCGTTCCTTGCCCGATAGCGTAGATTTTGTGGTGCTGACCAATGCTGATAATCTGTCCGTATATGATAAGGAAGACATATCCAAACTCAAACGGACCGGCACCAAATTTCTCTATTACAAGAATTTATCCGAATTCTACGACCAATGCGAAGAGACAGAAAACCTGGAAGAATTCAAAACGAAAATGAATGCGGCATTGAAAAACGGGGAGAGTGATGAATTTGACGGTTATTATGTGCAGTTTGGTCGTGCCGGAAGTATGATGCATGTCGATTTCTTCAATGAGGTAACGACGGCTATCCGGGAAAAACTTGCCGCTATCGGCGGTCCGAAAGCTAATAATGGAAAGTTGGTTTTCTTTGATGGCATCGTCACATTTACAGTGGATTATAGCGGAAGATACGAAGAGCCGTTCATCGATTTGGTAGACTATTTCGTGGATGGGCAAATTGTGTTGCTTGAAAGCTCACTCGAAATAAAACTGAATATGAGCCAACCTGTAGGTTTCTATGGGAAAATGCCCAAAGAGAAAGTGATAACGACAGCCACTCCTCCGACCGATGACGGTAAAACCGGTATCATCAGCCGGGAAGATTTGGATGTTATACAAACCTCGGAAGGGATGGCCTACATCATCAATCATTTCATCACAGGACTGGGTAACAATGGTCCGCTGGCAGGAGTTTCTATCTACAATGCCAATGAAGATTATCTCGCCACCGATGGGGTGACTAACTACCGCCGTATACGTGATGCTATCCAAAAACTGAACCCATCACCGATTAATTAATGAAAGGAGGAACTATGAAACGATATAAAATAATCATCTCTCTGGCTGCAATCATCTGCGGACTGATGATTGCCTGTGACAATACGGATTACAGCAATAAAGCACCATTCGACAACATGGTCTATATCAAGGAAGCCAGTAATAGCAATTCAGAAAGAGTGACTTTCCGAAATACGCTGAATGAACAGAAACGTGCCTTCAGCGCCAAGTTGACTTACCCGGCAGGAAAAGACATCGTAGTGAAGCTGAAAGCGGATCCCGGACTGATAAACGAATTCAATGCCCGGCACGGGACTGATTATGGAATGCTGGATAGTAAATATTATAGTCTGTCGAACAGCGAACTGATTATCAAAGCCGAAAAGAGTGAATCATTAATTGATACGATCTATTTTAATAACCTATTAGATCTGGAGATTGATAAAACTTATCTGGTTCCGCTCACCATCTCTGAAACGTCGGGTGGCGTTCATCTATTGAACGGTTCGAAAACATTGTTCTATCTGGTGCGCCGTTCAAGCGCTATCACGGTAGCCGCCAACCTGAAAGACAATTATCTGGAAGTGCCTACTTTCCTCGACGAAGAGAAAAATGCCTGTCTGAAAGAATTAGGTCAGATTACCATGGAAGCACTGGTATATGTAGAGGACTTTACATACAGCGGACCAAGCAATACGGCCGGTGCGTCGGATATCAGTACGATCATGGGAGTAGAACAGCATTTCTTAATGCGTATAGGTGATACAAGTTTCCCACGCCAACAGTTGCAGATGCAGGGACCGGACGGAGTCAAATTCCCCGCCGCCGACAGGGCTAAGTCACTGAATGCAATGACATGGTATCATATAGCGCTGGTGTACAACGCCAAGGAACATTTTATTGCCTATTATGTGAACGGACAACTGCAAAGTCAGGATATCTCTTATGGAAAAGGAGCTACTGTGGATATCTGTGGAACGCCGGATTGCGAATTCCAGATAGGACGCTCTTATGAAGATGAGCTACGGCAACTCAACGGTAACATCGCAGAGATACGTATCTGGAACACTTGCCGTACGAAAGAGGAAATCTGGACGAATATGTATAAAGTGGAAGATCCTGAAAACGAAGAAAGCCTGCTTGCTTACTGGAAATTTAATGAAGGTGAGGGAAACATTGTCAAGGACCATTCGAAACACGGATTCGATGCAGTATCTGCCGAACCTCTTGTGTGGCCGACGGGAATCGAAATTCCACAAATCAACAAGTAATCATTCACTTTAAAGATAACCATGGACATGAAAAGAAATATAAACTTCAAAAATGTTCTCTGCATGGCTGCCATTACATTAGTAACCGGCATGCTAGGAGGCTGCGAAGATAATTCCATTGCCACTCCCGTAGGTAAATTACCTAACGAGACGGCTTTAGACAATAACTTTGGCATGCTAAAATGTGATATGACAACCAGTGACCTGGAAATCACCATGACCAATACCAAGACTCCCGATTTTGCATTCTTCTACCAAACGGTGAAGCCGGTGGCACAGGACACCCGAATCACAATGAAAATCGACCTCGACTTAGTAGACAAATACAATGAAGAACACGGCACGGAATACCGGAAAATGTCTACTATCAGCATTGAGGGCATCAGTAACGATGGTGCAATGACTATTAAGGCAGGAGATACAATGTCGGATACTATCATGGTACGCCTGAATCCGCTAGGCACATTGCATGATTATTCTTTGCTCCCTGTTACCGTAGAACTGCCGGAAGAAAGCGGAATTCGTCCGTCACGGGATAGTAATGAAATCTATTACAAGATTTATTATAAACGCTCTACTTATCCGTGGTTGAGCCCGATGAAGGCTGATATGAAAAAGTTCAAGATGGTAGGGTTTATTGATGGCGAAAAAGTCAACGCCTCCATTGCCAAAGAATTTATCATGGTATTATATGATAATGAAACATTCGGTCCCGGACATTACGAGTTATGGGAAACGTCGTGGTATGCCTATTTATATGACATCATTAATGTGAATGCCGCAACACTGGGATATGCGAATGGAAAAGTGACTCTGAACCAATCTGACAATTTCAAAAAGCAGTTAAGCAATATGTCGTCACTCTCCAGCTATGGTATAAAGCGTTGCGTCACCCTTAAAGCAGAAGGGACCGGTTTGGGATTCTGCAACCTGACAGATGAGCAGATTACAGCCTTTGTAGCGGAAGTCAAGAAGCTCGCCAACTACCGTGTAGATGGCATTAATCTCATGGACGAAGGTGCCGAATATGGTATAAACGGACATCCGGCTGCCAATGCGACCTCGTATCCGAAGCTCATCAAAGCACTACGGGAATCTTTAGGCAAGACCAAACTGATTACAGTTACCATAACAGGTGATCCAGCCGGTTCACTAGCCTCCGAGGCTGCGGGTATCAGAGCAGGTGAATATATTGATTATGCCTGGACATGGGTAAATACCAAAATTATGAATCCATGGGAGGATAGCTCGATTGAAAAACCAATAGCAGGACTGGACAAATCTCAATATGGCGGTTTCAGCACCGACGAATATACGTTCGATTATGAAAATGACGAATCGTATCCGGAAACGTTACGAGAAAAGTTATATGACAAAGGTCTTGGCAAACTTTACGTAATGCGTAATATCCCTTTCTGGTCGGACGCACTGGAAGCAACACCATATCATGCTAACATAAATGCAGGGGCAGCAGCCTTTTATAGAGTGGAAGGAGGCCATAAATATGAACCGGACATCAACTATTTGCATAATGGAAAATACAAGGATATGAAAGGGGATAAAAACTATTACGAGATGTAGAATTATCAATTAAACAGGGGAGGAAAAACAATTCCTTTCCTTATTAACAGGAGCTTACGCGCCTATTATCTGTAAAATAATATAACCGGAATTTTAACCATCTATTTGGTTAAAGTTCCGGTTTCACTATTTCCACCAAATATCATCAATTAAAATAATACAAAAACACAACACTTATCACCTACAAAACAACACCAAACAATAACAATACACCATTTGCCAATAACTCATCATTTATTTATTATACCAAATCATTACTTTTACTCCGCAAAAACAAACTATATTTCAATAAAGAAAACATGTTTACTTTACCTTAGAAATTACATATGAAAAAGCATATTGTGATACTGATAGCCCCAAAAGATTACAGTATCAAATACAAGATACGCCCACCACCGTCAAAGAATCTCTATTTAGTATTATATATTCAGAAAAAATGATCTATTAATTATTGTCACTTGGAGGAAAGTAGATATTCCTTAAAGAATGATTCAAGACGTAAGGATTTAAATCTGCATACGGAACTCGCTTTCTTAGTATTGACCTTCAAAGAACAAATAATTTTGGGATTAGACTGTTTGAGTTTAGTAATGCCCTAAATCACACTCGTTGTGCATTTTCTCATACCCCCCTCAACTAAAAAGGAATAGAGCTATACAGTCCAAGTGACTTCAACAAAAAATAAATATGAAATACTTAATGATAACGTCACTATTTGTCTCTATTATAGATGCAAATATCTTTCACCAGTCTCACTTCTTCTTACTACTTACAGCCGGAGGAATTTCATTGTATTGGCTTTTATCTCATTTTTTCACTATCCATAAAGAAATCAAAATCTTGAAAGAGGAAAACCAATATTTCATGGATTCTTTTCAAAGCATCCGCAACCCTATCACACTCGTTCATACCCCTCTAAAAACAGTTTGTGATGATAGTTGTCCCGAAGACATAAAGAAAATGCTATCACTAGTCATTCGCAATATAGGCTATCTTGATGAGCACCTGACTAAATTAATGAACCTGAAACACCTGCTCATCTACTCCAAACAGATGGATATTGCCGAATATGAGCTGGGAAATTTCATTAATAACAGAGTCCATTCATTGAAAGATTTCGCTACGGACAAGCGGATTAAGTTAGAAATAAAAACAGAGTTTAATTATGCCAGTGTCTGGTTCGATCAAAGTAAAATCTCTCCCATCATTGATAAATTCATAAAAAACGCAATAGAACATTCGAAACCTGAAGATAAAAGGATTATCTTTTCAATTTCTTCTAATTCCGAACACTGGGAACTTAAAACGTTCGATGCCAACAAGGGCAAATTGCTAACATGTTATAGGCGCCAAAAGTATCAACTGACTAAACGCAAATCAGAGTTCAGATATGCATTTGCCAAAAGTGTACTCTGCAAAAAATTAATGAAACTATGTGATGGGAATATTCTTATCAATCATTCAACCCACACTGTCTCACTAAGATTTCCTACAACAAATTCAGAAAGAAAGGTATCCGGATATAATATCATACACTCTGCAAAAAAGCCGGAAGAAAGAAAGACTGATGCTTTATTGGGTAAGATTGCTCATAAAAAAAGTTCAATCAAGCCTACTGTTGTTCTCGCTGACAGTAATGAAGAATTCAAATCTTATTTGGAAGAATGTTTATCAAAGGATTTTGATGTGAAAAGTTTCGGGAATGGCTCTGAAGCTTTAGAATGTATAAAAGAGAAATATCCTGATTTAGTGATTTGCGACCTTATGCTGCATGGAATGTATGGCTATGAACTGTCATCAAGACTAAAGACATCAGGAGAAACATCCGTTATTCCTATCATCCTTTACGGTTCACGTATAGATATAGGACAACGCAACAAAAGAGAAAGTTCCCTGGCCGACATCTTTTTATATGTGCCTTTCCACATCGAAGATTTAAAGATAGAAATGAATGTGCTTATCAAAAACAACCGTTCTCTAAGAAGATCATTCTTGCAGACAGTTTTCGGAAAGCAGTTCTTGGAAAAGGAAGAAGAGAAAGTTTTAGATGATAGTAATTACACATTCATCAATCAAGTAAAAGAATTTATTCTAAAAAATATAGATAAGGAAAATCTGACGATAGATGAAATTGCCTCTGAACTGTATATGAGCAGAACTGCTTTCTTTAATAAATGGAAAGCACTGACGGGAGAAGCACCGAAGTATTTTATTTACCGGATTCGTATGGAAAAAGCACGTGAGTTATTGGAGAGTGGAAAATACTCTGTCCAGGTTATTCCTGAAATGATTGGATTGAAAAATCTTAAGAATTTCCGCCATAAATACAAAGAGTATTTCGGGATAACCCCAAGCAAGTCCATTACGAAAAAGCTATAAAATAAAAAGAATATTTTATAGTTGAAGATCCCATGAACAGGGATCTTCATGGCAATACTCATATAAAAAAAACATTCTATTTTTTATTTCCTTATGCAGTATTTCACAAATACCGGCATTTACTTTATGTACGTACACCTTAATTTTGAAAATTAATAATCTAATTTAAAACAGTATGAAAATTATAACTGAAATAAAAAAAGCTTGTTGTTTTAATCGTTTTGCTTTCCTTGTAGTGTCATTAGGCCTGATAACCACTTTCACAGCATGTAGCAGTGATGACGATTCTGATATTCCCGTATATTCACTTAAAGATGTGGATGGAAATTATTCCGGTAATATGCTGACAGAAACTGCTCCATCCGTCAATCCACAAAACTATTCCTCGAAAGAAGAACAGCCCAAGGAGCCACAGTTACCGCTGAAATAAAGGACAATCAGATTATGATAAAAAAACTTCCGGTAGATGATCTGATTAAAAGTATTGTCGAGGAAGAAATAGCCGAAGTTATCATTGAGAATCTGGGTGATATCAATTACAATATTCCTTATACTGCTGCCTTTAATGATGATAGCAAAGGCTCCATTCTACTTCAATTAAAACCTGAACCTTTGGAAATAAAATACACGATCCCTACCCAAGTACAAACAGAGGGAGAGGAAGCTCCTCAAATTACTGTAAAAGTAACCATAGAAGCGGAAGAAAAGGGTCAATATACATATAAAGATAAAAAACTCACCTTTGTAATCAAAGCCACCCAAGTGGAAGTAGAAGGAGAGCCGCTTGAAAACTTTTCGGTTACCACATTCAGTTTCGACATGGTCAAAAAGTAACTGATCGGATAAACTTTCCCAACGTATTTTCATTATGATGGGAATTGCCTCCAAAAAGAGTATGCCTGCACACAGCGCGCATACTCTTTTTTTATACCTTTGTGAAATAACCAACGATATGAAAATGACTACAACTGAAAACATCCGGAAAGAATTACAAGCATTAGCAGATTCCAAATATCAGGAATTTCATTCTTCTCTCCTCCCAGGAGCAAACAACATTCTCGGCGTACGCATCCCCCAACTGCGGACAATGGCCAAAGAAATTATTAAGAAAGAAGACTGGCGTACATTTGTCGAATCAACCGATACGATTTATTATGAAGAAACAATGCTTCAGGGAATGATTATCGGACTGGCAAAAATGGAACTTGAAGAACAAATGAAATACGTAACGATGTTCATTCCCCGTATAGATAATTGGGCTGTATGCGACATATTCTGCAGTGAACTGAAAACTGCCGTGAAAAAAGGAAAAGAAAACGTATGGCAATTTATCCAACTCTATCTGAAATCCTCTAAAGAATTTGAAATACGTTTCGGAATTGTGATGCTTTTCCATTATGTAGATGACGCGCATATCGATTCGTTACTGAAATATGCCGACTCATTCAATCACGATGCCTATTATGCACGCATGGCTATGGCATGGATGATATCATTGTGTTTTATCAAATTTCCCCAAAAGACAATGGAGTATCTGAAACATAGCACACTGGATAACTGGACTTACAACAAGGCACTGCAAAAAACAATCGAGTCATTCCGGGTAGATAAGGACACCAAGGACATTCTCCGAGAAATGAAAAGACGATAAATACCAAGCACGGTGAACATCCTGCCATCAGCATTCTGTTCACCGTGCTTCTTATTTCTTACCGTAGATACCGCTTTTATTTTCGCTCCTATGTATTTTTTGTTTATAATCCGGAAACACTAATTCCTCCTGACCTTTTTCCTTCTGCTTCTGCGTCTTTGTTGTTTCTGACGGCTATAACGCTGCCATCTTTTATAAATCATCCAACCACTCATCAATGCAACAACGACGAAAATAAGAATAGTGATACCCACTCCCAAATTATCTCCTTTAATACGCGACCAAATATCAAGAACTTCTTTTGTCTTATCGCCAAAATCACGAATCATGGCACATCGTTCCACCACCTTACGATCCGGATATTGTATTTTATCAATCTGCACGCTGTCTGCACCCGGTCCGAAAAAGTAACTTAAATCGGAATAATAATGAAGAGTGGTGTCTATCTTCTCTTCCAGTATTTCGGGAGTAGCTATGGAACTTACATATCCGCAGAAATCCATATTCCGCAAGGCTATATCCGGACGACACATAAAGTTGATAAAATAACTGGCTGCTTCCGGATTCCTGGCATATTTCGGGATCACCCAACCATCATACCAAATATTACTTCCTTCTTCGGGAACTTCATAATCCAAATCCACTCCTACCGCATTGGCCTCTTCAATCGCCCAGATTGCATCACCGCTCCAAGTCATATTCAGCCAAGCTTTATTTTTCGTCATCATTTCCTTGCCAAAGTCCGCTTCCCAGCCAGCAATGTTCGGTTTCAAGGCTTTTAAGTATTTTTCAGCCAACTCCATCGCACGTGGAGAATAGTCGTTCATCAACTCTTCCACTGTTACCGTTCCCTCCTTCAGTTCCTTTGCATGCGCATAAATCACGGCTGTTCCATAAGCATCACGATAACTATCCTTCATCAGGATCTTTCCGGCATACTTTTTATTCCAAAGGCAATCCCAGGACAGGGCTACCGAATCGGGCACATAAGCCCGGTTATACAGAATACCTGCCGTCCCCCACATATAACATACAGCATAGCGGCTGGCTTTTTCACCCGGCTGACTCAATTTATTAATCTGCTTACGAATAAATGGAGCCACATTATTCATGTAATTGGGAGAATGTGCAAAATTCGTGTCGATAGGTAGCAACAAATGCTTCCTCAGCATACGCTCGATGATGTATTCCGAAGGACAAACAACATCAAAATCTTCATGCCCCTTTTCAATTTTCGTCAACATGATTTCGTTGATATCGAATGTCTGGTAAACGATACGGATATTCTCACCGGTCTGTTCTTTATAATATGCCTGGAAATCCTCAAGTACACCTTCGCCGATGTAATCCGCCCAGTTGTAGATTTTAAGAACCCGCTCACGAGGTTCACCGGAATTATAACACCCGGTCAAAGCCAATAAGAGCAGGATAGCAGGAATTATTCTTTTCATATTATTTACGTAGTAGCACATTTGTAGTCTATTAATCTTTTTTCTTCGTTTTTCCTGCCCGGTAATTGATTACAACCAATAACGCCAGTACCACGACAAAAATGATAGCCGAAAGTGGACGAAGTTCCGGAGTCAAACCTCCCTTGCGGGCATCGGCGTAAATATAAGTAGAAAGCGTTTCCAAACCTTGATTACCGATAGTGAATACAGTTACGGCAAAATCATCAATGGATAGTGTCAGTGCAAGCATAAAGCCACTAATCATTCCCGGACGAATCTCCGGAATTATGACTTTCCACAAGGCCTGCATAGGAGTAGCTCCCAGGTCGAGGGCAGCTTCATAAATATTCGGATTCATCTGCTTCAAACGGGGCAATACACTTAAAACAACGTACGGGGTACAAAAAGTAATATGAGCAAGCACTACGGTTGTGTAGCCTTGTGTGATCCCCAGAGATACAAACAAAAGGAACAAGGATATACCGGTGATAATATCACCATTCAGAATAGGAATGCTGTTCACAAATCCGATCGCTTTGCGTGAACGGGCTTTCAGATTGAATATACCGATAGCAGCGATGCTTCCTAATAACGTAGATGCCGTTGCAGCCAGTAGAGCGATAGTGATCGTATTAATCAATGCATTCATCAAAGAATGATGAGCACCGGTAGTGAATAACGAAGAATAAAGTTTGGTAGAAAATCCCGTCCAGTTACCCAACACTTTCGCCTCTGTAAATGAGTAGATCACAATAATCACGATCGGAGAATAAAGCAAGAGCAGCAATATCCACAAATAAGTCTGTGCAAATATCTTCTTTACCATAGCCCGCCTCCTTCATTTGAGTTTTCCTTATCATCGGTGCTGAACAGGGAAGTAGCAGCTATCAATAGCAACATAATGAGCGAAAGTGCCGCTCCATAGTTCCACATACTGTTATTGATATTTTCCTGAATCGTCGTACCAAAGAGTTTGATGTTATTCATCGTCAGCAACTCGGCAATGGCAAATGTCGATATAGTTGGCATGAACACCATCATGATACCACTCATCACCCCCGGCATGGAAAGCGGAAGGACTGCTTTCAGAAAGACTTGCACAGGATTGGCTCCCAAGTCTTGCGCCGCCTCGATATAGCTATGATCCATCTTCTGCAAAGTATTGTAGATAGGATAAATCATGAAAGGGATAAAGTTGTATACCATACCGAATATCAACGCTCCCTCGCCCAACGGCACACTGAAAAAGTCGAATAAGGCAACAGTAGCAAGGGTACGCACCAGAATATTTACCCACATCGGCAAAATAAACAGTACGACCATCGTCTTGGAACGGTTCAGCTTGCTGTTACTCAATATCCAGGCAGCAGGATAACCCAATAAAATACAAACAAGGGTGGTAATAATGGCAATACCAATTGAATAGACAAAGGTATTGATTGCTTCGGGATGTTCGAAGAACTTCTGAAAATTGGCGAGTGTCAAATGGCCGCTATCATCGGTAAAGGCATATACGACAATTAAGAACAACGGTATAATCACAAAGATCGCCGAAAAAATAATGTAAGGGAGAGTCCAACTCTTACGTGATGACAAAAAGACTATAAACCTCTTATTCACTTCCTTTCCTGTTAATCGGTTATTTTAACTATACGAATAGCATCTGGAGGGATGGTAATACCTACACGGTCACCGTCATCCCATACATCGTTCGTATCTACAAATACATTCTCGTCCCAATCTGACAATACAGTCAGATGATAATGGTCACCCTTGTAAAGGATGAATTTCACCTCACCCGTCAGCGTTCCGTCTTCTTCATTATCCTGAAGAATCACCTTTTCAAAGTCTACTTCCACTTTGACATTCGTATCGAAAGCGATTCCCTCCACCGGAACACATTCAAAGTTACAGCCCAGGAATTCCACATGAGTAGCATCCAGCAATTTTCCTTCGAATGTATTGCAAACACGCTCTTTCTTCATAATATGAATATCGAAAGGCTTCACCAACAGACCGACTTCAGCCCCTACTTCAAAATGATGGTAATCCTGCACCAAGAATTCATATCCGCCGCACAACACCGTCATTTCATAATGCACTCCTTTAAAAATAGAAGTCTCTACCACTCCTACTAACTGTGCCATTTCCGAAACGGGGAAAATATAAAGATCCTCCGGACGAATGACTACGTCCACCGGAACATTCTCGCCAAATCCTTCATCCACACATTCAAACTCCGTACCGCAAAAACGTACGAGTTTATCATGAATCATGGTACCGTTGAGGATATTGCTTTCTCCGATAAAGTCCGCAACAAAAGCATTGATAGGTTCATTATAAATATCAATCGGCGTACCGATCTGCTGAATCTTTCCTTCACTCATCACGACAATCGTGTCACTTAACGTAAGTGCCTCCTCCTGATCGTGAGTGACGTACACAAACGTGATTCCCAAAGATTTATGCATTTCTTTGAGCTCCATTTGCATATCCTTACGCATTTTCAGATCGAGCGCTGCCAGCGGTTCATCCAACAACAACACTTCCGGCTCATTCACGATGGCGCGGGCAATAGCTACACGTTGTTGCTGACCACCGGAAAGAGAATCCACATCGCGGTATTCATAATCCGTCATGCCTACCATTTTCAAAGCAGCTTTCACCTTCTTCTCAATGGTCTGTTTCGGTGTTTTTTTCAGTTTCAGGCCGAAAGCGATGTTATCATACACATTCAAGTGCGGGAACAAGGCATATTTCTGAAATACCGTATTCACCGGACGCTTATGGGGAGGAGTTTGTGTTATTTCCATCCCCGAAATTCGGATTTCGCCTTCCGAAGCTGTCTGAAAACCAGCAATGAGACGCAACAACGTGGTTTTACCGCAACCGGAAGGACCAAGGATAGTCACAAACTCGCCCTTTTTCACGTTCAGAGTCACATCATCCAATGCTGTTTTATCGCCAAAGTACTTCGATACATGGCTCACCTCAATGATGGATTTATCTTCTTGCATATTCATACTAAAGTTTGGGCTGCAAAGGTACACATTTCTGCGGTTTCCACCTACGTGTTAATCTAATATAACAGTGTTTTTCGATGCCCGACAGAAAAAAAATCTATCTTTGCATAAATATTTATTCACCAATTTTACAAAAGCATGAAAAAGTTTACTTATTTAGTTATTGCAACGGCAGCGTTAAGCATGGTAGCTTGTACTGGCGGAAACAAAGCCGGATACACTATTACAGGTACAGTAGAAGGTGCAAGCGATGGTGACACCGTTTATCTTCAGGAAGCCAATGGTAGAAATCTGACCAAACTAGATACAGCCGTTATCACCAAAGGTACTTTTACCTTTGAAGGCACACAAGATTCTGTGGTTAGCCGTTATGTCACTTGTGAAGTGAACGGAGAACCGTTGATGATCGACTTCTTCCTGGAAAACGGAAAAATCAACGTTGCCCTGACCAAGGATAATGACGCTGTTACCGGTACTCCCAACAACGATGCATACCAGGAAATCAGAGCTCAAATCAATGACATCAGCAAAAAAATGAATGCCATTTATGAGGCAATGGGTAATACATCTTTAAGTGATGAGCAAAAAGAGGCTAAACAAAAAGAAGGTGCTCAGCTGGAAGAACAATATGACAAAGCAATCAAAGAAGGCGTACAAAAGAATATCACCAACCCGGTTGGAGTATTCTTGTTTAAACAAACTTTCTACAATAACTCTACGGACGAAAACGAAGCTTTGTTGCAACAAATTCCTGCTAATTTCCAGAATGACGAAACAATCGTAAGAATCAAAGAGATGACTGACAAGCAGAAAAAGACTGCTGTAGGTACTCAATTTGTTGATTTCGAAATGCAGACTCCGGAAGGAAAGACAGTGAAGTTGTCTGATTATGTAGGCAAAGGAAAAGTGGTATTGGTTGACTTCTGGGCTAGCTGGTGCGGTCCTTGCCGTCGCGAAATGCCTAACCTGGTAGAAACATACGCTAAGTACAAAGGCAAAAACTTCGAAATCGTAGGTGTATCTCTCGATCAGGATGGTGCTGCATGGAAAGAAGCAATTAAGAAGCTAGACATGACTTGGCCGCAAATGTCCGACCTAAAATTCTGGCAAAGTGAAGGTGCACAGCTTTATGCTGTAAACAGCATTCCTCACACTGTATTGATCGATGGCAGCGGTAAGATTATTGCTCGCGGTCTGCACGGAGAAGAACTTCAAGCTAAAATTGCAGAAGCTGTAAAATAACAGATCCAAAGAAAGACTTTTCCAAAGGCCTTGAAATTTATACAAGACTGTCTCAAATAGAAAATGAGACAGTCTTTTTTATTTGCGAGACTTTACGCCTCACTCTCCAAACAGATAAAAAATTCAGCCCCTGTCATTCTCAAAGAATACAGGGGCTGAATGTATGTATGAAAGTGAGGGAGATATACTCCCCTACTTTTACTCAAGCAACTAGATAAACCAACGTACGTAGCAGAAGTCCTGACGGTGTGGAAGTTCCGGATTCTTCGGGAACATACGGTAAGACACCTTGAAACTACCTGCATTTGACAAGCTGTGTTTAACCTGGAATGTATACAAGTCACCTTCTTTCTTGACTACACTGAACGGTTCTACAGAGTAAACATGTTGTTTTCCGTCTGCAGTTGTGTAAGTAGTAACCAATTCAAGTCCCACTGCATCATTCAAGCCTTTTTCATCGATAACGTAAGTAATAGTATATTCTTTTCCGCTTTCGATATCACCATTCTTCAGCTCTTCTACCTTGTCACAAGATACGATTTCAATAGAATCCCATTTAGCAACCACATCTTCTTTCCAAGCTGCGATTTCTTTTGCTTTTGCATTATCGTTAGCAGCCAAAGTCTGGAAACGTTTTGCCAGTTTGCAATAGAACTTGCTATAGTAATCATCCAACTGACGCTTCATGGTATAATGAGGAGCAATCTGTGCGATAGAATTCTTCACCACTTTGATCCAGCCTTCAGAATATCCCTTCTTATTACGTGCATAATACAACGGAAGGATTTCAGTTTCAAGAATACTGTAAATAGTAGCAGCATCCAGCTGATCCTGATGTTCCTGATTCTGGTAAGTACGTTTTTCAGTCAACGCCCAACCTGCACCTTCACGGTAACCTTCCAGCCACCATCCGTCTAATACGGAGAAATTGACAACACCGTTCATCAAAGCTTTTTCACCTGATGTACCAGATGCTTCCAACGGACGAGTCGGAGTATTCAACCAAATATCAACGCCGGAAACCAGACGACGAGCCAGTTGCATATCGTAATTCTCGAGGAAGATAATCTTACCCAGGAATTCCGGACGACGAGAGATTTCAATGATACGCTTAATCAAGCCCTGGCCTGCTCCATCGTGCGGGTGAGCTTTACCTGTAAACAGGAATTGTACCGGATAATCAGGATTGTTCACGATCTTAGAAAGACGATCCAAGTCGGTGAACAGCAAGTGTGCACGTTTGTAAGTAGCAAAACGACGGCCGAAACCAATCAGCAATGCATTCGGATTGATCTTATCCATCAGTGAAACGATACGAGAAGGATCTCCCTGGTTCTTCAACCATGTATCGCGGAATGACTTACGGATATAGTCAACCAACTTATTCTTCATAGTCATACGAGTCTTCCAAATCTCTTCATCGGGCACATTGTAGATAGCTTCCCAAATCTTAGGATTAGACTGATCGAACCAGAAGTTTTCGTTGAAATATTTAAAGTATAATTCTTTCCATTCTGTAGCACTCCAAGTTGGGAAGTGAACACCATTCGTTACATATCCTACGTGGCTTTCTTCCGGGAAATAACCTTTCCAGATAGAAGAGAACATTTCTTGAGAAACTTTTCCGTGCAGCCAGCTTACACCGTTCACTTCCTGTGAAGTGTTGCAAGCAAAAACAGACATACAGAAACGTTCGCCCTTGTCGCCCGGATTGTTACGTCCAAGATCCATCAAGTCATCCCATGAGATACCCATTCTGGAAGGATAACCACCCATATATTTGCCGAACAAACCTTCGTCAAAATAGTCGTGACCTGCAGGCACCGGAGTATGAACAGTATAAAGAGAAGAAGCGCGAACCAACTCAATAGCCTGGTCGAAAGTCAATCCAGTAGCTACATAGTCGCAGATACGCTGAACATTAATCAATGCAGCATGTCCTTCATTACAGTGATAAACATCTTTCTTGATACCCAGAGCTTTCAGAGTCAGGATACCACCGATACCCAACAAGATTTCCTGTTTCAAACGGTTTTCCCAGTCGCCACCATAAAGCTGGTGAGTGATAGGACGGTCGAATTCGCTGTTCATTTCATTATCTGTGTCAAGCAGATACAAAGAAATACGTCCAACATTCACACGCCATACGTTTGCATGAACATAATAATCAAGATAAGGAACATCTACCACCATCGGCTGACCGTGGGCATCCATTACGCGTTCAATAGGAAGTTGACCGAAGTTCTGTGCCTCGTAGTTGGCAATCTGCTGTCCATCCATAGACAACGTTTGAGTAAAGTAGCCGTAACGATACAAGAAACCTACCGCACACAAATCAACATTGCTGTCGGAAGCCTCTTTCAGATAGTCACCAGCCAATACGCCCAGACCACCGGAATATATTTTCAGGACGCTGCTCAAGCCATATTCCATGCTGAAATAAGCTATAGATGGGCGTTGCTCATCCGGCTTCACATCCATGTAATCTCTGAATTTCGTATAAACTTCATTCATTCTTCTTAGAATCACCTTGTCTTTTGCCAGCGCTTCCAGCTTCTCATAGCTCATACGTTCCAACAACAGTACTGGATTCTGTCCACATTCTTTCCAAAGTTCCGGATCTAGATCTCTAAACAGTTCAGTCGCTTCAAAATTCCATGCCCACCAAATGTTGCGTGCGATTTCAGACAACTTCTCCAACTCTTCCGGTATACGTGATTTCACAGTAACCTCTTTCCAGTTGGGAGTATTCACATTACTAACTTTGATTTTCATAATGTTTTCGTTTACTTATTGATAAATAATTTCTTTCTTAACTTAACTGACGTATCCTTGCCTTACGCAAAGCGATATCATAAGCTTCATAATAATATTGTATAAAGTGCTTCCATAAAGCCTGCTCTGCAACTTCAGCAGCACGCTTACGGATTTCCTTCACCTCTTTCTCAGTCTTATCCGCAAACAACGTAATCGTATCTTTGATACCATCCGCCACTTCCGAATAATTATAGTCCGAACGATGCAGCACTTCCACTCCATCATTAATGCCATGCTGGTTCTTCAGGCTGTTTACCCAAAGTCCGAATCCTGCCAGATCCGTAGTGATTGTCGGCACATGGAAAGCTACACTTTCCAGCGGAGTATATCCCCACGGTTCGTAATAAGAAGCATAGACACTCAAATCCTGCCCCAGCAATATATCATAATATTCTTTATTCATGATACCATCACGACCATCCAGATAACAAGGAACAAAAATCACCTTTACCTTATCTTCCGGACGATTGCCCATTCCCAGATATTTCAACATGTCCAACACCTGGTCATGAGTCATATTATGCAGCCAATGAGTGATAAACGGTACTTCGAGGGGAGTGTCGAACTTATCTTTGCTCTTCAAACGTGCCTGCAAATCCTCGCGAGGCTCTCCCACCCAACCGGGTACATTGATGAATGCCAACACATTCTTATGCAGTTTCTTATCCCTGTTCAAGCGGTTTAATGATTCCAAAAAAACATCAATACCTTTATTCTTAAACTCATATCGCCCACTGGTTCCGACAATTAACGTATCATCACCCAGATTTGTTCCCAATAATTTATTGGCAACACTAAGCATCAAGGTACGTGCGCGCTTACGCTTGCCGGTAAACGTGCTTCCTTTCGGCACAAAATCATCTTCAAAACCGTTCATCAGAACAACATCTGCCGGTTTATCCAGTAATTCCTTGCATTCATTATTGGTTATTTCACTCACCGTAGTAAAACAGTCTACATAATGTGCAGTCTGTTTCTCAATCGAGTGTTTCGATTGCATGTTCAGTTCCTGCGCCATCTGGTCGCCATTATAAGCAAACAGATAGTCATACAACGGCTTATTATTGCCGGCAATGGAACGACCGATAGACGTAGCATGGGTCGTAAAAATAGTAGCAACCTCCGGCACAGCTTCCTGTACATAAAGTGCTCCCATTCCAGTCATCCATTCATGTGCCTGATATACCACCTTATCCGTTTCCGTCAGGTTGTAGCGATAGAAACTCTCCACCACTCTTCCTGCAGCATAGGAAAACATAGAAGCCTCGTCGTAATCGCCATAGGCGTGCAACGAATCTACTTGATAACGATTCCACATTTCTGTGTATATATCGTCTTTCTTTTCAAAAAAAGGTTGGAAATCAACAAGAATGACTATGGGTTCACCGGGGATATTCCATCGTCCCACACGGACAGAAAGTTCGTCTTTCTCATGCGCATGCTCTTTCCAGGCAGCACATAGGTTATCCGACTCGATGAATAGAGGGTTCTCCTTTCCTTGCCACACATCAGGACCTATGAAGAAAATTCTGTCGCGGAATTTTTCCTGTAATGTATTTGCCCGTGTCGACAAGACGGTATATATCCCTCCCACTTTATTACATACTTCCCAGCTGGACTCGAAGATATAATCGGGGGTTAATAAATCTTTTACCATATAATATATTAAAACTCTTTTTAGTATGCGAGTGCAAAAGTACACATTATTCTTTGAAAAATAATACTTTATACAAAAAATATGAGTTAAGAAGAGGAAAGAAACGTTGTCTAACAATGAAAAAAGAATATCCCCTTGCACATGCAAAGCAGCATGTACAAGGGGATTGAAAGTCCTTTATAGGAAATATTCTTGCTAAAAATTATGCAACGAGTGCGCTACCAATCAAGAAGGTTGCAGCCAAAGCAACGATTGCATAGAGTTCGGGGAATACGGCAAGAATCAACGTATTGCTAAATACATTGTGTCCCTGTCCGATTGCTGCGATACCGTTTGCACAAACTTGTCCCTGACGGATAGCGGAGAATAAAGCAACCAATCCCAGAGCAATACCTGCACCAAGCACTGCTGATGCCTGGATAGGTGTAATTTCAGGAGTCAAAATACCGAAGATTGTCTGAAACATGAAATAACCTGCAAAACCATAAAGACCCTGTGTACCCGGAAGAGCTGTCAATACCAGGAAGTTACCGAATGCACTATCATTCTTCTTCAATGCTCCGATAGCAGCATTACCTGCAATAGTTACTCCGTAAGCACTACCGATGCCCGACAAACCAACCATAATCGCGATGCCAATGTAGGCGATAAACAAATTCATTTCCATAATCTTATTCTATTTTTTATTGTTTAATTCTTAAAATATTAATTCTCAATTTCTAATTCTTAATCTTCAAATTTTCAATTTCTGAACGGTTTGTACTCTTTGCCGCCTCCTTCATATCCGGAGTTCTTGAAGAACTCAACGAACGTCAGACGCATCGGGTGAACCATTGCACCCAGCACATTCATAAAGATATTGATGGCATGACCGATAACGAAAATCAGTACCATAACAATCGGGCCTGCTATTACATTATCCGGACTCATACCTACTGCCAGGCTGTTGAATACTCCCGCCAAAATACCTCCGGAAAGTCCGAGGGCAAACAGACGAACGTAAGACAATACATCGCCAAGCAAACCGGTGACCATATTATATGAATCCCATAATCCCAGTCCGATATTCAGGAAAACATTCTTTCCCGGACTGTTATAAAGGAAGATCATAGCAGCCGAAACACCCAGAATAACCAAATGCACTGTACTTCCCATCGGCATTACCTCCGGCAACAAAGCCGAAACTGCCATGGAAACCAGCAGGATGATCCATCCGATAGTTGCCACTGCATATTTGAAACCAAACTGAATGGTCTGATTCACCGCCTTCAACACCATACCGAATAGTATCTGAATAGCTCCCAATATCAACGATAATTGGAACATATCATTGTTATCCATCAAGACGGCATGTTTCAGACGTTGAACAATCGGCCAGTTCAAATCGTAGATATTCGCTCCGAAGAACGTACCTGTCAGCAAACCGCAGAAGAATGTTGAAGCAGCCAATACCTGTATCAATGAAATGATCGACTTCATCGACGGAGTCACTTTCTTCGCCATCAACCGATAGGCCGTAGCTCCCAGGAACAGGAACACCCCATATCCGGAATCTCCCAGACAAAGTCCGAAAAAGACCATAAAGAACGGGGCAAAGAACGGAGTCAAGTCCAATTCATTATACTTCGGAAGCATATACAACTTACAGATCGGTTCGAACCAGGCAAAGAATCCCTTATTATTCAATCGAATAGGAACATTATCGCCCGGCATCGGATCGGTAATCTCATAATATACATGTGCGTCATTCAGGTAAGCCTCTATTTCCACTTGACTGAATGCAGGTGCCCATCCTTCAATTAACATCAGTTTGTCACCGGCAGTCTGTTCGGAACTTAACACCACCTTAGAGAACTCAATCTGGCTTTGCAACTCTTTCAGAGCAGCCTTCAAGGAAGGAATTTCTGTTTCGGAAAGCGTAACCAACTTCTTTTCATTCTCTTCAACGGCCTGTTCGGTCGTATTGTAAAGCGTTTCAAGGTGTGCCAAAGAGTATGCAGGTAATTTCGCCTGTTCTACATCCAAATCCACTTCCTGCCCGCCTTTCGTCAGAGTCACGAAGAATACTTTAGAAGAGATGCGGTTCACAATCATTGCATTGTATTCCGTTTCCCACTCTTCCTTGTAATTTCCTTCCGAACAGCTATAAAAACCGATTACATAACCGGCATTTTTCAGCTTCTGAACATTGTCCGGTTCAAAGTTGCCCCAGGCTTCCAGCGCTTCTTTCTCTTTGGCATAGCTTTGCAACTGCTGCGACAGCTTTCCATGCTCTGTTTGCAGGGCATCCACTTCGTCCAGCACTTGCATACCACGGGCAGCCGTTCCGCCTTCCGTAGCAATTACGGCATTCTTTTCATGCTTCTGATTCTGAAGCAACTTCAAGGTAGCCGCCAAGCGATTGGAAAGACGAATATTCTCCTGCAACTCCGTGTTATCGGCAGCCCCCTGTTGTTTCTCCACAATATGGACTACCCCAAGTTCACGCAGACTGTTCAGGAATTCTTCATACTCTTTGTGATAAACCAGGAATGTGAGTTTCTTCATTTTTGTAATCATGCCTCTACCTCCTTCCTTTTTTCTTGATGGGACTTCATGATCTTTTGCGAAGATTTCGACAAGTTTTCTTCATCTTCCATGAATCGTTTGATCTTTCGCAATGCATCCTGATAGCCCGGTATCTGCACCTTCTCAAAAAGATTCACCTTTTGAGTGGTCTTTTTCCTTGCATGTTCTAACAAGTTCAGCTTGGCGAGCATAAATTCACGTTCAATTGCCGTATGAGCCAGCTCTTCCAATAGATGGATACCGTCGGCATACCATTTGGGAGCATTAAACATACTGTACGGACGTATCTCGAATTCTACATTTTCGAGCAACGGTACGCGCACACCTGCAATCTTTTTCACGCCAAGATGAACATCATTCACCTTTATTAATGAAGCGTCAAACTCATTCCAAAGGGCGAACATGGCTTCATAGGCTTGAATTTGTTGTTCGAGCCTATCCTCCAGATCGGCAGCTTCCGTTTTACAGCGTTTCACTTCCATGCGGAGGGCGCTTTCCTTATTCTTAATAATAGGAAGCGTACGCACCCGCACTTTCAGTTGCTTTTCGAGCTGCTGAAGAGAGGTTTTGTTATATTGAAACTTTATAGCCATCTCGTTGATTTACTAATTTAACAATTTACGATCAGACGATTGAAATTACTTCTTATAAACATATATAATCCGTCCACTATCATCCTAATAGCAAATCGTCTAATTGTCTAATTATTTTGTTTCGGCCAGTATTGATCCACCAAGTCTTTCTTGATATTCACTTCTTCTGGACGGAAATATTTACCGAACAAGCCCCAGGCAACGTCCAGCATTTCAGTAGTATCAAGATTGACATCAATAGCCAACAACTGATTGGAATAGTCCTTCGCAAAAGCCAACGTACGTTCGTCATAGTTAGTCAGGTCAAAACCATTTTCCATCTTCGTCTTAGCGTTAGCGGCATCGGCATACAGACGTACAGCGGCATTCATCACTTGCGGATGGTCCTTACGTGTCTTCTTACCGGTTACCAGCTGTTTCAAACGAGACAATGAACGGAACGGGTCAACAATTACCTTACCGATATCACTATCACGACGCAGGAACAACTGACCTTCAGTGATGTAACCCGTATTATCAGGTACAGCGTGCGTAATATCTCCACCGGACAAAGTAGTCACCGCAATAATAGTGATTGAACCACCGGAAGGGAACTGCACCGCCTTTTCGTAAATCTTTGCCAAATCCGAGTAAAGCGATCCCGGCATAGAGTCTTTCGAAGGAATCTGGTCCATACGGTTAGATACGATTGCCAACGCATCCGCATAGCTCGTCATATCCGTCAATAGTACCAGCACTTTCTCATTATTATTTACTGCAAAATACTCTGCAGCAGTCAATGCCATGTCCGGAATCAACAAACGTTCTACCGGAGGATTTTCGGTCGTATTCATGAAACTCACGATACGGTCCAGCGCACCTGCATTAGAGAACACATTCTTAAAGTACAGGTAGTCGTCATTCGTCATACCCATACCTCCGAGGATAATCTTATCCGTTTCAGCACGTAAAGCTACGTTTGCCATTACCTGATTAAAAGGCTGGTCGGGGTCGGCAAAGAACGGAATCTTCTGACCCGATACCAGTGTATTGTTCAAGTCGATACCGGCAATACCCGTTGCAATCAGTTCCGACGGCTGTTTACGTCGAACCGGGTTCACAGACGGACCGCCAATTTCCACTTCCTGTCCTTCAATGTCCGGACCTCCATCAATCGGATCACCGAAAGCGTTGAAGAAACGTCCGGCCAGCTGCTCACTCACTTTCAATGTAGGCGATTTGCCGAGGAATACTACTTCGGCATTGGTCGGAATACCCTCCGTACCTTCAAATACCTGCAAAGTGACATCGTCACCGGCAATCTTAACCACCTGTGCCAGTTTACCATCCACAGTGGCAAGCTCGTCATACCCTACTCCTGTCGCTTTCAGCGAACAAGTAGCCTTGGTAATCTGAGTAATCTTGGTATATATCTTTTGAAAAGCTTTTGTTGCCATCTTTGATAATTAAAATTATAAATTAAAGATTATGAATTGACACTTCTTTCGGCAATCAATTCCTTCAGTTGTTTCTGGAATCCTTCATACTGTTCCGATTTGAACTTCGAGTAGTTCATCTGCTTACAGACATTAATCATCTTCTTGAAGTAATCCATTACTTCGTTGAAGTTATCAAAGTCAAATTCCGTATGACAGATGTCGATTATCATGTTCAGAATATCTTCCTGACGTTCCATCGGAGTTACCGCATCAATTTCATCAAAAGCATCCTGTTGCAGAATAACAAAGTCAATCAATTCTGATTTCCAGAAAATCACATGATATTCTACCGGTACACCATCATCACCGAGGATATTGATCTGTTCGGCAATTTCCTTACCGCGCTGTAAACGGGTTTTCAGTTCGTTTACCTTTCCAATCCATTCATCGTTGATATGACCTTTGATATACTCCTCAAATTCCGGGTATTCGATATATTTTGAATAAGAATCAATCGGATTCACTGCCGGATAACGTTTCTTATCCGCACGATCCTGCTCCAAAGCATAAAAACAACGAGCTACTTTCTTCGTATTTTCAGTCACCGGCTCCTTCAAGTTACCACCCGCAGGAGATACCGTACCGATAAACGTAATAGAACCCGTTTCGTCATTACTTAGTTTTACATATCCCGCACGACCGTAGAAGTTGGAGATAATAGCCGAAATATCCATCGGGAAGGCATCCGGCCCAGGCAATTCTTCCATACGGTTGGACATCTCACGCAAAGCCTGTGCCCAACGGGAAGTAGAATCCGCCATCAACAAGACTTTCAATCCCATGGAACGGTAATATTCCGCCAGTGTCATTGCTGTATATACAGATGCTTCACGGGCAGCTACCGGCATGTTGGAAGTATTCGCAATGATGATAGTACGTTCCATCAACTTACGTCCCGTATGCGGGTCTACCAGTTCGGGGAACTCGGTAAAGATTTCCACCACCTCATTGGCACGTTCACCACAAGCTGCAATGATAACGATATCCGCTTCCGCCTGTTTAGAGATAGCGTGCTGAAGCACTGTTTTACCAGTACCGAACGGACCGGGGATAAATCCCGTACCACCTTCCACAATCGGATTCAGCGTATCAATCACACGTACACCAGTCTCCAACAATTTGAAAGGACGCGGTTTCTCCTTATAATTCGTCATCGCACGTTTCACGGGCCATCTCTGAATCATAGTCACAGGAATATCATTTCCTTCTTCGTCTGTCAGGATAGCAATTGTATCTTCTATCTTATAATCACCTTCCGGCATGATTGTTTTTACGGTAGCCGTTCCTTTCATAGTGAACGGAGCCATAATTTTCAACGGCTGGAAGTTTTCATCCACCTGTCCCAACCATGCAGAAGCCTGCACTTTGTCACCTACATTCGCCAAGGGTACAAA
>OJQX01000375.1_pt1 | contig 28658 bp, 14 predicted proteins | sample 1599031 | NCBI WGS metagenome assembly OJQX01 (sample SAMN03922513, study PRJEB24848) | human gut metagenome | isolation source: stool sample | host: Homo sapiens | place: Germany | collected 2010-02 | reverse complement strand
ACCTCTTCAATATATTCTTTGTACTGGGATGCAGCGCGAGCATCACGCCTCTCCATCTTAGCGGAATCACCAATTTCGACTTGTTTACATTAGTAGGTTCCGGTATCCTGCTTTGGTTATTCGGGTTGTTCTTTGCCAAGCGGACGATTACAAGAATCGAAGGAGGGATTATGATACTTTGTTATGTGGCATACACAGTGGTATTGATTTATAATACATAAAAATAGAAAAAGGCTTCCGGCAGTAACACCGGAAGCCTTTTATTCCCACTAGCCAATTAAATTCTGATATTTATTTCACCTCCACAGTTGTCAGTATATTGACACCATATTTTCCATCGTCAGATGTCCACCAGGTAGTATTCCCATTCGCACAACGGATAGCATAACGGGGATTATACTTCAACCGATCCGAATCATCAGGTATCCACAAACCTAGTTTATACTCTCCGGCAACCATTGAACCGGGCAATTGAACAGTTTGTTCTACAGAATGTGTCAATGGTTTACATAATATATCACCCGGTTGGAAAGGTTGCCAATCCAACGGACTGGCTTCAGTCAGGAATTCTGTCACTTTTCCATTATCATCAATCAATACAAAATAAACCGGATGTTCTCCGAAGACGGTAGCGAAACCTCTGTTCACCAGGTTCAGATTCAGTCGGTTTTCTTTTCCAGCTTGCAGATAATTCGGTAATTGAAGGGATTTCAATTCTATACGATAACCTAGATGATCGCGTATATAATCGAACATATTGCGTTTCACTTTCGTGCCGTCCTGTTTCCGGAAATAGCTGTCGGACACAGGCATGAGATGCTGGCGAAGAGAATCTTCCGTTATCATTGTCTTCTTCCAGACAATCATGGAGTATTCGGGAGGATTATTCTCGTCAAATCTGTTATTAGGATGCTGTTCCTTATAATTATGGATAACGCTCAAGGAAGTATAATGCTGGAGGAACAGACGTCTCGCTGCTTGCAGTCCGTCAATAATCCATCCGGCAGACGGGCTGTCGGGATCGGCTCCTACACTCCAGAATCCCCAGGGAAGTTCTCCATCTACAACGAGATAAGGAGATTCTGCTACAATCTGATCGAATTTGGAAGTCCCTTCGTGCATGTCGGCATCCCATCTATCAGGTCGTATGACGATAAAATCATCGTGGAATGAAAGTCTTTTATACAGCTCCGGTTTATCTTTCAACAGGTTTTTAAATTCCGGAAGTCTCACCTGCACATTTCTGCCTTCGGGCACTACTGACAGTAATTTTTCCAATACCGTAGCCTTTGTCTCTTCCGAGTTCTCAAGCCCCTGAATAGAACTATGCCATTCGCCCCATGCACCAATCATTCCGGCTTGCACCACCAGAATCAAATCTTTATTCTTTTCCAGGAAAGGTTTCAACTGGTCCAGATGTTCCAGAATCTGTTCGCCGGTGGGACCAACGGCAGCTCTTCCCATGAAATCTCTTTCATAAGCAAAACGCAATATGGCTTTCTTTCCCTGCTTCTGTAATTCATCAAAATACGCTTGCATGGTCAGGAAGTTTTCCTCCGATAGTTTTTCACCTATTAAATAGGTAAGATAGAAATAGCTTTGAGCCAGTGAAACACTATCCGCCACATATTTCTCCGACAATTCTACCAGCTCTTTAGTAGGGCTATCCTTCTCATGCAGTACATCTACCGCTGTCTCCAGCCGGAATCCTCTTCCAGGATTATAGAGCCCATTCTCACCGTGCAAATCATCGACACAGATTCCGCGAAACTCAACAGTCTGTCGGGATTCACCGCATCCACTTGCCAACAAGGCAAATAAAACAGCCATCACACTGCCATACATCCAATTCTTCTTCATAGTAATATATTATTTATCCGCAAATATATAACAAATCGAAACACGACAATCTGTTATCATTCATTTCGCACAGTAAAGTATCAGTTTGGGATAAATAATGCAAAAGTATTGGATAATGCTAAGATTGTATTTGTCCCACCGCAGGAATTACCCTACCTTTGTCTGCATCTCAAAAATTAAGGTAATACATGAAAAAACAAAATTGGCTACTCTTACTTTTCATCCTTCTGCTTCCGGCAGAAAGTATGATTGCTAAAAAGAAAACAGAAAAAAGCGATAGAGAAATCTGGTGTGAAATTATGTACCGGATGGCGACCCCTGTACTAAAGAATATGAGTGAGGGTCTGTTGAAACAGAATATGCTTGTAGAATTAAGCCCAACATGGGATGGCCGCAATAAAGAGGTCACTTACATGGAATGTTTCGGGCGACTAATGGCAGGGTTGGCTCCCTGGCTATCATTACCGGATGATGATACGGCAGAAGGCATACAGCGCAAGCAGTTACGGGAATGGGCTTTGAACAGCTATAAGCAGGCTGTTGACCCTGCAGCACCGGATTATCTGCTGTGGCGTCAGGAAGGACAGACTTTAGTTGATGCAGCGTATATTGCAGAGAGTTTTTTAAGAGGGTACGATGCTTTATGGATGCTTTTAGACAGTGTTACCAAACAACGATATATCAACGAATTCACCCAGCTCAGGCGAGTGGACCCTTCATACAGCAACTGGTTACTGTTCAGCGCAACTGTCGAATCGTTTCTTCGAAAAGCAGGCGCACCCAGCGACACCTACCGTATCAGCTCTTCTTTACGAAAAATAGAAGAATGGTACGTAGGTGACGGTTGGTATTCGGACGGCCCTCATTTCGCATTCGATTATTATAATAGTTTTGTGATACACCCCATGTATATCGAAGCATTGGAAATTATCACCGAAGCCGGCAAACATAAAAAGATATGGAACATGCCCGGCTGCGATTACCACAAAGCAATCACACGTGCACAGCGATTCGGGGTGATCCTCGAACGCCTCATCTCTCCGGAAGGAACACTACCCGTTGTCGGACGTTCCATCACTTACCGTACCGGTTCCCTGCAAACACTGGCATTACTCGCCTGGCGCAAATGGCTTCCCGAAGAATTGACAAACGGACAAGTACGTGCCGGCATGACGGCCGTCATCAACCGCATGTTTGGAAATAACCGCAATTTCAATGAGAAAGATTTTCTTACGCTAGGTTTCAACGGTTCCCAACCCGGCATTTCAGACTATTACACCAACAATGGCAGTTTATATATGGCTTCCCTTGCCTTTCTGCCATTAGGACTTCCTGCCGACGATCCCTTTTGGACAGATGCTTCACAGCCCTGGACTTCGAAAAAGGCATGGGATGGAGAGGATTTTCCAAGAGATCATTCTTATCATGAGGAATAATTGATAATCAGCATTATATAATAGTTTCCAGTGTGACTGGAAACTATTATCCATTACGAATGGAAACTATCATGTAACACAGCTCCTTGTTTTTATTCCTTATAAGTAAGAAAATCAATAAATATCACTTTTTTATGTTGTGGATGAAACAAGTAAAGAAGAGAACAGTTTAATAGTAGCCAAACCCTTGACTTCTCCTGTTTTATTTCGTATCTTTGAGAAAACAAAAAGAAGAAAAGCAAGATGAAATATACAAAAATCAAGACATAAACAGGTATTACCAAGCATATATTCCCATATATACAAGAATAAGAATGGGAGAAGATCAGCACTGATTTTCTCCCATTTTGTTTATATAATTCACAAACATTTCTGATATTCATCAAAAATAGTTTCTAATAAACTCGAATACCGTTCTTAATAAACTCTTCAACTATTTATTAAAAACGATATTCGGATTTATTATAAAGCTGTAAATATATTATCTCTATAAAACAACAGACTGATTCATATTAAAATAAGAGAGATCGCTATATAGTCAATATTACATACAAATTCACCACGATATTTTTCTTACATATATAATAGCACATCCTTTCTCTCTAAAAAACAGTTACCAAATAAGAAAATCAAAAAGCAAATCATATAGTTTCAAAGGAAATAGAAAAAAAGTATTAGTATCTGCTAATATTATATTTGTCTCCCGTTTAAAATAGCCTTACCTTTGCTTATCGTCAATTGCAACATCTCATTAAACAACGAATAAAACATTAACCCTTTAAATAAAAGTATCATGAATAGACAAAACCTTTTCACTTTATTTGCTACATTCGCATTACTCTTCTGTTTCACATATTCTTGCAATGCCAAAGGAAAAGACAAAGCCAAACACGTTGTCTTCATCGGTTTAGATGGTTGGGGTGCATACAGTCTCCCTAAAGCGGATATGCCCAATGTCAAAAAATTAATGGAAGACGGAGCCTATACATTAAAGAAACGCTCTGCACTACCTTCGTCCAGCGCCATCAACTGGGCTTCCATGTTCATGGGAGCCGGACCGGAACTGCACGGATATACCGAGTGGGGGTCTAAAACTCCGGAACTTCCCTCACGAGTATTAAACCAGCATGGTATTTTCCCAACTGTTTTCCAATTGCTGCGTGCTGCTCGTCCTGAAGCAGAAATCGGCTGTTTGTACGAATGGGAAGGAATCAAGTATTTGGTAGATACTCTTTCCATGAGCTATCATTATCACGTTGCTGATTGCAACAAAACTCCTAAAGAATTAGGAAATATGGCATCTGCTTATATTAAAGAAAAACAGCCGGCACTGGTTGCCATCTGCTACGATGGACCCGACCATACCGGTCACACTGAAGGGCATGACACTCCTGCATATTATGAAAAGCTCAAAGAACTGGATACTTATATAGGCCAAATTGTTCAGGCAGTAAAAGATGCCGGAATCCTTGACGATACTATTTTTATCTTAACTGCCGATCATGGAGGTATCGACAAAGGACACGGAGGAAAAACAATGCAGGAAATGGAAACTCCATTTATCATTTCCGGAAAGAATATCAAAAAAGGACTTCGATTTGATGATATAAGTATGATGCAATACGATGTAGCTTCTACAATAGCATCTATTTTCAATCTTGAACAACCGCAAGTCTGGATAGGCAGACCGATGAAGGCGGTTTTCAAATAATCACGTTGAAATTATATAATTCAGGCACGGATTATATGGATTAAACAATTGCTTCCTGCTATTACATTTGACTTGACTTTTGCCCTAAAAGAATAAAAGAAAGAGAAAGATAGTTGAAGCTTTGAGAAAAATGCGGAGAATAAGATGTATTTTATCCGCATATATTGCGAAGAATAACATTGTTATTCTTCGCAATACTTTTATAAAGCTAATTCATAGTTGATGCTTTGCTCGCCTTCCTCCGTTTTACACCCCAGAAAATTACCCTCTCCCATATTTCACCAGACAACCCGTTTTAATAGAGCAATCCAAATGTCTATAACGAAATTCGATATATGCTCTAACTTTCAGCCATGTGTATAATGATATTCTACTAAATCATCCAATAAACAATTGGAAATTACAGGTTATCCAACAAAACCTACAGCACTCATATAATAACATATTTTTTAGTTATCTGCATGAAATAAAAATATAGTATTAAAAGAACTATATAAAATAATACCATAATGGGATAAAATAATACTTGTTTTCCACTACACTATAGCCTACTTTTGCATCATCCAATTAAAGATTGAAAACCATGGTTCAGTCTAACATTGAATAATATTAGTTTATGAAATCTAATACAACAAAATCATGAGAAAAAAAATTTATTATTTACTATTCTTATTTCTATGTTTCACATCAATACCCTTGATAGCACAAAATGTTGAGATAAACGGAATAATAATTGAAGCCACGACAAACGATCCTTTACCAGGAGTCACAGTACAAGTTAAAGGAAAAGACATCGGCACAGTTACAGACATAGATGGAAAATATTCCATCAAAGCAAACAAGGGAGATATCTTGACCTTCTCCATAATAGGTATGAAACCTGTAGAAAAATCTGTGACCGCAGGTTCTCCGATCAATGTTTCAATGGAAGAAGACAACATCGCTCTTGAACAAGTGGTAGTAATCGGTTATGGTACAGTTAAAAAAAGTCACTTATCTGGTGCTGTGAGTTCTGTTGGCACAAAAGAATTGAACGGTGCCGTTGCCACAAATGCAGGCACAGCTCTTCAAGGTAAAATCGCCGGTGTATCTGTAGCAAGTACAAGTGGCGATCCGAACGAAGGAATGACCATTAATATACGTGGTATCAGTTCTCTTTCAAACAATGATCCGCTTTATGTAATTGATGGAGCTTTTGGGGATCTTAGTATGGTAGACCCGGCAGATATTGCTTCTATTGAAGTACTGAAAGATGCTGCCGCTGCCGCTATCTATGGCTCTCGTGCTGCCGGTGGTGTAGTATTAGTAACTACAAAAAGCGGTCGCAAGGATATGCCTACCAAACTGGACGTAAGTTTCTTCACAGGTTTTAGCCAGGCTCCAAAAACTCTGAATGTATTTAATGGTGAAGAATATAGCCGCTTCGCACGCTACTATAATCTAGCTGCCGATGGTTATGGCACTGAAACAGGTGCAGTTCCATTTGTTGGTGCCGGTACCGACTGGCAAGATGTAATGCTGCGTACTGCATTGACCTATAAAGCGAACGCTAATATCAGCGGCGGTTCCAAAACAGCTTCCTACAGCGCATCTGCAAGTTATTTAAACAAAGAAGGTATTCTTCGCAACACAAGTCACGAATCCTATAATATTCGTTTGAAGAGCGACTTTTCTTTCCTGGACAATCGCCTGATTATCGGTGAATCGCTAATTGTTCGCCTATCACAGGGGGAAGGAAATATCAACCAGGACACAATGGGTGAAATCATCCGCTTCCCTGCAGTAGTACCGGTATTCGATCCTACCAACAGCACCGGATGGGGAACCTCTGCAGACATCAATCTCCCCAATCCTTATGCTTATTATAGCACTGTCCTCAATACTAACGAAAAGACCCAGATCTTCCTGAATGCATACCTGCAAGCAGAAATTCTGAAAGGCCTGAAATACAAGCTGAATTTAGGACTGAGAAAAGACCACAACAAGAGTCGTACTTACACAGGTAGCTATGACTTGGGCACTTATGGTAAAAATGAAGCCCCTGACCTAAGTGAAGGCTCTTCTGACTACGAATCATGGGTATTGGAGAATACTCTAAATTATGACAAAGTATTCGGCAACCACAACCTCGCATTAATGGCTGGTTATTCCGCACAGAAAGATAAGAGCTACGGTTTGATCGGAAGCAATACAGACATCCCTGAATTCATTGAAACAATGACAGGCAATGTAAGTACAATGAAAGCTTCCAGCTCAATCAACGAACTCGCACTGGTTTCTCTCTTCGGACGTGTGATGTATTCTTACGATGATCGCTATCTGGTTTCTGCCTCTATCCGTCGTGACGGTTCCTCACGCTTTAAGAAAGGAAACCGCTTCGGTAGCTTCCCTTCAGCATCTATCGGCTGGAACATCAACCGTGAGAAATTCTTCAAACCATTGGAGAATGTGTTCGACCAGTTCAAACTCCGCTTTAGCTACGGTAAACTGGGTAATCAGCAGATGGACAAATACTATCCTACCATCAGCGTAGTATCTGACGGAATGAACTACCTGCAAGGTAATAGTATCTGGTTTGGCCGCCTACCCAACGTCAACGCAGTATCTCCAGCCGATCTGACTTGGGAAAGCACCGAAACATTCAATGCCGGCCTAGACCTAACTATGCTCAACGGCAAACTGACTCTGACAGCCGATGCTTACATAAAGAACACCAATGATGTGTTACTCCCGATTCCTTATGCAGCTTCTACCGGTATCAGCGGTCTTTCTATCCAGAATGCAGGACAAGTACGCAATAAAGGTTTTGAGTTGGCTGTGAACTGGCGTAGTACAATCGGCAAAGACTTCAACTACTACATCGGTGCAAACTTTACTACCGAAAAGAATGAAGTAACCAAAATTACTGCCGGTGGTGATAATCTGGCTATCTCGGGCTATTCTGCTCACGGTGCAGGCGGACGCGGAATCAACCGATTTGCAGAAGGACACTCCATGTCATTCTTTAACCTGATCGAGTCTGACGGAATCTTCCGCAGCCAACAGGAGATTGAAGACTACAAAGATAAAAACGGCAATATGATTCAGCCGGGTGCACAAGTAGGTGATATGCGTTACAAAGATTGGAACGGTGACGGTGCGATCAATGAAAACGATCAGCATGATGTGGGCAACCCATTCCCGGACTTCTCCTTTGGCTTGCGCCTGGGTGGTGAATGGAAAGGCTTCGACTTCAGTCTGTTCTTCAATGGAATAGTAGGTAATGACATATATAACTATCAGCGTTACTGCCTCGAATCAGGTAAGTTCAACGGCAATTACAGCACAAGACTGGCTAATTCATGGAGACCGGACAACCAAAATACCGACATTCCTCGTTTCTCCAAAGTAGACGGAGCAGACAACGGACTGGCATATACCGACAGATGGTTGGAAGACGGGTCTTACTTCCGCCTGAAAACACTCGATATCGGTTATACTCTTCCTAAATCAATGTTGAAGAAGATTAAGTTGGAAAATGTGAGAATCTACACATCTATGGAGAACCTTTTCACACTGACAAAGTATTCCGGTTATTCTCCTGACCTCGGCGAAAGCGGCAGTGTAGACATCGGAGCAGGCTACAGCGTGTTCTCAAGAGGTATCGACCAGGGACGTTATCCGTTACCACGTACCATCTCATTCGGTATCCAAGTAAGCTTATAATACGAAGATTATACACACTAATTGAATTTTACAACATGAAAAAAAATCGGTTATCATATATAGGTATGGCAGTTCTCCTCTCCGGAGCTTTGACATCATGTAGCGAATCATTTTTAGATTTATCAGACCGCAATCACTTCACAGAAGAAAACTTCTGGAAAAATAAGGCTGATGCAGAAACTGGTTTGGCAGCCGCTTATTCACCCATAAAATACCAGATGTACGGTTATTACGGTGCATTCGATGGCTGGCTAAACTTGAACAGCCGCGGTGACGATATCTTTACTATTTTGAATGAAGAGGCATCCATGTGGGCTATTGCCACTTTTCAGAATTCTACCACTACTGGCAACGATCCTTATGGAGCACTCTATACTGGTATTCAACGTGCAAACATCGTATTGAAGAACATCGCTCTGGTTCCGGCAAGCGGCATTAGCGAAGAAGATCGTTCCATGATTAAGGGAGAAGCACTTTTCCTCAGAGGTCTTCAATACTTCTTACTGGTACACAACTACAGAGAAGTTCCCCTGCGCCTGATTCCTTCTAACGAAGATGAAACGAATAAACCGGCAGCCACAGAAGCACAACTGTGGAAGCAAGCAGAAGATGATTTGATTGCTGCCATTAACTGCAATTTGCCTATCACACGAAATGGAGAACAGAAAGGACGCATTGAGAAAGGTGCAGCTATCGCCATGCTTTCCAAAGTATATCTGTATCAGAAGAAATATGCCGAAGCTAAAACACAGTTAGAACTTCTGATGAATGCTCCTTACTATCCGGGACGTTATCAATTGATGGAAAACTTTGCCGAGAACTTTACCCCGGCAAAAGAAAATAACGCAGAATCCGTATTCGAACTACAATATAGTAGTGACGGTGAACTGACTTGGGGTAACGAAAGCGGAATCAACCTCGGTAGTTCCCTCCCGCAGTTTATCGGCCCGGTAGGCGGTGGCGGTTGGGCAAAACTGATGCCTTCCAGCTTTGCGGTTGGACAGTTTGTAAAAGAAGAACGTCCTGCCAAATCAGACACAAAGTATGACAAACGAATGTATGCCAGCTTATTCTTCAACCCCGAAGCTCTGGGCGATGTGGTGAAGAATGAAAAATGGTATGGCGGCAACCGTTCAATGGAACAACTCTGGGAAAGTAATAGTGGAAAAATGGCCGGTGGTGCCCCCACATTCAGCTTGGGAGACGGTAAATTCCTGTTGAAAAAATACACTGCTTACTTTGCCAATGACTCTAATGGGGACAGTATGGGAAACAAAGAAGGTAAGTCAAACAACGTGCGCGCCATGCGTTTTGCAGAAGTACTGTTGATGTATGCCGAAGTTTGCGCCCAAACCAATGATCCGAATGGAGCAAATACAGCATTGAAAGCCATTCGTCAGAGAGCCGGACTCGCAGATAAGACTTTCGCTCAGGCTAATTTGATGGCTGAGATTGAACATCAGTGTCTGCTTGAGTTCTTCGGAGAAGGGCATCGCTTCGACGATCTGAAACGTTGGTATACCACCAGCGAAATCAAAACGACTTTCAAAGCTAATGACAAGCAGGGAGCTGACAATTTTCAGGAGAAATATAAATATTATCCAATTCCTTCAGGCGAGTTGAACAACAACAATGCGATGAAGCAAACCGAATTGTGGAAATAATGCATTTAAACCAATTATAGAATAACAATTATGAAAAAGATATATTCATTATTATTTGTAACTCTTTTCCTCTTCTTGGGATATTCCTGTGACGACGGAAGTTTAGACCACAGTGATGTTCTTATTCCAGACCCAGTGCCGGAAAACTTAGAGGATGACGGATTTGTATCCGAGCCAACAACAACCGCTGTGATAAAGATGAAAATCGGAGAAGAAAACAAACATCAACTTATCGAAGGATTCGGCTGCGCTTTCTGCGGATGGTCACACCGCATCTGGAACACTGTGGAACGTGAAAAAGTGGTAGAAGACCTCTTCAGTAAATCCGGTTTAGGACTGAATATCTTCCGTGGTGAAATATTCCCTTCCTATAGCAACCCTGACACAAAGGAGATAGAATTCAAAATGGATCGTAACTTTATGTTACCTCCTGATGAACCTTCGATGATTAATAACTATTGGCGCAGTTATAATGGTGAGGAGTGTGGAGAACAGACACAGTTGGGACAGATGTGGCTTGTGGATCTTATAAGCAGAAAATACAAACACGTAGATTACTTCTTCTCTGTTTGGTGTCCTCCCGTTATGTGGAAAAGTAACGGCAAGTTGAACGGTGGTAGCATGAAACATGAATTTTATCCAGATTATGCAAAATATTTGATTGATTTCGTAGAGGCATACGAAAAAAAATTCGGCATTAATATCTTCGCATTGTCAGGATGGAATGAACCGGACGTCTTGGCAGCCATGGGAGGATGGGCTACCTGTTCTTGGTCAGTAGATCAAATGGCCGATTTAGTTCTCAACTATCTTCGCCCGGAAATGATTAATAGAGGACATGGCGACATGAGACTGATGTATGCAGAAAATGCACAGTGGGCATGGGCAGTTAAACATGTAAATAAGAGCCTTCAGGATTATCCGCAATTGGCAGATCAGAACATAATGATGGCTGGTCATGGATATTCTACAAAAGATGAAAATATCGTTCCTTTTGAAGAAGCTTTAAAACACAATATTCAGATCTGGCAGACAGAAGTTAGCGATGATAAGGATCGTAAAGAAACATGGCCCGATGCAATGAAATGGGCGAAAACATTCCACTATTATTTGACAAAAGCTAATTTGAGCGGTTTTGTATGGTGGACAGGTGCACGTCCTTGTAGTACCACTGGTGAAAACCTAATCCAATTGAAAGAATCATTGCCTAGCACAGAATACTACAGAGTACCTCGCTACTACTCTTACGGACAGTTCACTAAATTCATTGAAAAAAATGCCATACGTGTAGATGTAGAAACCATACCTTCTGAAACGGATAAATTCCCGGAAGAGTTATACGCTTCTGCCTATGTCAAAGACGACACTTACACCATTGTACTCGTCAATTCTTCTCTAACTGAATCATTCAGCACTTTGTTGGAAATCGATGGAGTGGAATTTCAGAACATGAGAACATACACATCCAGCGAAAATGTGAAATGGCTACATAAAAAGATCAATCCATCATTGAATGGTCTGCGTTCTATTACCGTGCCCAAATACAGTGTAGTAACTGTAACCGGTAAAATGAAAAGTAAAAGTAACGGAGCCGAATAACGAACCATAATTAAAAAAACATCATGAAAAGAAATTTATTATATTTAGCAGGAATCGCACTTTTTGCAACCGGATTATTCTCCGGGTGTGATGAAGACGTACCTAGTCATGCAAATCTGGCTGTAGATGCAGAAGCCTTAGCAATTAACCTGGATGAAGCAGCCGAAGGAAGTTTCCGAATTGTTGATGGCAACGGTGGCTATAAAGTAACTAGTTCGGATACAAAAGTAGCAACAGCCGCCATATCAGGCGATGAAGTAATCGTAACCGGTCTGCAATATGGTACTGCAATAGTAACGGTTACCGACTGGGCCAGAAAATCAGCAAACGTAAAAGTAGTTGTAGATCAAGAGTTAGACCTTGTAATGAAAACAGTTGCTACTACCATGTTCCCCGGTGAAGCTAAAACTCTTGAAGTATATACTGGCAATCGTGGGTATAGCATTACTTCCTCCAGCGAAGCTATAGCAACTGCCAAAATTAGTGAGGATGGCAAAGTAGATATTACCAGTGTTGCTCCAGGTGTTGCCACACTGACCGTAAAGGACAAACGTAACAAAACAGCCAGCATTAAAGTAAATGTAATAAAGAGACTGGTTGTAGACAACAGTGAAGAGATTGTTAATCTAACAATCGGAACACCTGTCACGATCAAGATTCTGGATGGCAATGGCACTTATACTTGTACCAATAACGGTTCTGCCAATAATCTCAAATGCACAATGGCAGCAAATGGAACAGAAGTCGTTATAGAAGGACTGAAAAGAGCCTACTTCAACCAAACTATTACTATTGAGGACAAAGAGAAACAATCTATTAAGATCTCTGTTAAGACTATTGATGAGCCTTACTTGGTGAATCCTTCTTACCGTTATTTAATAGCCTGTTCTTATGCTTATCAGTCACCTTCTACATCAAAGGCAGGAGTCGTTGCCCATTCTCCTGAACTCAACATATCACAGTTGATTACAAAAAATGGAATAACTGCTTCAGCTTCCGGTTATGCCGTCGAGTTCACCGGTAATCTTACTGTCGGTAATAAGACGAATGCCACACTCTATAAAGTAGCCAAAAATGCAATAGACAAAAGTAAGGCATATCCCGTAACTGATTGTAAAATAGATAAAGTAGAAGATGGCTGGTACTGGGTTAGTTTCATAGAAGCAGGTTACACTACCCGTTCTTATTTTATCACTAAACAATAATTTGTAAACTTGACACATGTATTTTGAAAGTACCCCCATACTTTTAAGGTGACAAATATAAAAAGAGACTGTCTCTGCAACACAGTATATTCTCATATCTGTCTGTTTTGTAGTCAGTCTCTTTTTGTCTTGTCAAGCAACACAAAAAAGAATCTTTCAATGACTCTTTAGCTCTTAAACATATAGAATTGATATGAATAGACTTGATAATAGATTTCGCATTCTTACAGAAGAATATGAAACACTCATCTCACGTGAAAATGAAAAAATACTGCCTGGTAACGGAATATTCGAACGCTACAAATATCCCATATTAACGGCTGACCATACTCCTCTGGAATGGAGATACGACTTCAACTCAGAAACGAATCCGTATTTTATGGAACGTTTCGGCATTAATGCCGTATTCAATGCAGGAGCAATCAAGTTCAATGGAAAATATCTTATAATGGGACGGGTAGAGGGATATGATCGCAAATCATTCTTTGCCATTGCCGAAAGTCCTAATGGTATTGATCGTTTTCAATTCTGGGAGTATCCAATAGAATTACCCGACATAGATCCGACAGAAACAAACGTCTATGATATGCGCCTGACAGCCCATGAAGACGGTTGGATTTATGGTATTTTCTGCAGTGAAAGCCTTGATCCCAACGCTGCGCCGGGTGATCTGTCCTCTGCCGTAGCCAAAGCGGGTATTGTGCGTACCAAAGACCTGAAAAATTGGGAACGACTGCCCAATCTGATCGCTAAAAGTCAGCAACGGAATGTTGTATTGCATCCGGAATTTGTAAATGGCAAATACGCTCTATACACACGCCCACAAGATAACTTTATCGATGCCGGAAACGGCGGAGGTATTGGCTGGGCACTGATAGACGACATCACCCACGCAGAAATAAAAGAAGAAACCATTATTAACCACCGCCATTATCACACGATTAAGGAGGTAAAGAACGGTGAGGGTCCCCATCCTATCAAAACCCCCAAAGGATGGCTGCACCTGGCCCACGGAGTTCGCGCATGCGCTGCCGGTCTGCGTTATGTGCTCTATCTGTACATGACTTCTTTGGAAGACCCGACAAAGAGCATTGCCGAACCGGGCGGTTTCTTATTAGCCCCTATGGGAGAAGAGAGAATCGGCGACGTATCCAATGTACTTTTCTCTAACGGGTGGATTGCAGACGAAGATGGAACAGTGTATATCTATTATGCCTCTTCCGATACTCGTATGCATGTAGCAACTTCGACCATAGACAGGCTGGTAGATTACTGTCTCCACACTCCAGCAGATGAGTTCCGTTCTACTGCTTCTGTGAAGAACATTTGCAAGCTTGTAGAAGCAAACAAACTCGTTATGGCAGAACAGCTTTATTTTTAAAGCGTCCAATAAATAAAGCGCAAAGTTGCCTGATTCAAGACATAAAATCGGCAGCTTTGCACTTTTCTTTTTTATATTAAAAGCCTATTCTTATCCCTCATTCGATACACATTTCATCAAATCGAATAAGCCCACTCGTTATAATTTCATGTATTAAGCTGCAAAATAGTATCATTTCTACAAATTAAATAATACCGTCTTTCTCCCTTATAATACCATTGTTCCTTTTTCAAAAACAAGAAATAAGACATTAATATCCAACACCCAGGATATACCAATGTAGCAAACAAGCCATTCACAACCCAAAAGCAGGACATTTAAGCTCTATATGTAAAGTACGTCTTCGCCATAAAAAAATAAATACATCACACAAAGACAGGCAAAATAATATCAGAACGTGCTAAGATAATATCTGCATAACATGGCATAATCCTCTATTTTTGCATCATACAATTGTTGGTTGAAGTTTCCATGGATCAATTGACAGTTGACCAGAGTTTATAAATCTAATGCAATAAATTATGAGAAGAAAAATTCATTTCTTACTATTCTTATTTCTCTGCATGACTAGCATTCCACTAGCGGCTCAAGACATTGAAGTAAAAGGAGTAGTAACAGAAGCTGCAACAAATGAACCTTTACCTGGAGTCACAGTCAGAATCAAAGGAAAAGACACCGGCACAGTAACAGACATGGATGGTAAATACTCCATCAAAGCGAACAAAGGGAGTACGCTGGTATTCTCTACAATAGGTATGAAACATATAGAGAGAGCAGTTACATCCGGTGCTCCGATCAATGTCTCAATGGAAGAAGATAATATTGCTCTTGAACAAGTAGTAGTTATCGGTTACGGTACAGTGAAGAAAAGCCATCTTTCGGGAGCTGTAAGTTCGGTTAGTGCCAAAGAGCTTAACGGACAAGTTGCTTCCAATGCCGCAACAGCATTACAAGGAAAGATACCCGGAGTATCAGTGGCAAGTTCCAGCGGTGATCCAAATGGAACGATGACAATTAACGTACGCGGTATCAGTTCATTATCCAACAACAATCCACTGTATGTAATTGATGGTGCATTCGGCGACATCAGCATGGTCGATCCGAATGATATCTCTTCTATCGAGGTACTAAAAGACGCTGCCGCAGCAGCCATCTACGGTTCACGCGCAGCAGGTGGTGTAGTATTAATCACGACCAAAAGCGGCCGTAAAGATATGCCAACCAAATTGGATATCAATTTCTTCACAGGCATCAGCCAAACCCCTAAAACACTAAAAGTATTCAATGGAGAAGAATACAGTCGTTTCGCACGTTATTATCGTCTGGCGGGCGACGGTTACGGATCAGAAAACGGAGCAACTCCTTTTATCGGTGAGGGTACAGACTGGCAGGATGTAATGTTACGCACCGCCATGACCTACAAAGCCAATGCTACAATCAGCGGCGGTTCGAAAAATGGTTCTTACAGTTCATCCGTAAGTTATCTCAATAAAGAGGGTATATTGCGCAATACAGATCATGAGTCTTATAATATCCGCCTGAAGAGCGATTATTCTTTCCTGAACAATCGATTAACCATAGGTGAATCGCTGATTGTAAACATGACAAAAGGAAGTGGCTACATTCATCAGGATACAATGTTCGACATCTTCCAGTTTCCCTCCGTTGTACCCGTCTATGACCCGACGAATTCAGGGGGCTGGGGTACTTCCAACGATATCAACTTACCCAACCCATTGGCAGAAATGACCGTCAATGATGAGCGAACTGAAACAACCAGAATTTTCCTCAATGCCTATTTGCAAGCGGAAATCATCAAAGGACTAAAATACAAACTCAACGTAGGTATCAGAAAAGAACATACTAAATGGCGCAAATATACAGACGCATACGATTTAGGTACATTTGGAAAGAATGACAAACCCGACCTGGAAGAAAAATCATCCACCTGGGAATCGTGGGTATTGGAGAATACTTTGAACTACGACCGTACATTCGGCAAACACAACCTGTCACTTCTCGCCGGTTACTCTGCGCAGAAAGACAAAAGCCACAGCTTGTATGGAAAGAATAGCGATATGGCCCAATTCATAGAAACAATGCCGGGCAATGTGGATCCTTCCAACCTGAAAGCATCCAGCAGCCTGAATGAATTGGCATTGGTATCCCTGTTCGGGCGTGTCATGTATTCATTCGACGACCGCTATCTGTTTTCCGCCTCCATTCGTCGCGACGGTTCGTCACGTTTCAAGAAAGGGCATCAATATGGCGCATTCCCATCCGCTTCTATCGGATGGAACATCAATCGCGAGAAGTTCTTCAAACCGTTGGAAAATGTATTCGACCAGTTGAAGTTACGCTTCAGCTACGGTAAACTCGGTAATCAGGAAATGACCAGCTACTATCCTACGCAAAGTGTAGTATCGGATGGAATGAACTATGTATCGAACAATTCACCCTGGTTTGGTTCCATGCCTTATGTACAGGCTATTTCACCGGCTAATCTGACATGGGAAAATACAGAAACATATAACATTGGTCTGGATGTCAGCCTGCTGAACGGAAAATTAACTTTCACTGCCGATGCTTATGTGAAAAACACCAATGATGTACTGCTGCCTATTCCCTCGACCGCATCTACCGGTATCAGCGGAAATTCAATCCAGAATGCAGGACAGGTACGAAATAAGGGATTTGAATTTGCCGTGAATTATCGGGGTTCTATCAAAGATAAGTTCACTTATTATATAGGTGCCAATATCGCTGCCGACAAGAATGAAGTAACGAAAATCACACTGGGCGGCCAGAATCTGATGATTTCCGGTTATAGCGCACACGGTGCCGGTGGTCGTGGTATCAATATGTTTGCCGAAGGACATTCCATGTCCTATTTCAATCTGATTGAAACAGACGGTTTATTCCGTTCGGCAGAAGAGATTGCCAATTACAAGAACAAAGACGGCGAACTCATTCAACCCGGAGCCCAGGTCGGCGATATCCGCTACAAGGACTGGAACGGTGATGGCAAGATTAATACAGACGACCAGCATGATGTAGGAAGCCCCTTCCCCGATTTCACTTTCGGCGTCAGACTGGGTGGTGAGTGGAACAACTTCGACTTCAACCTTTTCTTTGACGGTATGGTAGGTAACAAAATCTATAATTATCCGCGTTATCGCCTGGAATCAGGAAACTTCAACGGAAATATGAGCACTGTATTGGCAAACTCGTGGAGACCGGACAATCAGAATACCGATATTCCACGCTTCTCTAAAACAGATGGTGCAGACAACAAATGGGCATACTCCGACAGATGGCTCGAGAATGGTTCATATATGCGTCTGAAAACATTGGATATCGGCTATACATTACCCAAAAACCTGACCAAGAAAGTCAAACTTGAGAATGTAAGAATATACACTTCAATGGAAAATCTATTCACACTGACCAAATATTCGGGTTATACTCCGGATTTGGGTGAAAGTACTGTTGCCGGTGTTGACTACAACGTATTCTCAAGAGGTATCGACCAGGGACGTTATCCATTGCCCCGCACTATCTCATTCGGAATACAAGTTAACCTGTAATGCCTTAAATTAATATTAAACATTAAAAGTCTATAAACATGAAAAGAAATTGGTTATCATATATGTGCATGGCAGCTCTTCTTTCCGGAGCACTGACATCGTGCAACGAATCCAGCTTTTTGAATCTGTCGGACCCTAACCATTTCACTGAAAGCAACTTCTGGAAAGATAAAGCAGATGCGGAAAGTGCTTTGGCAGCCGCCTATTCCCCCATAAAAGGAGCCATGTACGGATACTTCGGTGCATTCGACGGCTGGCTGAACCTCAACGGTCGCGGCGATGATATCTTCACCATCAAAGGAGAAGAAGTTCCCATGTGGAATATTGCAAACTTCCTGAATTCACCGTCCACCGGCAACGATCCTTATGGAGCGCTTTATTCGGGTATCCAACGTGCCAATATCGTATTACGCTATATCGACCAGGTACCGGCTTCGGGCATTACGGAAGAAGATCGTTCGATGATTAAGGGCGAAGCGCTCTTTCTGCGCGGCTATCAATATTTTCTGTTAGTCAACAACTACAAAGAAGTCCCTTTGCGACTGATACCGTCTAACGAAGATGAAACCAATAAAGGTCCTGCCAGTGAAGCTGCATTATGGACACAAGTGGAAGAAGATTTGGGTAACGCGATCAAATGTAACCTGCCTGTTGAACGCACCACCGCCAAAGAACGGGTTACCAAAGGGGCTGCTATCGCAATGCTAGGTAAAGTATATGCCACCCAACATAGATATCCGGAAGCCAAGCAATTATTAGGAACATTATTAAAAGCTCCTTACTCTTATGAGTTGATTGACAACTTCGGTAAGAACTTCACGAATGAAGATGAGTTCAATAAAGAATCCGTGTACGAAATAGCATATAGTCCCGACGGAGAATACTCATGGAGCAACGAAAGTGGAATCTGCCTGGGTTGCTATATACCGCAGTTTACCGGTCCGGTAAAATCCGGCGGATGGGCCAAACTGATGCCGAATTCTTTCATCGTAGGAGAATTCACCAGAGAAACTCGCCCGAACGATGCAGATACCAAGTTTGACAGACGTATGTATGCCAGCCTTTTCTTTGATGCAGCCAACTATGGCGACAAAGTACCCAACGAAAAATGGTATGGAAACAATTACTCGATGGATGAGCTTTGGGAAGGTAATGAGGGTAAAATGGCAGGTGGAGCTCCCAGCTTCAATGTCAACGGAACGGCAGGTAAATTCCTAATCAAGAAAAATACCGCATACTATGTGGATGATAAAGCACCGGATAATATGGGTAATAAGGAGGGAAGGTCCAGCAACTTACGTGTGATGCGTTTTGCGGAAGTCTTGCTGCTTTATGCCGAGGCATGTGCCCAAACCAGCGATCCGGACGGCGCCAACTATGCTTTAAAACTAATCCGCAAAAGAGCAGGACTTCAGGAAAAGACTTTCGCGCAAGAGGAGCTTATGACTGAAATCGAACATCAATGTTTATTGGAATTCTTCGGAGAAGGTCACCGTTTTTATGATCTCAAGCGTTGGTATTCCGTCAGCGAAATCCAATTGATTTTAAAGGCCAACGGGAAGCAGGGTGCAGAAAACTTCCAGGAAAAGCACCTTTACTATCCTATACCGACAAGTGAATTGAACAATAATACTGCCATGGTGCAAACCAGTCTATGGAAATAATGTCCAGACAAGATTAACTTAATAAAGAAACAATATGAAAAAGATATATTCATTATTATTCGTATCCCTCTTCCTATTTCTAGGATACTCTTGTGACGACGGAACTCTGAGTCACGGCGACGTCTACATTCCCGACCCGGTAGAAGAAACAGACGAAGACGACGGTTTCTCTGCCGAACCGACTACCGAAGCTGTCATTAAAGTACAGTTCGGGGAGGGACACGAGCATCAGATTATTGATGGCTTCGGATGTGCTTTTGCCGAATGGTCACACCGCATATGGAACCACATGCAACGTGAAGATGTAGTAAACGACTTGTTTGGTGAGAATGGTTTAAAACTGAACATCTTCCGGGGAGAAGTATTTCCGCACTATCAGAATCCTGTCACCAACGTTATCGACTTCGGCATTAACCGCACATTCAACCTAGCTCCGAACGATCCGTCCATGATTAATGATTATTGGAGAGACTTCAACGGTTCGGGGTGTGGCGAACAGGTGCAGTTGGGACAAATGTGGCTGGTGGATATTCTTCAGAGAAAATACAAGAATGTGAAGTTCATGTTCTCTACATGGAGTCCGCCCGGAACGATGAAATCCAACGGGAAACCTTCTGGCGGTAGTTTGAAATCCGGCTCGGGAGAAGAATTCGCCGACTATCTGATAGACTTCATCAATACATATACGAATAAATTCGGTATTAAGATTTATGCCATTTCACCGTCCAATGAGCCGAACAGTAGCGGAACAGGATGGAACGGATGTAGCTGGACTTATGGTAATTTAGCCAATTTCTGCCAAGATAATCTTCGCCCGGCTTTAGACAAGGCAGGTTATCAGGATATGAAAATTATCTTCGGAGAGCACTCATGGTGGAAAGCGGGAGTCACCTTCCTTGAGAACGGTTTGAAGGCTCGCCCCGAATTAGCAAATTCTAATATTATTGCAGCCGCTCATGGATATACATTAATCGGTAACACTGAATTTGTGCAATCACCTCTCTGCGCAGAAAAGAACATTCATATATGGAACACAGAAACCAGCTCTACAGACACATACGATCCATCCTGGAAAAATGCGATGCAATGGGCCACAACTTTCCACAATTATCTGGCAGTCTCCAATCTGAATGCATTTGTCTGGTGGGCAGGCGCACGGCCTTGTACCAATAACGAAGCACTTATCAGACTGGAAGAAGCACTGCCCGGAACAAATTATGAAAGAGCTGCCCGCTATTATAGCTATGGACAGTTCACCAAGTTCATTCCAGAGGGAAGCCGTCGTGTAGACGTAAAAACGATTGCTCCTGAAAACGATGAAGAAGTTTTCCCCAAAGAACTGTTAATGACAGCCTATGTTAAAGACGACACTTATACCATCGTATTAGTGAATAACTCTACAAGCAAAGCTTTCGAAACTAAACTGGAGATCGAGGGAAAAGAATTCCAGACAATGATTTCATATACGTCGGACGAGGGAGTAAAATGGCAACGTAAAAAAGTGAACCCGTCTCTTACCGGATTGCGTGCCATTACTGTTCCTAAGTTTAGCGTTGTAACCATCACCGGTAAAATGAAAGATATTGGAGCTGAATAATCATCCTAAATAAACAATGAATATCATGAAAAGAAATCTATTATATTTAGCAGGATTCCTGCTTGCAGCCGCTACTATTTTCTCCGGCTGTAACGATGACGATCCCTCCTATCACAATCTCGTGCCAGATACACAGGAGCTAATTATTAATTTTGATGAAACACCGCAAGGAACGATTCAGATGCTTCAGGGAAATGGCAACTACAAGATAGCCAGTTCTGATGAAGAAGTAGCCACTGCCGTTGCCGAGGGAAATATGATTAAAGTGACAGCTTTGAAGGCGGGCAGCACTAATCTGACAATCACCGACTGGGCACAAATGAGTACCAGTGTAAAAGTCATAGTAGATCAGTTAAGTGAGCTAGTTCTGGCTGTTTCATCCACAAAAATGTATCCGGGTGAAAATAAAACGATTAACATACATACAGGGAATAGAGGATACAAAGTGACAGTCGATAAAGAATCCATAGCCAAAGCTACGGTGGATGAAGAGGGACATATCCAAGTGGAATCCCTGGCACCGGGCATTGCGACCGTGACAGTTACCGACAGACTAAACAAAACCGCTGAACTTTCCGTAAAAGTTGTCAAACAGCTAATGCTCGACAACAGCGAAGAGATTGCTTATCTGACTATTGGCGAGCCTCTGGCTCTCAAGATTTTGGACGGTAACGGAGAATATACCTGTGTCAATAATGGATCTGCCACTTATCTGAAATGTACAATGGCAGAGAATGGGACGGATGTCGTGGTCGAAGGTCTTAAAAGGTACCGTTTCAACAAGACGATAACCATCAGTGACCAAGAAGGGGAATCAATCAGCATCAATGTGGTATACATTGATGACCCTTATCTGGCAAACCCGTCTTATCGTTACTTTATAGCGGGTTCTGCTTCTTATCAAAGTCTATCTACTTCAGCAGTAGGCACAGTAACTCATGCAGCAGAGTTCAACATGTCCGAACTGGTTATAAAAGGAACAGGAACGTATGCCAGCGGTTTTGCCATCCAATTTACAGGAGACTTGACAGTGGGTGACAAGAGCAACGCCGTACTGTATAAGGTGACAAGAAACGCAATCGATAAAAGTGTGAAATATCCGGCTGAAGATTGCCGTATTGATAAAGTTGAAAACGACTGGTATTGGGTTAGTTTCGCGGAACCGAACTGTACAGCTCGTTCGTATTTTATTACTAAACAATAATTTGTAAACTTGACGCGTGTATTTTAAAAGTACCCCCATACTTTTGAAGTGACAAACATAAAAAGAGACTGTTCTTGCAACACAGTATATCCCTTGTATCTGTCTGTATTGTGGTCAGTCTCTTTTTATTAATTTTGAATAGATATGAATAGATATGATAACAGATTACGTGTTCTTATGGAAGAATACGAAACGCTCATCTCCCGTGAAAATGAAAAGATACTGCCAGGCAATGGAATATTCGAACGTTACAAATATCCCATATTAACAGCTGCCCACACTCCACTGGAATGGAGATACGACTTCAACCCCGAAACGAATCCGTATTTCATGGAACGCTTCGGTATTAATGCCGTATTCAATGCAGGAGCAATCAAGTTCGATGGGAAATATCTTGTAATGGGACGGGTAGAGGGGTATGATCGCAAATCATTCTTTGCCATTGCCGAAAGCCCTAACGGTATTGATCGTTTTCAATTCTGGGAGTACCCGGTTCAACTGCCGGATTTATATCCCGAAGAAACGAATGTATATGATATGCGCCTGACAGCCCATGAAGACGGCTGGATTTATGGGATTTTCTGCAGCGAAAGCCTTGATCCCAATGCTGCGCCGGGTGATCTGTCTTCTGCTGTAGCCAAAGCAGGTATCATACGTACCAAAGACCTGAAAAACTGGGAACGTCTTCCGAATCTGATTTCCAAAAGTCAGCAGCGCAATGTCGTACTGCATCCGGAATTTATAAATGGCCAATATGCTTTATATACCCGCCCACAAGATAACTTTATCAACGCCGGAAACGGTGGAGGTATCGGCTGGGCACTGATAGACGACATCACCCATGCAGAAATAAAAGAAGAAACCATTATAAACCACCGCCATTATCACACCATCAAAGAGGTGAAAAACGGCGAAGGGCCTCATCCTATCAAAACCTCCAAAGGATGGTTGCATCTGGCTCACGGAGTCCGTGCATGCGCTGCCGGCCTGCGTTATGTGCTCTATCTGTACATGACTTCTCTGGAAGACCCGACAAAGATCATTGCCGAGCCGGGTGGTTTCTTATTAGCCCCTATGGGAGAAGAGAGAATCGGAGATGTATCCAATGTACTGTTCTCTAATGGATGGATTGCAGATGAAAATGGAACAGTGTATATCTATTATGCCTCTTCCGACACTCGTATGCATGTAGCAACCTCTACTATTGACAGACTGATAGACTATTGCCTCCACACACCTGCAGACGGTTTCCGTTCCGCTGCTTCTGTGAAGAACATTTGCAAGTCCGTAGAAGCCAACAAACTGATCTTGGCAGAACAGTTTCATTTTTAAGGTATTCAGGCACAAAGCGCAAAACTGCCCGTTTTATATTTTAAAACGGGCAGTTTTGCGCTCTCCTTTTTATATGGAGCTACTTCCAGCCGTATCTCTGCATCTATCACTGAATATGCCAACATAAAAAGAAAACTCCGGCGATATCAATATAGTATCAGAATGAGTTAAAATAATATTTGTTTCCTTACCACTTTCCGCCTACCTTTGCGACAAAGATCATAACATATAAATCGATTCAAACCTATAGTATGAAATTACACACTACCGACCTTCTCATCATTTGCGCTTACCTGATCGCTATGATTGTCATCGGACTTATTCTAAAAAAACGGGCTGCCCAAAATATGGACTCCTATTTTCTAGGAGGAAAATCACTGCCTTTCTATATGCTCGGACTGTCCAATGCTTCCGGAATGTTCGACATCACAGGCACGATGCTAATGGTATATTGGGCATTCGCCTACGGATTCAAGAGCCTCTGGATTCCCTGGTTATGGCCGGTATTCAATCAGATATTTCTAATGGTGTATCTGTCCGTGTGGCTCCGCCGTTCCAATGTACTTACCGGAGCGGAATGGATTAAGACGCGTTTCGGAAAAGGTAAAGGGTCCACCCTTTCACATACGATTGTTATCATCTTCGCACTATTGAGTGTCTTAGGTTTTCTAAGTTACGGTTTCATAGGTATTGGCAAGTTTATGGAGATATTCATCCCCTGGGAAGTAGTATCTCCTTACATTCCTTTCAATGTTCCGGCAGAATACGTCCCCCACGTATATGGAATCTTCTTTACCGCCATCGCCACATTCTACGTAATGCTCGGAGGTATGTTGAGTATTGTATGGACAGACGTGGTGCAATTCCTGATTATGACAATAGCAGGTATCGTGATCGTTGTTATCGGAATGCAAATGGTAGCGCCGGATATGATTCACTCCTTCGTTCCCGCCGGATGGGACTCCCCTTTCTTCGGATGGACACTGGACGTTGACTGGAGCAGCCGAATGAACCTCCTGACAGAACGCATGGCAAATGAACCATATAGCCTGATTAGTATCTTCGTCATGATGGCTTTACTCAAAGGTATATTTATGAGTATGGCAGGACCTGCGCCCAACTATGATATGCAGAAAATTCTATCCTGTAAATCCCCTAAAGAAGCGGCTATGATGAGCGGCTCCGTGTCGGTCGTACTGTTAATTCCCCGCTACCTGATGATTATGGGGTTTGCCCTGCTGGCTATCTACTTCTTTAAGGAAGATGGCGGCCTGACACAAATGGAAGTGACACGCACTGACTTCGAAACCATTCTCCCCCACCTAATCACACGTTATGTACCGGCAGGACTGGCAGGAATCTTATTAGCCGGACTACTGGCGGCTTTCATGTCAACCTTTGCATCCACAGTCAATGCCGCACCAGCCTATATCGTGAATGATATTTATTTGAAATATATCAATCCGAAAGCGAGTGTGAAAACACAGATACGCAGCAGCTATATCATTTCTGTTGCAGTGGTAGTTGTCAGCACTATCATCGGATTCTTCCTGAAAGACATCAATGAAATATTCCAATGGATTGTAGGCGCACTCTTCGGAGGATACATCGCAGCCAATGTATTGAAATGGCATTGGTGGCGCTTCAATGGCGAAGGTTACTTCTGGGGAATGACTGCCGGAGTCATAGCAGCCATTGTCATGAAGTTTACCGTTCCAGACGCATGGGTGCTCTACTTCTTCCCGGTACTGTTCGGTGTCTCTCTGATAGGATGTATTGCCGGAACGTACAGTGCACCTCCGACAGACGAAGAAACATTAATCAGCTTCTACACCCGTGTACGTCCATGGGGATGGTGGAAACCTATTGAAGAAAAAGCATTGGCCCGTTACCCCCACATACAGCCCAACAAGAACTTCAAAAGAGATGCATTCAACGTGGTTATCGGTATTATCTGGCAATGCAGTCTCACCATCATTCCGATGTATCTCGTTGTCCGCGAACAACTGGGACTATGGAGTTCTATCGCGCTACTTCTGGTTACGACACTGATACTAAGAAAAACCTGGTATAAACCCTTGTGTAAAGAAGAAGTAAGGTATAATGAAGAAATGAAACAACTAAAATAAGGAAAAAGATTATTAGCTTAACACACTAAAAAACAGAGAACCGATCATGAAAAAACTATCCGTCATACTATTGTCATTGATGCTATGTCTCCCACTATGCGCTCAATTTAAAGGGACAGTCTATATCGACAGCAACCAATCGGGCATATTGGATAAAAGTGATAAGCCGCTGATGGGAGTCATGGTAACAGATGGATTGAATGTGGTAAAAACAGATAAAAAAGGTCGGTTCTCTTTACCCGGATTCGCAAAAACAAGATTTATCACTATTACCACCCCTGCCGGATTCGAAACGCAACAATTCTATTTGCCTACCCAGGAAAACAGAGAAACCTATGACTTCCTGCTGACAGAAAGTGAACGGACTCAATCCAAAGAGCACTCTTTCATCCAAATCACTGATACTGAAGCTACCGGAGGACTGGGAAGATGGGTGACAGATTTAAAAAACTACATCAACAGCGAAAAGCCCGCCTTTCTGATTCACACCGGAGATATTTGTTACGAACCGGGCTTGCAAATGCACAACCGGATAGTAAATTCACAGACCATGGACTGCCCTGTTTACTACTGCATAGGTAATCATGACCTTGTAAAAGGCAACTACGGCGAAGAACTTTATGAATCCATCTACGGTCCGACCTGGTATTCATTTGATATCGGAAATATCCATTATGTAGTCACCCCCATCGACCACGGCGACAACCCGACCGATTACACTCTGCAAGATGTATATAACTGGCTGAAAAATGACCTCTCTTCCATGAAGAAAGATCAGGCCCTGATTATTTTCAATCATGACCTATTTACCCCCAATGACACTTTCGTATTCAAAGCGGACGATCAGCACGTGCTCGATTTTCGCCCGTTCAACGCCAAAGCCCAAATATACGGGCACATGCACTACAACTATGTGCGCAATCAAAACGGAATCTACACCATTTGTACCGGCACACTGGACAAAGGCGGTATTGACCACTCCCCCTCCTCTTTCCGCGACATTAAAGTAGACGCAAACGACAACGTCACTACACAGCTACGATACGCTTTCGTCGCCCCACAAACCACCATCGTTTTTCCAATGAAACAACAAAAAGTAGGAACCAATACTAACAGACAACTTACCATTTCTGTAAATGCATACAATTCGCAAGCAAAGACCCAACAAATCTCATATATATTGACTACTCCGGAAAGTAACGAAGAAGTAGCACAAGGCACTCTCGCACCGCTCACCGACTGGAATTGGACTGCTAATATTTCAATCCCCTCCGATAAAAACGGGAAAGAACTCAAACTGACGGTCACCTCCTCTTTCAATGACGGAAAGAAAGCGACAGACTCCTGTTCATTCATTTACGAGAATGACTTCAAACCATCCATCACTCCCGGGGAGAACTGGAATACCTTGCTCCAAAATGCCGCCCATACCGGAGGAATCAATCATTCCAACCTCCATCTCCCTCTGCAACTAGCTTGGACCGCCAATGCCGGAAGCAATATTTTCATGACTTCCCCCCTCATAGCGGACGGTCAAGTATTTACAGCTACCACAGACGATAATGTTTCGCTAAACACCTATATTTGCGCATTCGACCTCAACTCCGGGAAGCCCGTATGGAAATACCGGACAGAAAACTCGATAAAGAACACCATTGCTTATGAAGATGGAATTATTGTAGCACAGGATGCCGCCTGCCATCTATATGCCATTGATGCAAAAACAGGTCAGCTGCTATGGAAACAACGAATCGACCTGGACAGCTATCCATATCTCACCGAGGGACTGACAACAGATAACGGAATAGTCTACGCCGGAATCGGTGTAGGTTTATCTGCCTATGACCTGAAAACCGGACGCATTCTATGGACCAACAAAGACTGGCGCCAACGTGAAGGCTCCACCACCACATTAACCATTGCCGATGGCGTACTTATCAGTGGAACTCAATGGGGAGGACTATACGGCAACGACATCCATACAGGAAAACAACTTTGGAAACTCTCGGACAACGGACTCGGCAATCGTGGCGCGTCTCCGGTTTACAAAGACGGCAAATTATGGATTATCTCTTCCAAAAGCCTGTTTACCATCGAGCCTAAAACCGGAACTGTACTTCAACAAAAAGATTTATCAATCAATCTGGATGCCACCTCTACCCCTCTGGTCACTGAAAACGAAATCATTTTCGGAACCGTAGAGCGCGGAGTGATGGCACTGGACAAATCGACCCTTTTCAACAAATGGAAAGCTGAAACATTACCGTCTCTGGTGTACACTGCGCCTTACTCCACCACACCGCAAGCCGGAGTAGAAACCAGCCCTGTCGCTTCGCAAGGAACCGTGTTTATCGGCGCTTCCGACGGCTACCTTTACGCCATCGACCAGTCAACCGGTATCATAAAAGAAAAACTAAATCTTGGAGCACCCATATTCTCAACAGTTGCCGTATCCGGAAATTGTATGATTGTTTGCGATTATTCCGGCAATGTGCATTGTTTTACCCTCGCGCAGTTTTTGCCACCCTACGCGTTGTAATTTAAAGATTATCACGTATCTTTGCCTCCTCAAATCATAAATACG
>OJQX01000372.1_pt1 | contig 28876 bp, 19 predicted proteins | sample 1599031 | NCBI WGS metagenome assembly OJQX01 (sample SAMN03922513, study PRJEB24848) | human gut metagenome | isolation source: stool sample | host: Homo sapiens | place: Germany | collected 2010-02 | reverse complement strand
AAGCCATTATCTCATATTTCACGGTTTATGTCAACGCTTTAATGTGCTAAAGTGCAAATTTTCTTCTGCTTTCTTCTTTTTTCATTTCCGGTGTGTCCTTGCGCATTTTTTCAGCGTGTCCTCCAATCGGTTCTCTCCGGCAAAACTGATCTTTACGACCATTCCCCGGTCAAGATAGCAGTAAGGGTTCTTGATCTGTGAAACAAAATCAACCATCCGTTCTCGCTGCGACAGGTCTTTCTTGATTTCCACATCGTTGATGTCCACCAGTTCTTCACGGTTCACATCCCGAAGTTCCATCGCTGCCAATTTCTTCAAATCCTCAAGTGTATGCGTCATTTTCTGGTACATCAAATACCTCCCTTCACCTATAGCATTCTAAAAGGGGTGTTTGGCAACCAAATTTTGAAATTTCACAAAAATATTTTTTCAAGTGGTTGCCAAAAGGTGCTTCCAGAATGTTATAGGTATAAGGACAATTCTCGATTTCCAGGTCGTGGGGCTTTTTTCTCTCTTAGCGCAAGATTCGCCCATAGCCGCTCAAAACTCACTCTCGTGGTTTTTCCCGGCTGGCAATCTTGATGGGGATTCCGTTCCCCATTCCCACGGTACGCACAAAATCTTGGATTTTGGCTATCTGGCTCCACATAAATGTGTTCGCAGCCGAACGCCTACGGCTTATCGGGAGTTGCTCTGCAACTATAAAATGCAGGAGGATTATGCTATGGCTCGACCAAAGAAAGAGAAATCACTTCATAGGGGAAAGCGGGTTTACATCCGTTTCACAGAATTGGAATATGAGCTGGTGGCCGGATACGCTAAAGATGCCGGATACCCGATTGGTACTTTTGTACGCAAACAGGCTCTCCGCGAAAAGCTGGAAGTCAACTATAATATCGTTGCCGATCTGGGCGAGATTCAGAATTTGACGGTGCAGGCCGCAGGCATCGGGAACAACCTCAACCAAATTGCCCGCTATTTCCACGGCGGCGGTCTGGCATCACGCGGAATGTTGGAAGAACTGAAAAAGTGCATTGCAGAAATCCGTGAACTGCGGCAGGAAATCGTTCAGCTTGGAGGTGTATATCGTGGCAATTCTAAAGCACATCGCAAGTAAAAATGCCAATTATGGGAGTGCCATCGACTATCTGAAATACCAGCATGATGAGTTTCATCTGGTTCCCGTTCTGGATGAAAGTGGGAATATGCTGCCTCGGGAAGAATTTTATCTTGACGGTTTGAACTGCCATCCCGAAACCTTCGACCTTGAATGTGAACTGTTAAACCAGCAGTACCATAAGAACAACACTTACGATGAAATCAAAAGTCACCACTACATTATCAGCCATGACCCCAGAGATAACGCCGACCACGATTTAACAGGAGAACATGCACAGGCCATCGGGCTGGAATACGCAAAAGCTAATTTTCCGGGGCATCAGGCTTTGGTCTGCACCCATACAGATGGCAATAACGGAACAGGCAACATCCATACCCACATCATAATCAACAGCCTGCGCAAATTCGATATAGAGCCTCAGACCTACACCGAACGGCCAATCGACTGCAAGGCAGGATACAAGCACCACCTTACCAAAGACTATTTGAAGCACCTGCAAAAATCTTTGATGGATATTTGCCAGCGCGAAGGGCTGCATCAGGTCGATCTGCTCTCCCCTGCTGCGGATAAAATCACACAGCAGGAGTACCATGCGCAGCGGCGCGGGCAGCTGAATCTGGACATTGCAAACATGGAACTTCTGGGCGATGGCATCACCCCCATGCACACTACCTTTGAAACAAACAAAGAAAAAATCCGCAATGCCATTTCTGACATTGCGGAACGTGCCACATCTTTTGAGGAATTTCAACGTTTATTAAAAGCGGAATACGGAATTTTGGTAAAAGACCATCGTGGACGATTCAGCTATCTTCCTGCTGACCGACAGAAATTTATTTCTGCCCGCGCTCTCGGTTCTAATTATGACCGCGACAGGCTTCTCCGCATTTTTGCAGAAAATGCGCGGAACAAAGAACGGAACAATCCTCATTGGGCAGCAGATGATCCTATGGCTATTTTGTTCATTAAGTCCGACCTGCGCCTTGTGGTTGACTTGCAGACCTGCGTAAAAGCACAGCAGAGCCGCGCCTATGCGCAGAAAGTCAAGATTTCCAATTTGCAGCAGATGGCACGGACAGTCGCTTATGTTCAGGAACATGGATACGATTCTTACGAAAAACTCTCCGATACCACTGACGCCATTCAATCTAAAATGGCAAAGGCTCGAAGTGATGCCAAATTCACAGAAGCCAAATTAAAAAAGGTCAATGAGCAAATTCGTTATTTAGGTCAGTATCTTTCTACAAAATCGGTCTATGGTGACTTTCTGAAATCCACCAATAAGAAATCTTTCCGTCAGGTTCATGCAGAGGATATTGCAAAATATGAAGAAGCCCTCCACATTCTAAAGCAGCACTCCCCAGATGGAAAGTTCCCGACCATGAAAGACCTTCGGACCGAAAAGGAACAGCTTACCATTCAGAAAGACGCTCAGTATGATACTTACCACTATTTCAGAGATTACCACAAAGAACTCCAAACTGTATGCGCCAATGTAGATAGTATTCTAGAAACAGAACGAGAAGCACAGCACGAACAGCAGCAATCCCGAAAGAACGAACACTTTCTATAAAACAAAAAGCCAGCCCTGGTCTTTCCTGCGAAAGACTAGGGCTGACCCTTTCTACCATATTACTCTTAGAACAGGATTTGAACTGTCGCATCCTGAATCAAATCAATGAACTGCTCTTTCGTTATAACTTCTTTGCGGCAAATAATCGACTTATCCGCTTGCTGCCGTGTATAAGTCAATTTTCTATCATCGCGGCGAAGCTGCCGCACCGCATCCAAAGTCAAGGCTCCCTCACGATACATCTGACACAAAATAAAGTCATTTGACTTAAAGGCCACCGAAATTGGAGAATCCAGCGCAGGAGTAAATTCAGAATTTTCCGTTAAGATACGCTCTGCATTCGTTTGGAACTTATGCGCATCCGTATCCTGCGTATAGATTGTCAGGCTGTCCACTCCATCATGATACCACGCGAATATTTCAGCAAGGATCGTCAACGAGATTTCTCCCGCATTCTTTTTAAGAATGCGACCCGTTGACAGCGTTCTTCCATGGATCGGCCATTCATCATACAGTCGATTCATCCATTCTTCTGCGGAAGGCAAATCAATCAGATCTTCGGTTTTTACTTTCCTACGAAGAAAGCGCATCAACTCTGACACACGCGACACAGCAGCTTCAACGATGTAGTACAGGTTCACATCTTCAAAATTGACAAAAGTGCCGTACTTTGTTTCATCAATCCAACGAATAGGATACCCTTTTGCCTGAAGCTGTTCAACATAGGTGCTTCTGTATGTAGAATCCTCAATTTCTTCCATTACCCACTTTGGTATCAGAATCAAATCGTATACGCTGAGGATTCCATCAGATGGATAACTTCTCTGGCTCAACTCATGCATAAATGCCAGTGATGAGTTATCCATAAGTGCTATTTTGGTTTCCCCACCATATTCTTTATACTCTGGTATATTAAGCATCGGCCTCTCCCGTCAGCATTTTAAATTCACTTAAAACCGTTTTCAGAAATGCTTCATTGTCTTTATGGTATTCCACTTCCGGCTCATTGCGAATCGTCTTATTGATTTTCTCTTGCAGCGGACTTACATTTACTACATACGAAGGCCGTACAAGGGAATCATCCAATCCCAAATCGCGGAATCTCTGTGCAATATCTTCAACCTGCACATCAAAGTTTTCCTTAACTTCTTCCGCAATAGCCGTGTTCCCATTCTTTACTGCACTTTCATACAGAGAGATCAGCACCGCCTTATAGGGAGCTTGGAAAGCGTTCATGCACTGAAACGCTTTTGCTTGGAACTCCATATCCTTTAAGCCCTCAAAGTACGGCATAAGGTTTCCCAGAAGCATAAGCGCAGCAAAATGTTCTGCTTTTCGTTCTTCCATCAGGATTTCGGATTCAATTAAATGGTCAAAAGAAACTTCATCAAACAATAGATGATAAATTTCATGCCACACCGTAAAATACTGATTTGCTCTCGGAAGTGCCGTATTTATCAAGGGGATTCGTTTTCCATCCCGAACAAAAATTGCTCCGCTTAAATAGCGATTATCAATCGGCAGCTGTATCAAACCATATGGTCTTAAAATCTGTAACGCCAACTGTATCGGAGAATTTATCTGCATCGGATTGTATTTTGACCAGATAAGCGAAGCACTCTGCTTCATCTGTTCCTCGATAACTTCGTTCCTTTTGATAACTTCATCTAAGTTGGCTGCTGTAATTCGCTCACTCATAGCCTTCCGCCTTTAATAATAAACACTGCAAAGGTTTAGAATATCCTGTAACAAATCATACTCCATCTTTGCCTTATCATTCACCTGATAATCAATCGGCGCATTCTCTGAGAACACGGCATCTGCACTTTGTATTCTCGGTGAAAATCCCATCAAAGTATCCGGGTCAATGCTCAAACTGGTAAGAATCTTGTTCAAGTGCTTATCGAATGTACTTTTGCTATCTATCTCGCCATTCAAAATCTTATCTAAAGTAGGGCGAGAAATCTCTGTTTTCTTGCAGAACGATACCTTTGAGAATCCATTGCTGCGAATATAGTCCTTTAATTTTGTCCCTGTCAGTTTTCTCTTTTCAAAAAGTTCATCAAAACGCATTTTTTATCTCTCCCTTCTGCTATTATTATATACCATCAGCTTCGGGAAATCAATCGTAATGTAAAAAAGTTTTTTACATTTTTGATTCTACCGCAAAAAAGATGGCCTCCTTTTTGGGGAAGCCATCTCAACGATATTACGGTATTTTAACTTTTTCGGCTTCTTTCCTGTTCCTGCTGCGGCGTATTGTCTTTTTGTCGCCGCTCAGCCTGCTTAATATGCAGCCGATCAAGCACCGACCACCTGCCGCCAATGCGCCGGGGCTTTTGGGGTACATTGTTGACGCAGCCATCTATCATATTGTAGTTTTGCTCTGTGCCGGATTCTTTGGCGCGTTCCGCTGTACCGTTTTCAAAGAACTTCTGATGGTGCAGCAGTTCAGGCTTTTGGCCTTGTAAAAAAGCACTCATCTTTCTGGTAGCTTCTCCATCGAAACCTAAAGCTGTCTGCGTCACAAAGGCTCCACTCTCGTGAAGAATAATGCTCGGCGGTGGATTCTTCGTTTGTTCACTTCTCATCTGAACAAACCGCTGACCATCGACCTCTACTTCATCTGATACCAGCCATGTTCCTTTTTGCCCTGCCACCTGATAGCCGCCCTCATCAAGAATCAGGTATGTGCCGCTCTGGGGCTTTGGGAAAAAGCCGTTGAATCTCACCAGCCTATCCTTATCAACATAGAAAAAAGAGGTTTTGCCTGCCGCAGTCAATCCGATGACATCACTGACCCCAAATTTTCTAATTTTGAATTTGTCCGGGTTAATACTTTCCATCTTTTTACGAATCGCTTCCGCGCCCATTCCCCGTGAAGCCGTACCAGAGTAGCCCGTGCCATAATTGTCTGCGGTTATCATAAAGCCATGCTGAATCTGGTATTCATAGCTGCGGCAGCGATACTCACGGTTTTTCTCAGAATTATCGATCTGATAGATTGCAAACACATCTGAACTCATTTTCCTGCATCATCCTCCGGCCTATGCCATTCCAGCTCCAGCCCCTTGAACTGCGGCTCAGTCAACTGCTGCATCTTCGGGATCGTCTGCTGGACAAGCGCAGACATCTCTGCATCCTCTGCCACAAGCGGCTGAACCTCCATCAATACCTGAATCGTATCCTTGAGTGTCGGCTGCTCAAACATCGCCATCAGCATCAATTCAAGTTCATCAAAGCGTACATTGCTCATAACTCCATCCCTTTCTTTTTCGCTTTCTTCGGCTTATCCTGTTTCTGTGCAGGCTGCTCCTGCTTCTTGGCTTTCAGACTGCGCAGGGCATCCAGAACAGACTTTTTCGTACTGCCGCGTTCCTGCTCCTTATTCTGCTGTCGTGCCGCCATCAGTTTTTCCATATCGGAAATGGCCTGCTGTACCAGCTGATCATCCCTGAAATAATTGATGGAATTGATGTTCTCGCGCTGCACTTTATCGTTCACGACCAGCTCATACATTCCAACAAAGCCGCCATCTTCCTCGATGCAGAATCCAATGCACTTGTCGGCATTCATCCGTTCGGACGGAATCTTGTCGTAGGCTTCCAATGCTTCTTCCATTGTCAGATGGTCGTGGAACTCTCCAGCAAACGTGAACTCCAAACACTCCGCAACATAAAAGCTGAGCGTTTCTTCCTGCGCAGGTCTTTCTGCGGCGAGTTTTTCTTTCAAAACTTCTGCCTGCTGTTCAGCCACCGTATCAGTCTGTTCCCGTAGTTCTGCCGCATCCATGACTTTACCCTCTGCCGCATCGCAGCCGAACTCTGCCAGCAGCTCCGTCATAGCCTCCTGCACAGGCTTATCTCCGTCCGTTTCAAGGATGCCGCCATCCCGCTCCGTGAAGTCCTTATTATATAAGGTATAGTCGAAACCATCCTCACATGTCTGGATATGAAAATAGGCATCCGGCAATTCGTATGCCAGCTCCACATCCTGCACGGCTAACGCCCCCTGCAACGGCTGGACAACATGATTCTGGATATACGGGTTATCCCAGCCCGAAACCGTTTTGTAGTCCTCTACGATGGTGTCAATGCCGTTCATGCACTGCAAAACATCCAGTGAACCCGGCAGAGGATCAGGATTCTTCTCCACGCCCAAGGCTTTCATGTAATGGTTCGGAAGTGCCTGATACTGCGACATTGCATCGTCGAGATTTCCGAACCGCTCGATTTTCAAAGGTGCGGCCTGCAAATTTTCGACCACATAGAACTGCTTTACGAAAGGCTGCTCATGTTCCAGTTCTTTCTGCGCATCCAGTTCTTCCCGGAACATCGTTGCAAAGCCATCCAGAATTGCCGGATGGCTGTCAACCACCCAATCCGTGCGGAAGATCATGCGGTCTGCATTATGCTCCGGGGTGCTGACCTGCTCTGCCCATTTCTTATTGCCGGGAGAAAAGCGGCCATCGTAACTTTTATGATGCAGAGTGTTCGCCAGGATGTAGCCCACACGCTCCATGCCGTACTGCCGCACCACCTGATCGACTGCATCATCGCCAAGGTACATCCCGTCATAATTGTCCGCAATCGCTTCATGGATTGCCTGCTTGCACTCACTGTTCAGCCGATAGGATGTGCGGTATAAATCCACCTCGTCATTTTCTTTGGCATAGCTGAACGGCTCATAGTAGACAGGCACATCCGAATAGTCCTGTGCGCTGTTGTCCGGCACAGGCGCAGCCTTTTCAATGATCTCTGACACCACATCTTCTTTTTTCGGCATATTCCATTTTTCAGAGAGATATTTCTGCATGGCCTCCTGAAAATCTTCATCGAAGCCGTTCCACAAATCCTCTGCCACCAGCTTGCCCTGCTCATTGACTGCAACACAGGCCGCCATGTCACCGTGTTCCTCATGCTCCAGCAGAAAGAACTTCTCGCCACCAATTTCCGTTTCATCAACAGCATACCATGTGCCGATATGCCCCTCGACTGCGATGTGGTCGGAATCGCCGTGGATCAGCGCATTTCTTTTCTGCTGCTGTTCCTCCATGAACTCTCGAACGGTCAACTCTGCGCCTGTGAAGTTCAGTCCTTCCTCACCCAGTTCCAGCCGCCCGTCTACGCCAAGGTCAAGTTCTTCGGCCATCAGAACAGATGCCGCATGGTTCACCACCACAGTTTTCTCCACTGTAATGGGCTGGCCGGGGTCATAGTCCGAGCCGCGCAGATCATAGCGATATAAGCCCTCCGGCACATCTTCATCCCGCAGTCGGCCATTGCTGAAAAGACCGGGCTTATCAAAGATTTCGATTTCCTGCAATTCTTCGTTCAAAAGGTTCTCTTTCTGCAAATCCATATTCCTTTCCTTGAAAAATTCCGGCAGTTCAGCAAATCCAATACTGTCCACATAGTAGGCTTTGACTGTACTGCCATCATTGAGTGCCACCACATCGCTGACCGACAACGAATGTCCCGTAAAGTCTGCTGGACGCTGAATATTGAACCGCTCATAAATGCCATCCAGCGTATCCTTTTCCGTAAGCGGTGCGGCATAGATCAGGTCATAATCTGCACGGGAAACCGTTATGCCTTTCTTCTGCACATAGTCCAGCCCCATAAAACGGTAGTCGTGTTCCGGGTCACGGGCAGTGATCTGGTAAATACCGAGCTGCTTCTCGCTGCCATACAGCAGCATATTTTCCTGTTCTGTCATACTCCGCTCCTGCTCCAAATCTGCTGTTGCAATCTGGAAGGTATCACTTCCGCGCTCGATTTCTGTTCGGTCAGTAACGATCACTGGCCACGGACTGATGCGGACAAGATAAATCTGCTTACCCTCGTCATACAGCCGCAGAGCCTGTTCACGGTTTATTACTGTCAGCTTAAAATCCGGGCGCGCATACTCGTCCTCTGCATAATCTTCCCGTTGTTCCAATAGAATCGCATCCCATGCGTCTGCCCTAATGCCAAAAATACCATCGTGCTGCTCGATTCCCTCTTGGCTTACATAATCACCTGCCGTGCCATCACGGAACAGCGGATAGATTCTTTCACCCAGCCGATGCCATTCTCGTGCGCCCTCTTTCGTCAGCGGCAGCACATCATCTTTCCGGTAGCCGTAGTCATGCATTTCGGAAAGACCAATCATCCCATCCGGGAGATTTTCAATTTTTTCCTGCGCATCGTACATCAGGCGGTTGGCTTCTTCTTTGTCATCCTCGGCCAGTGCAGCCGCCAGACCATTCACCAGTTCTTCCGTTGCTGCCCGATCATCCAGCTTAAAGGCAAAATTCACGATGAGATTTCGCTGCTCATCATCAAAAATCGTCTTTTCCTGCTCCTTGTCGCCAATCAGCTTTTCCGCATACTGCATTGCGGTCATGCGCTCTGCGCTCCTTTCTGCCACCGCTGCTTCCAGCTTTTCCAGAAAGTCGGCAGCTGTCAATCGAATCGTATCCATCGAGTCTTTCAGCTCCTTCATCTCCTTGCCGCTGGCCCAGCTTGCCACATACGGAAAAGAGTAATCGGATGTATCAATGCCCAGAGCCGAGCATACCGTAAAAGCGATGCTTTCGGCTTCGGTTTCTTTCGTGAGCCTGTCTTTTTCTTCGCCGCTCTGCTCCATCAAATCGCTGTTGTGCAGCATCGCATGAGCAACCTCGTGGATCATCGTCTTTATGGTCTGGCTCTCGCCCATGCCGACCTGAATGCAGATTTCTTTGTCTGCATCACTGTAATAGCCTTTGGCATCCCCTTCGATTTCATCAAACCGCATCGGCACAGGCGATACCTGCTCGATTGCCGCCGTAAGCAGCGCATAGTCTTTGACGCTGGCCGTCAGTTCGTTCACTTCCAGCGATGGAATCGGTTCCCCATCGGTCTGTGAAACATCAAAAACCGTCGTCACTCGGAAGCGCGGAACCACATACTCCACACGTTCCATTTCCGGTTCACCGTTTTCGTTCAGCACAGCCAAGCCCGTATCCTTGTCGATTTTCTCTCGCTCCTCGACTTCCTTAATGGGAGCCGGAGCGATGATCTGGACGCCCTTTTCGCCTTTTTTAACGTAACGGTTAAACTTATTCTTCCATGCGTTAAACCCTGCCACCAGTGTGGCATCGGGCCGCTGCATAGCGATCAGCAGCGTATTATTGAAGCTGTAATTGTGGAATTTTGCCATCGTGCGCAGATACGTCGTGTACATTTCCGATGTAAAAATGTCCTTTACACCCTGCTCCAGCCGTTCCGTGATTTCTTTCATCTGCTGTTTGCGGTCAACTGCCATGCAAACCCTCCTTTTTCTTGACCCATCGTGTTTTCATCTGGCGCGGATATTGGTCAGCCTGTTTCGGTGCCTTCACGCCGTTCCATTCCAAGCCTCCGGCTCTGCCCTCACAGGTGTAGCCGGCAGCTTTCAGGGAGCTGCCATTCTCCGTGTCCAGAATGTAGGTAATAACTTTGTTGTAGCCCATGGCCCGTGCTGCACGGTATGCCGCCGCATACAAAATACTGCAAGCATTCGGCGTTCCATTCGTACATAGACGGTTGACTTCCAGCGTGTAGCCATCATCCAGCCGCCGCGCCACTGGCCTGCCGCAGATAGCAACGCCCACCAGCGCACCATTGTCCGATACGCCGATAGAAAACTTATGCCCCCGCGTCGGTTTATGGTGGCGGTGATACTGCTGCACAAATGCGTTTGCCGTTTTCAAATTGATCGGTGTTAATGTCAGCAAATGCCCTCCTTCAAAAAAAAATGCCCCGCCAGACAAAACTGACGGGGCGGCTCTCATTTACAGTTCCATATCGTGACTTTTCCGCTTCTGGGATTTCTGCGGTTCTGCGTTGCGCTCTGCCTGTTTTGCATGAAGCTGCGCCAGCACAGAGGGTTTCCGCACATTGTCCGCAGTGCGCTCTGCAACGCGGCCTGCATAGTTCACAGGCTGGCGCGGCCTGTCTGCAACTTCGGTTTCGGCTGCATCCTCGTCCACTCCCAGCGCATCCTCACCGCCCTTTTCGTCCATGTTGAGCAGTGAATTCAGCTCTGCAAGTCTCGCGGATTTCTCTGCCAGTTCCGCTTCCTGCACAAAGGGTCGCTTGGCTTCTTCCTTTGCCTGCGCCAACTGCTGTTCCAAGGTTTCCAGTCTGCGTTCCACTTGCGGCAATGCTCTTTCGATGCCAGACAGTGCATTGGTAACACGCAGAATGTTGCCCTGCAGGTCTTTGCCGACTTCCATAGAGTAGTTCCATGCGCCCTTGATGGATAGCCGGAACACCTTATCGAAGTTGTCAAACCGGGAATGCAGTTCAAACGCACCGTAGCTGCCAATCCTTCCCTCGGTGCCAGCCGCTTTCAAAGCCTTGCAAGCCTCAATGATGGCTGCACCCGCTTCCTTGCGTTCGGTGTACACATTGCCGCTGATCTCCATAGAGAAGTGGTCTTTGTCCTGCACCAGAAGCGGTTTTGCCGCTTCCATATCGGTTTTCAGTGCTTCGATCTGTCCCTGTGCCACAGCGATTTCTCGCGGATAGCGGCGCGCAATATCCGATTCCAAGCTATAAATCTGACTGGTGTGATTAGCTTTCAGCAGTTTCAGTTTGCTGACCTGAATATCCAAGTCCATCTTTTCCTTGATGTAGGGATTGCCCGTTGCCAGTGCCTTGATTTCGGCATAGGACAGTGCGGTATCGTCCACATCATCGCAGGCACGGACAGGAGATTTGGATGTCATGATCTGAGAAATGAACTTCTGCTTATTTTCCAGAATTTGCCACATATACGAATCAAACGTATTTTCAGTGACGTAACGATAGATTTTTACCTGCTTATTCCGGTTTCCCTGCCGGAGAATACGTCCTTCCTGCTGTTCTAGGTCAGACGGCTTCCACGGGCAATCCAGATGATGCAGGGCAATCAGCCGATCCTGAATATTGGTTCCTGCGCCAAGTTTCGGCGTAGACCCCATCAGGATACGAACCTGTCCGGCGCGCACCTTTGCAAACAGGTCAGCCTTTTTGGTTTCCGTGTTATACTCGTGAATGAACGCCACTTCTTCACGAGGAACACCTTTCGCCACCAGCTTCTCCCGCACATCATCGTAGACGTTGAATGTACCATCAGCTTTTGGTGTCGATAAATCGCAGAAAATCAACTGTGTTCCCCTATCCAGGGCAGATTCTTCCCAGACCTTGAACGCATTGTCCACACAGCGATTTACCTTGCTTTCCGGCTCATCCGGCAGCATATCATTCATAAGCCGCTGGTCGAGTGCCAGTTTTCTGCCATCGTTGGTGATCTTGAGCATATTATCGAATTTGGGATTCACATTACCGTTGCGTACAGCCTCGGCACGGTCTGCAAAGGAACTCACCATTTCTTCCTGTGTCTCGCTCGGTTTCAGCACTTCGTTGATGTACTCCGCTTTCGGCACAGGCAGATTCAGCATATCCGCCGTCTGCACGTCTGCCGATTCCTTGAACAAGGAAATCAGTTCCGGCAGATTAAAGAACCGGGCAAAGCGTGTTTTCGCGCGATAGCCCGTTCCCTCCGGGGAAAGCTCGATTGCCGTGACGGTTTCACCAAAGGATGCCGCCCAATCATCGAAGTGGCTCAGTCCCATTTTCTGCAGCGTGTCATACTGGAGATACCGCATAATGGTGTACAGTTCCACCATCGAGTTGCTGACCGGGGTTCCGGTTGCAAAGGTCACGCCCTTGCCACCTGTCAGTTCGTCCAGGTACTGACACTTTGCAAACATATCGCTGGACTTCTGTGCATCGGTCTGGGATATTCCTGCCACGTTCCTCATTTTTGTGTAGAGGAACAAATTTTTGTAAAAATGTGACTCGTCCACGAACAGGCGATCCACACCCAACTGCTCAAATGTAACCACATCATCCTTTCTCGTCTGGTCGTTCAGCTTTTGCAGCTTTGCTTCCAGCGTTTTCTTTGTTTTCTCCATCTGCTTGACCGTAAAACTGCGGCTGTCCTCACTCCGGGCATCGGCTAGGGCCAGCGTAATGTCGTCGATCTGACGCTCGATAATAGCTTTCTGCCGTTCCGGGGAAAGCGGCACTCGTTCAAACTGCGAGTGTCCGATCACAATGGCATCGTAATCACCTGTTGCAATACGGGAGCAGAACTGCTTACGATTGCTGGGTTCAAAATCCTTTTTCGTTGCCACCAACACATTGGCATTGGGATAGAGCCGCAGGAAGTCTGCGCCCCACTGCTCTGTGAGGTGGTTCGGCACCACATAGAGGTTTTTCTGCGACAGGCCCAGCCTGCGGCTTTCCATGCCGGCAGCAATCATCTGGAAGGTCTTGCCTGCGCCCACGCAATGCGCCAGCAGCGTATTGTTGCCGTACAGAATGTGCGCTACCGCATTTTTCTGGTGCGGCATCAGAGAGATTTCCGGGGTCATGCCCTCAAAACGGATATGACTGCCATCGTACTCACGGGGCCGAATCGCATTGAAAATCCGATTATAGGTCGCACACAAATCCTCGCGGCGATCTAAATCCTTGAAAATCCACTGCTTAAACGCTTCCCGAATGGATTCCTGCGCTTGCTGTGCAAGCATGGTTTCCTGCTTATTCAGCACACGATGGTCGCCATCCGCATCGTGAATCGTATCGTAGATTTTGGTATCGCGGAGATTCAGCGCATCTTCCAGCAGCTTATAGCCGTTGACGCGCAGGGTTCCGTAAGTGTTGGTGACAAGCGGATTGCCGCGATCCAGCGACTTGCCCGAAATGTTCCATGCACCAGAAATTTCGGAATAGGTTGCCTTAATGTCAATTCCGGCATAGTAGTTCGGGGTTTTGAACACTTCTTTCATAAACTGCGTGATGTACTCCGGCTTTACCCAGTTTGCACCCAGCCGCACTTCAATTTCCGAAGCATCCAAATCCTTGGGCTGTACCCGTTTCAGGTAGTCCACATTGATCTGATACTCTGCATGATTTGCAGCAAAGGTTTCTGCTGTGGCCAGTTTTTCACGAACATTGCCGGACAGGTATTCATCCGAGGTTTCCCACTGCTGTGTCACAGGGTTTCGGAAAATCGCACCTGCCAGTTCATCCGTGATTTCCTGTTCCGGTTTGCCGCAGAGCTGCATCATAAACGGCACATCCACCTTTGCCTTTTCTCCGATGGAAAGTGCCAGAGCTTCGCTGGGTGTATCCACCGAGGTAACAGGCTCCGGCTTACGGATGGTACGTTTGGTAAAAATATCGGCAAGTCGTTTGAGATTCTTCTCCTCATCCAGAATTTCCAGTGATGCCAGCAGACAATAGCTGCTATCCTGTCGGAACGCTCGCTTGTTGGCAGTGCTGTTGATAAGGCCATACTGCGCCTTAAATGCGGTGTACTGCTGTTTCAGTTCATTCTGCAAAAGCTGTACTTCCGCATCCGAACCATCATGCAGCTGACAATCCAACAGCTTCCGGGTGGTCTCCCGCAGAGCGATCATGCCCAGCACTCGCTCTGCAGTTACGGCAGGCAGTTCCACCTTATTCATAAAGGAATTTTCGCGGTAGTAAATCTGCCCGTCCACGTTCGTGAAGCTGAAATTCTTCACGCTTGGGTCTGCCGGAATGGGTTCTTCCTGCACATCCAGATCATCATCGGAAATTTCGGGTTCCGTGATGGTGGCATGGATGTTGCTGACCGCTTCTTTCAACTGCTGGGCAAGGTCTGCGCCCTCGATGGGCTTGACCGTCGTTTCCTGCTTGCCATACTGAGTGCTTTCCGTGGTAATCTCCCCCAGCACCATCTCAGGATGCTGCGCAAAATACTGGTTGATGGAATATCCTTCCGGCGTTTCACCGAGATCCACCCAGTCTGCCCGCTCCACCGCTGCACGGTCACGCTTCTGCAGGAACAGAATGTCAGCAACCACGCCAGTGTTGGCATTGCGCTGAAACGCATTGTTCGGCAGACGAATCGCACCTACCAGATCGGCACGGTTAGCAAGGTACTCACGGACAGAGGAATCCTTCTTGTCCATCGTACCACTGGACGTTACCACCGCTATCACACCGCCCGGACGTACAAGGTCAAGGCTCTTGGCGATAAAATAATCGTGGATTAGGAAATTGTGGCGGTCATACCGCTTATCCGGTACTTTGTAATTGCCGAAGGGTACGTTGCCCACAACACAGTCAAAGAAACTGTCCGGGAACTGCATTGTTTCAAAGCCCTGCACCGCAATCTTGTTTTTCTGGTACAGTTGCTGTGCAATGCGGCCTGAAATGCTGTCCAGCTCCACACCGTACATCCGAATCTTCTCCATGTTGTCCGGCACCAGTCCCATAAAGTTTCCGACACCACATGACGGTTCCAATACGTTGCCCTTGGACAAGCCCATATTATCCAGTGCTTCGTACATCGCCTTGATAACCGTAGGGGAAGTGTAAAATGCGTTCAGGGTACTGGCACGGGCTTCCTTATACTCATCTGCCGTGAGCAGGGACTGCAGTTCGGCATACTCTTTCGACCACTCCGCATTGCTTTCATCAAACGCCTGCGGAATGCCGCCCCAGCCCACATACCGGGAAAGGATCTCCTGCTCCTCTGCGGTAGCCTGCCGCTGCGCTGCATCCAGTGTTTGCAGCACCTGAATGGCTTCCACATTGGCTTTATACTTTGTTTTCGGCCCTCCTGCGCCGAGATCATCGTCCGTAATACGGAAGTTCATAGGCTCCTGTTTGGGCTGTACAGGCTGTTCCGTTTCGGCTCCACTGTCCAGCGGAAGGTTGTGCTGCCGCCGTGCATGGTTGACCTCTGCCGGAGTCATAGGCTGCTGGATCAGCGGTTCCAGAACTTCTTCTGCGGTTGCACGGCTGATGGCATCCGTTCGGTTCTGCACGTCCGCAATCAGCTGCATCTGTTCCGGTGGAAAGTCAGGGTTAAGCAGTTCTTCCAACTCGCCGCCCGATTCTGCCACCGAATAGATCACATCCATCTGCTCCGGGGAAAAATCCTCGTAAGCCACACCAGCATTGTACAGAGCCGTAAAGACTGTGATTTCCACCGCTTCTTCCATCGGCATCTCCGCCTGTTCGTACAAATGCCGAATGTACTCCAGCGGTTCTGTTCGGAAGATCGGATACCGGGCTTCTTTTGCAAGGGTCATGTCCTGTAAACTGACCGTTTCCTGTTCAAAGTTGACCGAATCCACACGGAACTCCCGATCGTCCAGTCCAATGATGGTATTGACTGGCAGATATTCCTCTCTGCGGAAATATTTTGTCTGCGCATGGGTTCCATCTTCCTGCTGGCCGGACAGATAGACGTTCTCCCCTTGCTTCCAGAGCCTCATTGCCTGTGAAGCCCACTGTTCATGTGGAAAACCAGATACCTCAACCTTGCCGAGCGCGGTTTTCTTTTCCAGAATTTTTGTTCCAAGCAGTTCGGAAACGCGCTTTGCATCCTCGCCGTAGAACTCAAAGTTTCCGTACTGCTCATAGCCGACCAAAGCATCCGGGTAACGCTCTTTCAACGTGTTATACTCGTTGGCGGCATCAAGCGGCAGGGGCTGTAAGGCTGGCTCAACGGTCTTTTCTTCCGCTACATACGGAACCATCATGCCACGCACCCATTGCGGTGCGTCCATGCTATCCTGATACAGTGCAACGGCATCCCGCCTATCCGTAATAACGTCCTGATAGGTGCGCTGGAAAATATCTTCCTGAATCCACTCTCCAAAGTGCGCCCATGTGTCGATGGCTTCGGAATAAACGGCATTTTCCACCTCGCCGGAAGCAAACAAATCCTCGATTTTCTCACGAATCAGATTTTCCGCTTTTTCCTCGGTGGTATCGCGGTCACGCAGCAGCGGATAGATTTCGCTGCGCTCTACCTTTTCCAGCAGCGTGTACAGGCATTCTTTATAGATGCTGCGGCTGTCTTTCTGGGTGTGGTCTGCGTCCAGTTTCAGAAAATCGTTCAACGGATTCTTCGCCAGTGTTTCATCATAAGACTGCACCGAAATAACACGGCCAGCCACCGCCGAATTTTCCATGTCTTTCAGATAAACGTCGTAGGCATTAGAACGCTCAACGCGGTACAGATGGTCGTTTTCCAGATACAGGAAACTGCCGTTTTCTCTGCTGTACAGTTCCTTGCGGGGTTTCTCAACCGCTGCGGCGGTTGACTGCTCTTTCGATTGCGGCTCCTGCTCCATGAAGTCAAACATGGACATCTGCCCCTGTTCAGGAACCGCAATCTCAACAGCCCTTTTCTTTTCCGGGAAAATCGTGTACGTTCCCTCGACATACTGGTGCAGGATAGAGAGTGATTCTGCTTTGCTCTCATATTCCTCGGAATCCAGCGGCACAGACAGGAGTGCATTGTCCATCTGCTCCAGCAGTTCCGCCGACTGTTCTGGGTCTGCCAGCTTTTCAACAAGAGCCTTTCGTCCTTCTTCATGGTAAAGGTCTTGCGGGAAAGGACGTTCCACTTCATTCGGCAGATGGTGATAGAAGCCCATCACCCGCATGGCCATCCGCTCGCGCTCATAGACAGGCATCCGGGAATAATCCGCAGGCTTCAAATACTCACTGTCACGGATAAGCCGATCAATTCGGCCTGCAGCCTGATTCCAGTTCAGATGAACACTGGCATCCGGGTTCCCGTATGAGCCACGCTCCAAAGCAATGCCCCTGCCATCGTGATCTTCGTGAGAATCGTCTGCCCCGCAGAGTGCATGACTGCTGCCACCGATTCCATAATGGTCTTTCAGGAAATCAGCCCGCTCTTTTTTGTCCTCATGATTCAGAAAGAATGAATAGATTGCCAGCCGACTGTCCGAATAATTGCTGCCCCGTGTGAAGTAAGCATTGATTTCATCTTCCGTGATGAACTTCTTATACTCATTCCAGTGAAAGCCATCTCTTGCGGCAAAATTCTGATAAGGCTTTGCAAACTGCTGGAACAGAGCCGCAACCTTATCCGGCTTATAAAAGTGCATCCGCATCAGGTCTTTATCTTCGACGTAGGCTTCTCCCAGCGCGGACAATCTCTCATTGAGATCGGTCAGAAAATCCGTATCATCCAGCAAGCCTGCCAGCCTGTCCGTCAGTTCCGGGAAACCGCCCCTGAAGATTTCTGTATCTTGAAACACTGCTTCGGCAACGCCATCGGCTAAATCACGCTCCATATAAGCCAACGTCTGCGCGTGTTCCTGCAAAGCATTCTGCCGTGCAGCATCCAGAACCGCCTGCGGAGCATACTCACCCTGCCGGAGCAGTTCATGGATACGGTTGCTGACATCTTCCCACGAAAGAAACGCATTGGCAATCGTGCCGCCCTTTGCCGTGCTGCCTACTGCAATACGCAGCCCTAAATCATCGAACCAGCCTGCATACTTTGAACCGTCAATTTCAAAGCCTTTGCCGCCCGTACCGTATTCGTTTTTCACGAACTCTGTGTATTCTTCCGGGGTTTTCTCAACCATGAAATTGTAGATCAGACGCAGCTGGCCCTTGCTGCGGTTGCTGCCCGTGCGCAGGATTTCATCGACCACTTCAGGATCAAGTGCAATTTCATCCGCATACCGCGCCCGGATCGGTGCTTCAATGGCGCGGATCTGCTGTTCCACGGTCGGCAAATCAGGCAAAGAAAAAGCAGAGGCAATTTCTTCCTCTGCTTCGCTCAAATCCTGTTCCGTTGTCGATTCAGTTAATTGTACACCAATTCCTTCAAGACGATCTCTTCTGCCATCGCCGTCAGGCTGTTCTGATGTGCCGCCCATGCCAGCGGGTCTTTCTCCTTGCTCGGTGCCGGGAACTTCTCGTTCAGGCTGTCCAGCAGGGTTTCCACCCTGCTCTCCGCTGCTTCCTCGATCTGCGCCAGATGCCGATTCAGTTTGCCGCTCATCAGCATACTCTGATACCAGTTCTTGCGGTTCTCTTTCAGGTACGTCCTGCGCAGCATCCCGTACTTCCCGATGATCTGCGGCTCGTCCTTCACGGCCAGATTTGGGAACAGGTAATCTCCCTTGCGATGATATGTCAGCTCCATTTTCTTGTCCTCCTTTGGTCGTGGCTTCTGCGGTTTCGTGCTTTAATGCGTTAAAGTCTGTATTGGTATTATACAAGCTGTCAACGGATTTTTCAAGCTGCTGCGTGATTTCTTTTTTGTAAATTTTCCGCATCTCGCGGCCAATGTCAAAAAGAACTGCTTCACACTGTTCGGAAACAGCATTACCAAGGAACGACAGCACAGGCAGCTTGTTGAAATCCACGATACGGATAAAGTCATCATCGTCCAGCACATCCATAGGCTCCTGCCTGCATCGGCGGGAAAGCGTATAGAAAATACTGTTGGTCATCAGTTCCCGGAAGCGGACACGGATGTTATCTTCGTCCAGTTCTTCCAGAAAAGTATCCGCCACCTCATAGGCCAGACCGTCCATTGCTTCATCCAGATTATCAGCGGTCAGCTGCTGTGCCAGTTCCAGCAGGGCAGTATTCATGCTGTCTGTCTGCGACAGGCCGTAGGTGTCTGCCAGATGGTCTAAAATCGTCTGCTCATGCTCGTGGTTGTCCAGATTCCATAAGAGTGGTGTTCTGCCGCCGCGCACCAGATGGGTGTCAGCAATATCGAACACATACCGCAGCCTGGTACGCGGTCCGGTATCATCCAGAAGCGCGATGCCTTTTGCGCCACGGTTGACCCATCGGCTCATTTTCTGATTCCAGAGTTCCAGTTCTGCGCAGGCGGTTGCATCGGGCCGCTGCGCGTGGATCAGGAGCGTATCGGTGAACGAATAGCGGTACAGCCGCGCCGCCACATCCAAATAACTCATCCAGTCCTGTGGCGAGTTACTGACATACCGGGCGTTCTGCTGCGCCAATTCTCGAATATCGTTAATCTGTGGCAAGGGTCAAACCTCCTTTACGTTTTCGTTTTCATCGGTGTTTTGGGAAATTCCAGACTGTACTGTGCACGGCCCTCTTCGATGCGCATCACAAGGTCAGCGGCGAATGTCTTATCTTTTTTCGCGGAATAAAAGTCTTTTACATGGGTGCGGCCTTTCTTCAAAAGGTCTACCGCCATCTTCTTGTCCAGCGTTTTTCTCATGTTGGACAAGTATCTGCTTTCTTTCCAAAGGGCGAATTTACAGCTGCGGTCTGCACAACAAAAGCTGAGCTTACTCTCATGTACAGGGTTTCCACAGACCGGGCAGCTTCCTACGCTTACCTTATTATGATGGGGAGCCGCCGCGACGGTAGGAATCTGCCGAAGGTCAGCCAGCATCTTATCGAGCAACCCGTGGATGCCCTGCATAAAATCATGGGGCTTGATTTCGCCGCGCTCCATCCGCAGCAGGTCATTTTCCCATTCGGCTGTCATACTGGCAGATTTCAGGTAGTCCGGGATATTGCGGATTGCGGCCACACCGTCCTCTGTCGGAATCATCTGCTTGCCTTTACGCTGCACATAGCCGGAGGATACCAGCTTTTCCAGAATTGCGGCGCGCGTTGCAGGGGTTCCCAGACCCTTTTTCTCGGTATCTTTTTCAAATTCCTTGTTGCCCGCTGTTTCCATAGCCGACAGCAAGGTATCCTCGGTGTAGACTTTCGGCGGCGAAGTAAAGCCCTGCTTTTTCTCTGCCCGTACCACAGGAAGAACCATTCCCTGCTCCATCTTTTGCGGAAACGGCACATCTTTGTCCTTTTCCGGCTCCACAAACGGAACGGGCTTTGCTGTATATCCGGGCTGCAAAACATCCTTATATTTTGCCGTGAAGTTCCTGCCCTGGCAGCATACCGTCACCAGAACATCCTCATAGATGAACGGCGGCTGCACGGCCTGCACCAGCTTCCATGCTACAAGGTAAAGTACCTTCCGTTTGGTTTCGGACAACTTTTCCTTATTACACTTTGCGCTCTGCATCGTCGGCAGGATTGCATGATGGTCTGTGACCTTGCTGTTGTCGATAACGCAGCTTACGTCTGCCGCCGCGCCATCTAAGGCCAGCGCCAGAGATTCCACTGTCTTGCGCATATCCTCGGTCACAAACTGGCTGTCCGTTCTTGGGTATGTCACCAGCTTTTCTTCGTACAATTCCTGCAATGCCTGCAAGGTCTGGCTGGCGGTCAGGCCATAGTAGCGGTTTGCTTCTCGCTGTAAGGTCGTCAGGTCATACAGCTTCGGGGGCTTCTTCTCCACTCGCTTGCGCTCGATGCTGCCGACCACCGCACACTGACCATCACAAGCGGCCTGCATAGCATCTGCATCCTGCTCCTGCGCCATCTGTTCCGATACCGCCACGACACCTGCGCCAAACAGTTCCACTTTATAATAGGGTTCCTTTACAAAGTTCTGGATTTTGGTCTGCCGTTCGGTCAGCATCGCCAGCGTCGGGGTCTGCACACGGCCAATGGTCTGCTTTCTGCCGTACTTTTTCGTAAAAGCACGGGTTCCATTCATACCGATCAGCCAATCTGCTTTTGCTCTGCACTCGGACGCTGCAAACAGATTGTCATACGCCGCACCATCTTTCAGGTTTTCAAAGCCCTGCTGGATGGCGGCATCCTCCATGCTGCTGATCCACAGCCGCTTGATGGGGAGTTTGCTTCCGGCAAGAGCATACACACGGCGGAAAATCGCTTCACCCTCGCGCCCTGCGTCGCAGGCATTCACCACATAATCGAATTTCTTGCTGCGGAGCAGTTTGCGCAGAACATTGAACTGCGGCTTCTTTGTATTATGTACCAGCAGTTTCCACTCTGCAGGGAGAATCGGCAAATCTTCAAAGCACCAGTTTTCATAGCGTTCATCGTAATGTTCCGGGGCTGCATACTCTGCCAGATGCCCCAGACACCAGCTTACCACGCAATCCCCACCCTCCAGATACCCGTCCTCCTGCCGATATGCACCGATCACTTTTGCAATGGATTTCGATACACTCGGTTTTTCTGCAATCACCAAATATTTCAACGCTTTCTCCTTTTTGAAAAAAGCAGGGATAGCCTTTCGACTACCCCTGCATCCTTATGTTACGGTTTTCTTATGTGCCATTTTCGTTGCCGGACTGATTATCCTCGTTCACAGTCGCAAGGCTCTGGTCGGTTTCCAGATTTTCACTCTGCGGCGTTTCTTCTTTCGGCTTCGGCTTATAAATGTAGAAGTAGAAGAAAGCACCTGCACCGCCCAGTGCCGCCACGAATACCAGCAGCAGAATCTTATTCATGCCACCGCTCGATTCCTCTTTCGGTTCTTCGATTTCCACATCCAGGGTAGGTTCGGGTTTGGTTTCGGGCAGAACTACCGCAGGCGTTTCTTCTTCCTGCTTGCCGTTCCGCTCTTCATCATCCAGAAACTCCTGCAAATCGTACTCGTCGATCATCGAGAGCATATAGACGTTTTCGCTGTTCCGCGCCCGGTCGATCACCAGAAAGAATGTGTTGCCGCCCTTGGTCTTTACTGTGAAGAACTCCTTGCTGGGGTCATCCACGATGTTATCCTCCACCTCGCCGTTGCCTGCGATGGTGAACGGGATTTTTTCTTCCTCGGTCGGTTCCTCTTCCTCGATCACCTGTGTCGGTTCCTCCATCACTTCAGTGGTGTCCACAAAGGCAAAGGCCGGGGTCGAAAAGCCCACTGCCATCAGCAGGGTCAGAATTGTGCTGGGGATAACAACTCCCAGCCGTTTAAGCATCTTTTTCAATCGCTTCCTCCGTTTCTGCTTCCTCCGAAGCGTTGTTTACAGCGGTCAGGAACGTCACGTTGCCTGCCTGAATGTTGTCCAGCAGAGCCAGCAGTTCGCGCCCGCCCATCTTGGTGCTGCGGATGGCACGAATGATCTCGCTGTCCTCTTCCTTTTTCTGTGCTGCCCGGATGGTTCTCAGCCGTTCTTCCAGTTCCGCGATCTGCTGTTCCGTCTTTTCGGCTTCATCCAGATATTTCTGTAATTTTTTGCCCATCGGCCCTCCTTTCAGTTGATGCGGCCAAAGCCTAAAAAGTGGCTCTGCCAGTAGGTCGAATTGATGCTGGTATAGGAAATGGGGTCGCCGCAGTGGATCATCATGCCATTGCCGACGTAGATTCCAACATGCGACGCGCCAACGGTGTTATAGGTTTTCTCGAAGAAGATCAAGTCACCAGGCTGTGCATCCGCAGGAGAGACATAGCTGCATTTTCCTCGCAGACCGTTGGCCGTTGTACGCCCAACGCTCCACCCATTGCCGCTGTTATTGATGACCCAGCAAACGAAGCCGGAGCAGTCAAAACTGGTGCTTGGGGAACTGCCGCCCCACACATACGGCATACCTAGATACTTTTCGGCTTCCTCAATCATCCTTGCGAACTTTTCATCCGAAAGGGCTTCCGAGGGAATATCATACTTGAAACCACCGCCGGAGCCACCAGCACCGCCTGTGCCGATACTGCCCGTTGTGCCGCCGCTGTATGTCGGGGAGCCTGCGCCGAACAGTTCGGGGCGGTTGCCGTAGGTCAGGTTATAGGCATCGTACCGTCCGGTCTGCTTCCGGTTCATGTTCTTCCGCGCGATGGTATCGAAGCCCTTATTTTTCAGCAGGACATTGAGGATTTTATACTCGTACTCCACTTCTTCCTGATAGGTATAGGTTTCCATGCTGATGTTTCCAAAAGCGTCAATCGTTGGCCGAATCCCTACTCTGGTTTCCATGCGAGTACGAATCTCAATGGTTTCCCACACTTTCAGGAGATACTGTTGCTTGAACAGTTCCTTGATAACAGGCTTGACCTGTCCTCTGGTGAACTGCTCATAAACCGCAGTCAGATGGGAAATAAGCTGATACGGGTCATGCCCGATCTCATCCAGCTGATAGCGGTATTCATCGTAGCCCGGATGGGTGGATTCCATCTGCCGAATCTGCTTATCCAGTTCTTTTTCCAGCTCCAGATAATCCTCTTCCGCACCTTTCATGTCGGCATCCTTGCTGGGGTAGGTCGTTCCCACAAAGGTACTGCCGGTTCCCTGAATCGCTGCACCACAGCTTGAAAAGGCCCCCAGCATGACCATCACCAGCAGGATACCCACTCCAATACTGACCCACAGGGTTTTATTATGCGCGACGATCTCCTGCACCGCCGCCTTTGCTTTTTCCGTAATGGTGTTGGTTGCTGCTGCTGCCTGCTTGCTGGCGGCAGTTCCAGCTTTCTGGCCGCGCTTGGCGGCTGCATAAGCATCCTTATACTGCTTTTTCCGGTAAAACTTCGCACCGACTGTTTTTGATTCACCTCCTGCGGCAGTCGGTGGCGGCTGGGGCTGTTTCTTTTTCAGCTGCGGTTCTGCTGCATTTTCTGCAGTACCGCCCTCGCTCTCGGAGAATTTCAGGCGGCTGGACTTCTGATCCTCGCCACCTCTTTTCTCTGCTCTGGCAGATTTGTCTTTGGGCTTTTTCCTGCCTTTGACAAAGTGGTGCAGGCGTTCGGCGGCTTCTTCCGACTTATGAGCAGCTTCCACGCCGGAATTGTCCTTTTCTACCTGATGTACTTTCTGATGGGCATACCCGGTGGCGGTGTCCACTCCTTTCTTGGCCACCTTTTTAACGCCCATCCCCATGCCACGGACAATGCCGCCTTTTTCATCCTCAAAAGAAAGTCGGCCTTTCTTGGTCTGCGGCTCTACATCCGCTTCCGCAGGCGCATCCTTCGGCTTGCCCTCCTCCTGATGGGCTTTGTAATAGTCTGCGCTCTGCTTGGCGGTGCTGTGATGCCGGGGTGCATCCTCCTCCCCGCCCCCGGCATCCATGCACCGTTCTTCTTCCACGATAGTTTCTTCATCTGTTTCCTTCTCCGCAGTTTCTTTTGCCGAATCTTCCTTCTCCGGCTTTTCTTCTGCGGTTGCGGACTTCTGTTCCCCGGTGCGGAGGTTTTCATCCACCAGACCATCCTTGGTCATTTTCTGGACGATTTTATCTCTGCCCCGAAACTTTTTGTCTGCTATGGAAATCACCTCCTTCCGGCTGGAGCCGTCATGCGATCAAGGCTGCGTGGGTTTCCCACTTATCAAGCACCTGCTCCAGCTTCCGGGCAAAGGCGATCAGACGGGCATTCACTTCCTCACGGTCAAGATAACCGTGGGCTTCCATGTGAAAGCCGTCAGTCAGTTCATCGGCCAGTGTGCCAACCGCATAGAAATCTTCCAGCACCGTATGCACCACCGATTCTTCATCGTGGAAGTTGAGCGGCTCCACCTCACCAAAGGGCGGGCCGGAATCGCTTTCGTGCGGCTCCATGTCAGAGTGATGATGAATCTTGCGGCTCAGTCGGTCAAAAATATTCGATGTGTTCATGCTTCTTTTTCTCCTTGTATTTTCCCATCTCATTGGGCTTGGTGGTCATCAGGCTGTACAGTTTCAGCGAAGTGTCGAACTTATCCTTGAACGGGATAATCGTATTGCCGTAGAACAGCAGCCCCTCACCCTCGTTGCTGTTCGTTACATACGACAGCTGGAACGGCGAAATATTCAGCTGCTTTGCAAGGATTTGCCGGTCGCCGGATGCCTGATTAAGCATATAAATAAAATCGCTGTTCTCGAAGATATTCTCGATTTCCCGGCTGGCCAGCAAATCTTTGATGTTCTGGGTGATGCCCGTGGGTACACCGCCCCATTTTCGGAACCGCTTCCAAATCTCGACGCTGTATGCTGCGGTCTGTTCCTCTTTCAGCAGGAGGTGGAACTCGTCTATATAGTACCGGGTGTTCTTTTTGCTATTGCGGTTGATGGTGACACGGTTCCAGACCTGATCCTGAACGATGAGCATACCCAGTTTTTTCAGCTGTTTGCCCAACTCTTTGATGTCGAAACAGATAATTCTGTTATCCAGTTCCACATTCGTCTGATGGTTGAACACCCGCAGAGAACCATTGACGTAGATTTCCAGTGCCGTGGCGATACGCTGCGCCTGCCGCTCCTTCTGCTCACGCAGACAGTCGTACAGATCACCAAGCGTCGGCATATTCTCCGGCTTCGGGTCGTTCAGATATTTCTGGTAGACCAGCGGCAGGCAGCGGTCAATGACCGACTTTTCTTCCGGCTCCATGCCATCCCGTGCGCCCATGATAAGTTCGCACAGGGAAAGAATAAAGTCCGATTTCATGCCCAGCGGGTTATCATCGTCCGCATAGTTCAGATTGATGTCCATCGGGTTGATGTAGTCCTTACTGGTGGACGAGATATGGATAACCTGACCGCCCAACGCTTCCACCAGCGGATAATACTCTCCCTCCGGGTCTGCAACGATAATATCGTCTGTTGTGGTGAAGAACACGTTGGTGATCTCACGCTTTGCACTGAACGACTTACCGCTTCCCGGTGTGCCGAGGATCAAACCATTGGGGTTTTTGAGCTGCTTGCGGTCTGCCATAATCATGTTGTTGGATACTGCGTTCAGACCATAATAGAGGGAATCGCCCTCCATAAAAAGCTCCTGCGTGGTGAAGGGAACGAAGATGGCGGTGGAAGTGGTGGTCAGTGCGCGCTTGATGGGAACGAGGTTATTTGCCAGCGGCAGGCTGCTCATAAGGCCCTGTTCCTGCAAATAATCCAGACGGTTCAGAGTGCAGTTGAACTTCTGAGCGATACCAGCAGTCTGAAACACAGCACTATCCAACTCCTGTTTGGTCTTGGCTGTATTGAGGAAAAGCACCGTAACAAGGAACATACGCTCATTGCGGCTCTGCAGATCATCCAGAATCTTCTTGGCCTCGCCGCCATAAGTTGCAAGGTCACTCGGAATAATTTCCATATCATAACCAGACCTCACAGCTTTCTTCTGTTCCTCAATTTTCATACGGTCCAGGTCGGTAATTTTTCCCTTAATCAGTTTGATAGCTTTCAGCTGATCTACCGACTGCACATGAATGCTGACCACCAGATTTTTGTCCATGTCCAGAAATTCGGCCAGCACCTTATCCGTCAGTTCCGGGGCAAGGATGTTCAGATAGGATGCAGCACCATAGGTATCGCCCATCATAAAATCCTTGCCACTCTTGAACAGAAAACTGGTCGGCGCAATGAAATCCTTGGTGGTCATGCCGCTCTGCAGGATGCGATCATAACTGAAATCGAACTTCTGCTGTTCTTCCTGATGAAAGGTTTCGTACATAATCTGAAGGCGTTCCACGCCGTTCAGCGGGTAGGCTTTCACGCCCAGCACCTTGAAATTATTGAGAATATCGGTTTCAATACGCTCTAACCGGGGCTTTGCTTCCCGGACACTCTTTGCTTCGATGCTAAACGTGATGTACTTCGTGCGAACCAGACCGTTATTGCCCTTGGCAAGCTGTTGTTTCAACATCTGCGCATATTCCATACGCACATCGTCAAACGCGTCGTGCTGCGGCTCGATCTGGATTACCTTGTTGTACTCGCTCATATCGCTCTTGTGGTTGATGAACGACAACTGAAAGCGGATGCTGGCATCGAAGTAGTTGAGGAAGTCGCACCAGCTTTCAAAGATGGTGTTCTTATCCTCGTTCTGTGCCAGCTGGTAGTTAATGTCGTAGAATCGGACAGTTTTGGAGTACAGATGTTCCTCCACTCGGCAAATACCGTCGCGCCCCATTTCCAGATATGGAATGGAACGCTGCACGGTCAACCGTTGTTCCTTTTCGTTCCTTTCGGGTTTACGAAAGAACTTTTGGAAGAAGCCGCCGAAATGCGGTTTCTTCTTCGGTTCACTTTTTACCAAGGATGCCTCCTTTCTTCTGGATCGGTGCTGCGGTTTCCAGTTCCCGCTCATACAGGTTTTCGACCTCATAGCGGCGTACCGCCGGACGTTTGAATCGGACGCTGATGAAATTCGTCAGGATGGTTTCAAGGTGCATCCCGTTTTTCTCGTACAGAGCAAAGAAAAACTCCGGCAGCATCAGAAGCACCATGCCTGCCGCCGCATTGCTGGTTCCCAGCGTATCACGCATAAGAAAATAGAACGGAACGCCGATGCCCGCCGCAAAACCCATACACACAAGCTGGCGTTTCGTCAGGTTCAGAAAGACTTTATTCTTCACTTTGGAAAGGTCTTTGGGAATCGTTACATAGGCCATGGATTACCAGAACAGCCAGACCGCCGCCGGGAAACGGCGTTGCCTGCTGTCTTTTCCTTTCATTGGATTTTCCCGGATTTAGTGACTGCCGAAGATCTGTTTGGACAGACTTCCCGTTTTGAGCAGCGAGAAACAAAGAATCACCGTGTAGGCCATTGTGCCGAACAATGCCGAGTGAATATCCGAAGATACCCGGATGCTACCGATAAGGGCTGCATAGATTGCCACGCAGACCATCATCAGGAACGCCTGGAATGCCAGCGCGAACAGCCCTCGGAAGTAGTTCGTACCCACATGACCCCACTCACGGTTGCTCATGGTTGCAAATGGAATCGGAGCAAGCGAAGTGTAGAGGTATATTTCTATCATTCTGCCGTACATAATTACCGTGATAACCACCGACAGAATTTTCAGACACCAGCTTACAACAAGGGTTTCCAATGCCAGCGTCACCAGTTCGCCAATCGCCATTGTTGCCATTGCCGCCTGCATCTGCATGGAAAGAGAACTAATATCAATGGCGGTATTGCCACGGATAATGCCGGAGGAAGAATCCACCACCGACTGTCCGATGTCAAATACCGCCATTGCAATATCAAACGTATGACTGACGAGATAAACCGCGATCCACATCTTCACGAAATACTTGAAGAACATCCAAGTGTCTACATCGTGCAGATTGTTCCGCTCTGTCAGCATCGAGATCAGCTCATAGCAGAGGATCAGCGTAATGATGATTCCTGCAATGGGAATCACCACCGAATCCGAAATGTTGCGGATCATGCTGAAAATGCTGCTGTTCCACCCTTGCGGTGTCTGCCCGACCTGAGCAGCGATTTCACTGGTCTGTTGGTTGACCGCCGTGAACATCGTACTCAGGTTGGACTCCACCATGCCGGAAAGAAGTTCCCTCATCCATTTTTCGATTGCTGCGAAAATATTATCGAACAATGGCGGGTTTTCCTCCTATCGCTTGTTGATTAGCCGAACAGACCAGAGAGCAGCGGGATGAGCTGGGTGCCGATGAGGATGACACCGCCGCCGGACATGAGCTGCTTCATGCCCTGCGACTTTGCTGATGTGTGATAAAGAAGTAGTAGAAGTGTAAAAAATTTTGCCGTTCCTA
>OJQX01000363.1_pt1 | contig 29426 bp, 24 predicted proteins | sample 1599031 | NCBI WGS metagenome assembly OJQX01 (sample SAMN03922513, study PRJEB24848) | human gut metagenome | isolation source: stool sample | host: Homo sapiens | place: Germany | collected 2010-02 | reverse complement strand
TTCATAGACAGACTAATTAAAAGAATCCCCCTTAACAGCAAATTCAACAATAATACATTTTGTTATTACAAATATTTTATTGTGTTACAAAGTAGTACAAGAGACTTTATTTCTGTAACAGTACATCACACAACCAATCCTTATTTCGACATGTTAGTCTATTCAAGTTTTAATTACTGGACAAACAGGCTACATTTCACTCTTAAAAGATTAAAACTCTCATCGACAGAGTAGCCAATACTTTTTTGGGAAGGGTTGTTCCCAAAAAATCAATCCAAAAGACAACATAAGGAAATATGAACAAAAATAGCTTTATTGCTCCACTTATTTCCTGATTCAAAATTAAAAGAACAATCAACAACATCAATGAATATGAAAAAATTCAAAGGTTTTATCGGAACAGAAGAAGGAAGTTATGACTACTTCCGAACAAAGTTAAAAAAATACGGTGCAAGCCGTATCAAAGGCAAAGTACCGGAAGGTGAATACGAATTTTACTACGTTTATTTAACATTCAGGGCAAGCTCCGCTGTAGTACATCGTTTATTATTGGATGAAGAGCTACTAGATAAAGTCATTTTCAAAGATTTCCCTATGTCCAAACTGGTTAAACTTTCACGTTTCAACAATATGAAAATTATCCAGCATTCTGAATTTAAACCTATGCTACATTATCATGCTGATTCACGTATCGGCTGGCATGCAGAACTGAATATTTCTATATATTTAGCTATATATTCTCAAAATAAGACCAATTGGGACAAGACACTAAAAGAGTCAGGTTTTGCCAATGCAGAGTATATTTATATCGATGATTATAAAATTCGCCTATACGGTTATAGTACGATTCATGAATTATATCCATACATGGTCAGAATAAGAGATATTGATTTTCGACCTACATACTATCTAGATAAAACAAACATAATACAAACGCTCCCAGCACAGTTCCTGATAAATTTCCTACATACGCATTCTGATATAGCCTTCTATACATTCGGACAAAATTTATTCACACAATTATTAGATGAACAGATCAAAGTAAATAGGAGCAATAACATTCCAGAATTAATGAAGAAATTCAATCAGTCAGAAAACTATGATTCAAATAAATGTGAGTTTAGCATGATTGTATCACATCCCATTAGGAATAAAATAGGTAAAATCTATTTCCCCAAAAACATTAGTCACTTACTCATTACTATGCAATTCGTAGAACTTACCTATGAAGACACGAAAGAAGAACGTTTCTTTTTCAGTTCAAAAAGATTGCATACAGATTTAACCTATGAATATGGAAAACCTTCAATATTTATAGAGTATTTCGTAGCCATGGAGATATTACAATCAATCAGCATGGACTTCATGCAACCTCTTTAATTGGTTTCAGATAAAGTTCGTTTAATTCGTATCAGTTTAACGAATTAAACGAAACCCAAATGAAAGCCCTAAAATATTCTCCACACATCAATCCAATCCTCATTTAGACACCAATATGCCCCCTTATATTTAAGAGTCACCTCTTTCCATTTATATCACTAATAAAATCGCCCCAATCACACAAAGTTCACTTTTTTTCTGCAAAGGTACTTGCGTTTCTATCATTCCAATGCAAGGTATCGCCTCCGCTTTCTTTCTGAAAAATCTTCCTTTTTAGATATAAAAGGTATTTTTCAAAGAAACCTTGCAGAAATCATACGCAATCAGAAAAGCCGAAAAATAGTGACCTTTATGATTAATGGTGAATCAAAGGGAAACAAAGTATTAATCCTAAAAAGAAACAAATATGGACAGAACCGCAGCTAACAAAGAAGAAGTATGGAAAACCACAATGGAAGATATATTCCGACGGAATGTAAAGTTTAGATATCAACTTTTAAGCCGTCTTAAAGCTGATTGCGATTATTACCTTGGCTATGGCAACAGATATACAATGCGTTTGTGGGCTAAAAACGAAGAGCAGCAAATCGAACTAATGATAAAACTGCATGATAGTTTCGACCAAGATAAAAAACCGGAATGGCTAACAATGGATGAAATATTAGAATACAAAAAAGAAATGGCTATTAAATAAGAATTCACCCCGGAAGATATTATTGATATCATTTGGGAATCAACATTGGGTGATTTATTCCACTCTCAAAATCAGATCAATATGACACTCGAAAAAATTATCAATGAACTCAACGAATGGGCAAACGCTCCACACGCTTACTTATCCAATCAAGAAGGTTATTCACGAGGCTATAGAAATGTTATATCACAAGCAAAAACCATAGTTCTTGAATTTCTTTCTCAAAATGGCCAGATAACAAAGGAAACCAAACCATTTCCTGTTATTAATATTACCAGGCAAGAACTAGAGGATAACGGTTTTGACACTTCCGAACTCGACGAAAGCGATATGCTGACCATAGCGAACAAAATAAGAAATACCTTGAACGATACTTGGTATCAGGATATACTCAATATTATTGCGGAAGAATGCATGAATATCCCCCGAAAGATAAACACATATTGTCCCATGTGTAAGAGAAAACATGTTAGCTATAATCATTCTATTCATAAATACGAATGCTATTCATGCGGACAGACATGGGACGACACCCTGTATGTACTTGTAGAATCCTCCGAAGATACGCTTGAATTTGAAGACAATGCTATAGGTTACCCCTGTTTTACCAGCGAGGACAATGGCGCAAGATACGTTAAAGAGTTTGAGTATATCAACATGTTTAAGAGAAAGCCCGAAGCAAAACAATACTTTCGCCTCATACAGTGGCCTAACTCACAGGCGTACTTTGAACTTCCCTCCGAAAAACAGAGACAGTTTGAACCAATTTTGTATGATGAGAAAGCAATGTCTGACTTTGGAAGCTCTGCCATTTGGGTTCCCTCTTCATTAATTGAAACACAATCATAATATTATCAAAGTATTTCACAATACCAAAGAGGACATCATTATCAGATGTCCTCACCCGGCACGCCCTAATCCCCCTTTTTATTTCAAAGATACTTTATACCATCCTTTTATAAGAGTCTCCCCTCCACTTCCATAATACTCTACTGTCTTTCTCACCTGCTATTATCATCTTGGCTGATTGCCCTGATTCATGTGCAAATTTCAACTAAAAGCCGGATATGCCAACTTGTGGATCTCCACCGGTTTCCATAGAAAATCTCCAGCCTACAGCTCGTATTTTCAGGAAAAAGTTGGACCATTCCTTTACTTTAGCTCATTAAAGCACTTGAAAAAGTTCAAAAAACAGCCAAAGCGATAACAAGTAAAGCAGCTTAACTGAAAGGGAACAAAAATTATTTAACTCATTAACATGTACAACAATGAATACCAAAGAAGTTGAAAAAGAGCAAAACAGTAAGTACAATATCGAATCATTGATAAAAAAGAATCCATATTATGACAAAGAACACCGTGTAACACAAGCCGATGTGAACATGGCAAACTCCTATGTCGAACTGATTGAAAATACCCGCTCCTGTACCACACCTAAAGCAGGTGACGTGCTAAGATATACCAACCAACACGGAGATTACTATCCATACGCACATATCGAAAATAATAGCAACGGAATATGTAACATTTGCGAATCCCCCTCTGTCCCTTTCATCGGTGCCAATACAGTAGGAATAAGGTGTAATACAAGCGGAGGTTCATGGGGTGATTTAGAAGCCTGTAATCTTAGATACATCGGTAGAGAAGATAAATACTTTTGCGATTGGGGGCATTGGGGAACTTGTGCCAACGGGGCTGTTCATTTCACAGCCCAAGTAAGTGTATGGGAATACATTCATCCCGAACCACTGTACAGAGATTATACAACTGAAAAATGGCGCAAACTGTACATTTCTCGTGTTTCCGAGGAAAGGCGCAAAGATAACGGAGGCTATCTTTATGACTCAATGGATGGCATAGCTTTCCGTACCGAAAACGAATTTCAGCAATTCCTCAAAGATTATAAAGGCGAAGTTTTCAAGGGACATTGGGATAACCAGTCTATTGTTTGGTGCTACAGAGAACTGCAAAAACAAGTATCTCAACAAGAATATGACACTCTTGCCCTGTCTCAGACATCCATATACTGTAATGGTAAGCGTTCAGCAAAAATCAAATATGATGATGAAAATAAAACCGTAATATTCCACTTTGTAATGTCAAACATTTACCAATAATTAAATACTGTTATGCCTATTAATTTCAAGAAACTCAAGAGTCAGATTCACCCGTTTAAACCCGAAGTTAAACGTGGCTATATCTTTATCGCAAACAGACAACAAACAAACAACTTAATTTTTATAGAGTTTCTTTCCTACATGACGGATAATATAAGATTTACCTATCTGCCGTGCCCCGTCTACAATCAGCACTTTATTAGAGTCTGATTGCAGGTAATTTTCTATATAACTTTCAACCTTACGATATAGCATACTACACTTTTCTATAATTAATTAGACTATAAATGTACACTTTTCCATTAATATATTGCATCAAAAAACGCACTTTTCTAAAATAAATAAAATTCAATCCAGAAAAGTGCTCCTACCCGGGTTTCAGTATAAAAGTAAACTAATCATTTCCATAAAATACCATTGTCAGTCCTGTATCGAAAATTTAACACCCTCTTAGATTACAAAGACTTTCCCTAATGAAAGTTGGGAAAGATCGCCTGCCTTTTCTCAATGCGACCAGAAATGTACATACGATTATTTCATCCAGCCAATCCTTGTTAAAAAGATAACAGTTCAATTTATTGTCATTACCGATAACCAACAGCCCTCCTCTCGTTTCCTGTTTTAGCCGGTCTATTGTCTGGAATTTATTTGTACTTTCACTATTATAAGAACACAAAGACAGATCCTTGTCTACTCTATATATTTGCCTTTTCATATAGGCCGTTTACTTTTCCGGCTTTATATACCCTCTTGGGCATACCAGAATAATATCTACATCGCGATATTTTTTTTCATATTCTGAAACATCAAAACCCCAAAAGCGTTGTTGATTCAATGGGAATCACAATACTTTTGATATATTTTTAATCTTCCACTTCTATGAAATAGTAGTCAGATGGATTTTATCAGCTCTTTATCAGGAAGTTATAAATAGTATTTTCCTGAGAAGTAACGATTTGGAAACGGTTCTTACAACTGGTCTTTGCACAGTTTTATTTGCACCGGATAAACCTCTTTGCAAAGGTAAGCAAAGATTTTGTTATGGAAAATATTACTTGAAAATATCTTAATATCCCTTTTCCCCACATCAAAATAGACTTCACAACTCGCCAAAAAGCAAACGATTAATTTTTATTGAGCCAATTATGAGCCCATTGTTAGTTCATAGTGACTTCCTGCACCAAAACCTATATTTGTCAATAACTTGTAGGCTTTTCTAATTCCGGGAATGTTTTGTTGTATTTTCTTAATACAAGCCCATAACACAATATCTATCCCATAATAGTAGGAAGTGCTTTGTTTACTCAAAGATTATTTAAAAATTTTATCGAATGAATGCGAACACTATTTTTTGAATGGATTGGCTATTTTCAGCGCGCAAAGCGGGTATGTAAGTGTCTGAAAACAGACGATCGAACGAAAAAGAGTCGCGCAGTCGCCGAAATAATGGACTGAAAAATAACATGATAAATCTAAAATTTTTAAACAGTTTCTCATATTCATTTTTCCAAACTGCGTTCCATTTTGCTTCCCATTCCGCCTTGTCAGCTTCGTCCATGAAAGGTTGTTCTTTAGCCACATTATCATTATTGAAGAGAGTTTTACTCGATTCTAAACCAATCGACATCCAGCCATCCGCCACCGCTCGACATTGAGGGACGATTGATGAAATAGCCCACTTTGGCGCCGATCCATCTTCCTTCGCGAGCGGTAAATTCTTTACCTATCTGTGTGTAGGAGTTGCCGTCTTCGCTGTAAAAGAAGGTGCATTTGTCTCCTTCTTTTACGGTTATCTTTAGAAAGAAGGTATCGCTCGTCAATTTTTGCGAAGCGTTTACCTTCTCTTCACCGTTTTTCTCGGCATTCCTGCACTCCACCTGCGATAAGACGATACTTTCTCTGGTGTAATCCAGCGCTAACATCGCATAAGAGTAGCCCATTACTATAAAGCCAGCACGTTCACCGACGACATTAGGTTTGAACGTAACCTTGGTTACGGCGGAAAATTCGGGTGCAGGAAATTTCTGCAACAATAGATTGGGACAATCCATCAGATTGCCGTAGGTTTTGGTTGCGGGCTGAACCGCGCTAAAAAGGCGCATATAGCCTTTATCTCCGGCGTAATATGCCCACAACGGGGAGTAATTGGCGTGCCACTGCCACTGCTTACCGAGAGACAGACTATCAAATTCGTCGCTTTCTTGCGGGGTGGTGACAGGGTATGTTTTGCCCACATTGGGCTTTTTCCAACTCATTACAGGCTCGCCGCAACCATCGCCGTCTTCATCTATTCCCATCACCGGCCATCCGTCGATCCATCTCATAGGCTGGAGGTGTATTATGCGGCCGTATATCCCCACATCCTGGAAGTGGTAGAACCAATTCTCTCCATTAGGGGTATCAACCCACGCACCCTGGTGAGGGCCATTAACAGGCGATTTGCCCTGCGCCAACACTTTTCGGTATTCGTAAGGGCCGTAGATATCCTTTGAGCGCATAGCCAACTGCCAACCTCTAGCAACTCCGCCCGCAGGCGCCAATATCCAGTAATATCCATTGTATTTGTGAAATTTGGCTCCCTCTACCGTGGGATTGCCTTCGTGACCATCGAATACGAGACGGCTTTCGGTAATGGTTTTAGTTCCGTCGGGGGTCATTTCAAAGACGGCCATAAAGCTACCCATCCCTGCACGGCTTCCGGCATAGGCATGTGCTACATAGGCACGCCCGTCAGTGTCCCAAAGCGGACAGGCATCAATAAGCCCTTTCCCCGGTTTCACAAGGACGGGATTGCTCCATCGGCCGCGCGGATCGGCGGTTTTAACCATATATATGCCGAAGTCGGGATCGCCCCAATAGATATAAAATTCTTTATTATGGTAGCGTATACTCGGCGCCCACACCCCCTTACCGTGTTGAGGAAGGTCGTACACCTCGCGCGGGATCTGCCTCGGCAGCGCGTGATTGACGATAGTCCAGTTCACCATATCCTTTGAATGGAGGATAGGCAAACCCGGCGAGCAGTTGAAACTCGACGCAGTCATCCAGTAGTCGTCGCCTACACGACAAACGTCCGGGTCGGAATAGTCGGCATATATGATCGGATTTTTGTATGTACCATCGCCGCTATCGGCAACCCATACTTTCGAAATATAGCTATTTTGAGCTACAGCTCCGAAACAAACCATCAATGCCGCGGCTAAAAAAAACGTCTTCATAGTTTATCCAATTTTAACAGTACATGTGTCCGTTCACTTATATTTATTTTTCCAAACCGCGTTCCATTTCGCTTCCCATTTCGCCTTGTCGGCTTCATCCACGAAAGGTTGCTCTTTGGCTACATAGGCGCGACCATCGGGGGTGAAATCGGCACGCACAAAACCCACTTTCTCGCAGAAGTGCGACTGGGTGTCGTTGCCGAAATAGCTGCACCACCAATTACCTTCCTTATCTTTGAAGTATCCTGTGCCACCGCCGCAGGGGACGCCCTCGTGGCGCATTTTGTATGGTCCGTAGATATTGTCCGATATGGCGAGGCAGGTCGAATAGCGCCCTTCGTAATCGTCCGCGGCCCCAAGGTAATATTTACCGTTACGTTTAAACAGCACAGCCCCCTCGTGACCAAGGTCGTTCATTCCACGAGACTCGCATTTTGAGGCATGGTGATGGGGATTATGATCGGGATCGTCGAATATTAAATTCCTGAACGGGCCATCGAAACCGCTCATATCGTCTTTCATCAGAGCTATGCGGGCAGCTCCGCCATAAGTAAAATATACCTTGCCGTCTTCGTCTTCGAAAAGAGTAGGATCAATGCCCCCGTTGGTAACAGGGCCTTCTTTATCAAACGCGTTTACATAAGGGCCTTCGGGCTTGCCGGTCGAACTTTTAAGGATACCCATGCCATTAGGGCACATGCTGAAAACAATAAAATAATTACCTTTCACATAATGAATTTCGGGTGCCCAAACAGCTCGCACAGCTCTACGTGGATGTTTACGCCATTCTTTTACCCATTGTTCTGCCTCCTTGTCTATGTCCCACACCAGGCCCATGTATTCCCATTCTTTAAGGTCGGACGATTTCCAGAGTTCGACCCCTGCGGTAAAAGCCCAGATATTATCTCCGGTCGACCCCGTCATATAATAATAACCGTCGCCTCCCAGGGTCACCACTGCATCTCTGACGTGCAACTCCAGTGCAGGTTTGAAAGGAGGAACAAGGCCTTTTTCCACCGCCGATCCGGAAGCGGCACTTCCCCAGTTAAGGTCATATTCCGGACGCGGATAAGAGCCCGAATATTTAACACCGTCCCATCCGCTTCTCCATCCTCCGCGCCCATCTCCAACGACTTCCTTTCCCGGTCCGCTAATTGGAGCGAACTGGGTTGCCCATGCTATATCTTCTTTTGTCGGAACATATTTCTCCTGCGCTACAACAAAAAGATGTTGCAACAATAAAAATATCAACAATAGTAAATGATTCTTCTTCATTGTATTTCTGTTTATAAGTTTACATATTTATCTTTCCAGACCTTGGTCCATTTTTGCTCCCATTCCTGTTGACTAAGAGTATTGAGTTGAGGTTGATCTTTTGACGGGAAAACTTTTCCATCTGAAGTGAAATCCACCTTAATTATCCCTGGCATTTCTCTGAACGGTGATTGATTGTCATTTCCGAAATAAGTGCACCACCATTGCCCTTCATGATCTTTAAAATATGAAGTGCCACCTCCACATGGAACAGCCTCATGTCTCCATTTGTATGGGCCGTAAATATTTTCCGATACAGCAACCATACTACTGTATCGTCCTTGATAACTATCTGCCGCAGTTAAATAATACAAGCCATTTCTTTTGAACATAAATGCGCCCTCATGCCCTATATCCTGACAGTTTCTTCTCGAGGCGCAAGTTCTTGCATGATGAGCCGGGTTCATATCCGGATCGATCAGTACGGGCTTTACCGGCTCTTCTGCCAAACCGCTCATATCGTCTTTCATCTTAGCAATCCATCCGCCTCCATAAAGATAATAAACCGAACCGTCTTCATCCTGAAATAGCGAACCGTCTATATCCTCTTTCCAGAAACCATCATTTTCAAGTGCGTTCACATAAGGACCTTCCGGTTTTCCGGTAGCACTTTTAAGCAGCCCTCTTCCACCTGGAGGCATGCTGTGGGTTATAAAATAATTGTCTTTGACATAGTGTATTTCCGGAGCCCACAAAGCACGCACGGCCTTATGATGAAAACGCCAGGCTTTTTCCCATGTCGCATCTTTCTCGAATGTCCAAACGAGCCCCATATAATCCCACTCTCTAAGATTTTCGGATACCCACAATTCAACTCCATCATTAAAATGCCAGATATCGCTACCTGTAGAACCGGTGAGATAGTATCTCCCATCACCGCCTATACAAACCACAGCATCACGTATCTGGGCATCAAATAAAGGGTTAATATCAGGAATGAGTCCTTCCTTTACAGCACTTCCCACCTTTTCCTTATCCGAATTATATTTTAGCAACTGGCGGCTCGGTCCACCAATGGCAGCACTATTGGGTCCGCTTATACCTAAATTTATAGTACGCGCACCACCTTGCTTTGCTGTCGGAGTGAAGTTCTTTGTTTTCACCTGGAAATAAGCAGAATCATTACCCAAAATCATCTCGCACATTGTGACATCATTGGGGAGTGTAGATGACATTACCCTTACTTGAACTTTATCACCCTCTGAAATTGAATTCTTTCCTTGAATCCAATTTCCATTATTTACGCTGTATTCTCCATTGTTCACTACTATCGAGTCTGATAACGATGATTGAATTACATTCGACTCAATCCATGTTGCAGGCTCAACATCTATCCGTTCGTTAAAAGCCATCCGCTTACTTTTATCAGTGCATGCAATCGCAACTAAAACGACAAGCAGCCCTGAGAAACTGTTTTTTAAATGCATAAGAAAAATACTTTTCATGGTTTATTAATTTATATTTTTACTTGAATTTATATTCTCTGAAGATCTGATCCCGTGAGATCAAAAGATAGACACTTCCATAATAGTTATTTACAATTCTTCTTCCATTTCAAATAAAAAGCCAATGCCCAGTCTTGATCATTTGCCATCGGATCAAAAAGTCCGGTCTTTTTTCCATTTGCACGCTCCGGATAAATGTACGCACATGAAGCACTTCCGTCTTCTCCGAATAAGCATAGATTGTTCAACAATATATTTTCAGCTCTGTCTGCATACGCTTGATTGCCCGTGCAGCGAGCATAATAAGCAAAAGCATCAGCAGACAAGACACTCCAATAATGTGGCATAGTATCACCCCAATATCGATATTTTCCAAACCAAAACCCATCCCAATGACGGATAGCTATCCCGTTAAGATGGAACGATGGTTGTTATCCGTTAAACGCTTCCAATATGGGCATTAATTGATTTACGGTTTCTAAATATCGGGATTCTTGTGTCAACAAATACATCTGTTCTAAGAAGATAACGGAAGCGGCTATATTTCCTTGTTCATAATTTACCTCCGACTTGGGAATATTTGCCCCATTTTTCATATAGACATCAGCAACCTTTCTATAATCTGTTAATAAAGTATCCGCTTCCGCTTCAAATCCATTGGCACGCAATAAAGTTATACTTTGTTCTACCGGAGTATCGAATGTATTGGTATTAGCGCCAAAAGAACGATAAAATGCACGTAAAGTCTGATAACCATCATAAATAAAATGTTGCTTACCTGTTACCTCGAACATTTCAAAATAAAAACTTGCTACCCAAGGATAATTATAAGTGCGATGTCGACCACTTCTCTCTATTACCGACCAAGTTTCATAGTTCTCTTTTTGTAACCGGGTACGTAGAAAATGTGCATATTTCATTAAAGACTCTTTTATCCCGGAATCTTTATTACATTGATACATTTTAGCCAGGAACACACCCATGCCTACACGTTCTGCACCCTCATTTAAATCTGCCCTTTTTTGCTCGGCTTTGAAATTCAGGTAAATCTCTCCCGTTTCATTATCATACGGAAGATAAGCCCCATACCGGGGATTGGTCGTATCATCGTATTGTTGCTTCCCGATGATAAATTCGGCCCGTTTGTTCATCAAGTTCTCAATACCCGAAATACCCCATAGTTCGATCTTTGTGCGCTTATCATCTCCGTATTGGCATTCTACGGTAATCGTACCGGTGTTTTTAATCGGGAATTTACCTATTAGTGTATTCCCTTCGATAGATGAATTTACCAGTTTTCCTTGCACGTATATTTTTGCATTTCTCAATTTATTTGCTTGTTCAAAGTATACGGTAGCTGTTTCTCCTATAGTATATACATACTTCGGACTGCTAGCCTTTATCCCTCCTTTTTGCTTCAGTAAAGAGTAAAAATCATCATTCCCCTGATGAGCGAAAAGACGCCACGCTATCTTAAAGGATTCGTCTTTTTTTAGTTTTCGGTTTTCCGGACTTAAGCAAATCACACCCCGCAGATTGGATTTTCCCTCATTTACATTTTCTTTGGTAGCATATCCGGTGATGGTTCCCTCAGTGCACATAAGTCCCAGGTGAGGCGCAATGTAACCCATACGCACTGCATTGACATAAGCACCATTTCCACCGACCCAAATGTGTGCGTGAGCGCGGTTTGTCATGCAAGTAGAAGCATCGGGGTAATTATCGTTAAAGGGAGTGTTTATATCAATATCGGATAATTCCAAATCTTGTCCTGATATGTTCTTAAATTCATATTCTTCGATATAATCATTCCCGTCATGATATCGTATGACAGTTAACTTTACTTTGGAATCCAGATTATAAATAATTTTGTTACTTTCAACCTTTTCCGCCTGTGTCCATCTTACCGCTTGCGTTTTTCCTCCGCCAACAATATTCAAAGTCCCTAATCCCCATTGACAGGCTTTCCCTATCCAATGATATTGTGTCTCATCAGCAGCAATGATCCAATTCATTTGGTAAGGATCATTCTCAATCATTATTTGCGTTATCCCGCCTGTATTTGAGTCATAAGTAGGTATTACTTTCTGCCCATAAGCCAAGATGGGAAAAAAGAATAAGATATACGGAAAAAGTTGCTTAATATTCATATAATGGAATAATGTTGATTTAATACTATACTGTTTTTAATGACAATTATTTATGGTGTCAGCAGGGAATCCTAAGCCGGCACATCTTATACGTCTGCAAAGGAAGAAGATATTGATATACGCCGGTTAACAATGCGTATCATTCACTTGTCTGAGCGTATCAAACAGGCTTGAAATGGTGTTTATTGATTGTTTTTTATGTAATTGGAAGGAGTTACACCAAATTTTTTCATAAAGCTTCGTGTGAAGTGTGATGGTTCGGAGAAACCACATTTCATCCCAATTTCTCCGATGGAAGAATTTGTTGTTAATAAAAGTTCGGCTGCTCTATTCAGACGTATTGTAGTAACGAATTCGTGTACTGTCTGATTGGTCATGGCTTTGATCTTCCTAAAAAGTTGAGCGCGGCTCACCCCCATCTCCCGGGCAAAAATATCAGGAGTGAAATCTGTATCGGCCATATGCAGGTTTGTAAGGTCGACGGCCCGGTTAATAAATTTTTCATCAACGCTATTGACGGATATCTTTTTTAATTCCACCGAAGTGGTATTACTAAACAGCATCCTTAATTTCAAGCGAGAGTCGATCAGGTTCTTTATACGTACTTTTAATAATACCGAATTGAAAGGTTTGCTGATGTAATCATCCGCTCCGGTCTCATACCCCTCTATACGAGACTCATCCGACTGCCTTGCTGTGAGTAGAATAACAGGAATATGGCTGGTTCTTTCATCTGTTTTCAGTCTTTCACACAATTCAATACCTGACAATACAGGCATCATAATATCGGAAACAATGAGATCGGGGATAACTTCCAGGGCCTTTTCCCACCCTTCTTGTCCATTGGACGACGTAATCACATCATACTCACCAGAAAGTGATTCTTTTATGTAATTGCGTATGTCATCGTTGTCTTCAACAATTAACAAAAGTGGTAAATCTGCCGTCTTATCATTTATCTGTCCTGCATTTTCTTCTCTGTCTTCATTTTCGGGAGAGAACGGCAACATAATCATATCTTTCTCAAAATCATTATTGAGGGGCAAGGCAACCGGTTGTAAATTCAAAGGTAATTTTACGGTAAAACAAGACCCTTCAGAAGGGTTACTGTCTACGGTTATATATCCCTTGTGTAAATGAACCAATTCTTTCACCAAAGCCAATCCTATACCCGAACCAATATCCCGATTATCCTCAATACGGTAAAACGAGTCGAAAATTTTTTCTTGCATTTCAGGTGCAATGCCTATCCCTTCATCAATCACCCGGACAGTAAACCATGTACTCTCTTCTTCTATGTCTGACAGTTCTACTGTTACAGTAGTGTTGTCCGGAGAATACTTGATTGCATTGGATAATAGATTTACCAATATTTTATCCAGCACATTTTCATCAAAAACAAGCATTCTGTCTTTTTCGGCAACAGATAGTTTTAAGGTGATATTCTTCTGCCGCGCTGCAAATTCAAACATATTCAGTGTCTTTCTGAGAAAAGAAATAATATTGTTTGAAGAAGGATGTAGTGTCTGTTTAGACGTTTCCAACTTACGGAAATCTAATAGTTGATTGATTAAATTAAGAAGTCGAACGGCGTTCCGGTACATCAGATTGTATGTCTTTTGTACTTCTTCTTTTTCTCCCGTTTCTTCTATCAGCTTGCGCAAAGGATCAATTATAAGAGTTACAGGAGTCCTTAGTTCATGAGATATATTGGTAAAAAAAGAAGATTTCATCCGCGACATCTCTTCTATATTTTCAACTTTAATTTTTTCTATCTGAATGCTATGTTTAAGGTTCTTGCGGGAGATAATACTTTTGATAATAAGAAAACTAATAGTTAGGAATAGGAAAATATACATAGCATATGCTATGCCGGAAAACCACCAGGGAGGCAGTACAGTTACCTTCATTTCAAGGGGGTGTTCACTCCATAGTCCATCACAATTGGAAGCTTTTACTTTCAACGTATAATCACCAGCAGGCAGACCTGAATAAATAGCACTTCTTCGTAATGAGTTTACTGGAATCCATTCGTCGTCGAATTTCTCCAGCTTGTAAGCATATCTGTTTTTGTGCGGATTGGAATAATGCAAAGCTGAGAATTCAAGTTCAAAATCTTTGTCTAAATGGGTAAGTTTTATTTCTTGTCCTACCTGCACAGGCTTGTTACGTATTTTCAACCCCGTTACAACAACATGAGGCGGGTATTTATTATCAATTATGCTGTCAGGAAAAAAAGAATTGAAACCAATGTTTCCACCAAAAAATAACTCTCCGGTTTCGGGGTTCTTATAATAGGCATCTTCAGAGAATTCATTTTGCTGTAATCCGTCAAACCTATCATAATGCCGGATAGAGAAGTTTTTTCTATTGAGCCGGGTTATTCCTTTGCCGTAGCTTATCCAAACATTATCTTTATGACATAAAACACCCCTAATCCCAACATCAGAAATATAATCTTCCGTAGGAAATCTGTTGATCTGTTGAGTATTAATATCATACATACAGACACCTCTGGCTGAACCAATCCACACATGACCATCCTCATCTACATCTACAGCATATAAGAGGTCGTTATTTATGGAGTGGACATTGTTCTCGTCGTGTTTATAATGAGTAGTTTTCAGGTTGGTTGCAATACCAGCCTCTATATCATATTGTAAATAAAATAAACCCCGCTCACTCGCAATCCATAAACCATCGTTTTTGTCATTTGCTATGCTTCTTACGGAGTTCAAACCTTTTAATGGATAAGAAGTAATGCTTTTCCTTTCATTATCGATGTAGGCAATGCCATCCCAAGTGCCTATCCAAAGCATTCCGTTTTTATCTTCATTGATCGCATACACCCAATTCTGAGGTATGGATGGCTGGGTTGTTGTGGTGAAGTGGCTTATTCCTGTTGTTTTGCTGTTGTAATGATAAAGGCCATTCCGGGTTCCTATCCATATATCACCTTTGCTATCTTTGTAAATCTTCCGTACTTTTTTACTCTCTTCCGGTTGTTTGCTGTTTTCGGCAAAATAATCAAAGGGCATGCAAGAAGAGTGGTTTCTATCCATTCGGATTATCCCGTTATTTCTTGTTCCTACCCAGACCTGTCCAGTATTATCTACACAAATGGTTCTTACTGAGTTATTCGGTTCGCAAGTATAGTGACGGAAAATCTTCTTGTTTATATCTGCAAAATAAGCACCACTATTATCCGTTCCTACCCACAGCATTTCCTTACTATCCAGAAAAACAGTAAGCACATGCGAGTCTGTTAGACCTCCTTCTACGAACGAGTTATCAGGATAGGTATATTCCTTACCTGTTTTATGATTCGTCTGTTTTAATTGATTGTCCTCGACTTTCCACGATAAGGATTCTGAATTCGAAACCCGGGTTGTTATATTGCCTCCTTGCCGGCTTAATGCCTGTTGAAGTGAAGCATTCAATTGATTCCAATCGTAGCGTAAAAAATCATCTGTGATATAATTATATTTACATACTTGGTTCGATGATGAGAATGAAATCCATATATCCTCATTGCTGTCACGAAATAGCCTTACCGGGCGTTGATCGGGAAGCGAATTAGGGTTATTGTCTGAGTAATATGTTACAATTTTATATCCGTCGAAACGGCACAAACCTTCCATCGTAACAATCCAAATGAAACCGTATTTATCTTCTGTGATTGCATTTATTGTATTGTGTGGAAGTCCTTTATTTACAGTCAAATGATGAAAATAAAAATCTTGTCCCTGTAATGGCAACAGGGATAGGCATAATGCGAAGGCGATAAAGATAGCTTTTAAGTATACCAAGAGTCAATCTATTGTATATAATATGCAAAGATAATATTTCCAAACCGATTTTTACGACGATATTACCAAAGAAATGTACCATAGATACAGGATATTTCCAAAAATAGCCGGAGAGATAACTACCGCCAACTATGCAGAAGAACTGGCAAAAATAGATTTACCCTACTTCAACGAACTGGTAAACCTCATCAGCCTCGAACGGCTGCTGATGGATTACGAAGCCAAAGAATCTAAAGCGGCGAAGGAAATAAGTCAAGCCGGAAAGGAACTTCCCAGCAAAGAAACATCAGCAACAGAAGAAACCACCGTACCCGAAACAAAGGTTGGATCCAAACCCAAACGGGTATCGGACAAACGTCCCTACGAGTCCAAGTTGACCGACAAACAATACTCCATGTTGGCAGCCTGTATAGAAACGATAAAACTGTTCCGCCGTCCGGTAAGCATCGCCAATTTGAAGAAGCTGCTGAAAGGAAAATTACCGGAGCCGTTACAGGTTACCAACCAAAAATCGTTGGTTTACCTGTTAGACCAACTCAAAGAAAATAAATTCATCAAGGAAACGTGGATGTCCATTGCCGAAGGCAATAAGGACTTTATATCATTCCGTACTGATGGGAATGAGCGAAGATATGGGAGCCAACCCCATTATATTACCATGCAGCAACTGTTGAACAACCGCCGCCGCAACCAAAGGGAAGCCATCAACGGGCTTGATACCATAGAGGAAACGGTCGAATCAATGGCAGAAAACCGGGATAATTAACCAATCTACCATATTCGGAAAATATTTCTCATATTTTTTCAATTATTTCTATTGTTAACCGGTTTGACATTATCTACTGTATGTCAATTGGTTAGTCTTTATTCGTAGGTTGGCTTACCTTTCTTTTTCTGCCTATCTACCTTACATCGCCTACAATAATTATCCTGATAATCAATATCATACAACTCCAACCTGTTAGGTAAAGCTGTTATGTTAACAGGGCGGGCATTCGAGAAGGGTTACCTTCGCTCCCGATTTCGGAAAACACGGTGTGTAAAGTCGCACGCCGTTTTATCCTCCGGGAGATTTAAGGTTATGGGCAAAGCCAACCGCATAAGGGATGAATGACTGTCCCTTGCTATCGGTATCAAAAAATAACAGCCGGTATCGTCCGGCACAGTATTAACAATTAAAATAATCGCAATATGAATGATGAAGTAACTCCCGATGGAGCAAAGAACAATCCATCGGATAGCAATAAGCCAGAGACCGATAAGAAAGATGTATCCCAATTTATGGAAGACAGTACATGAGCAACCGTCAGGGCGAAGCCGTCCCGAAAAAAAGATGAGGATGAGTATGTCCGACGGTTTCTGGCAGTCAATAAAGTAAAGGATTATACCCCGGTGTATATCGACGTGCGGATGAAAGAGAAATTGCAAACGCTGGTTTCCTCGCTGCAACACATCGTACCGGAGATAACGCCGACTATTCTGCTGTCGAATATCCTCGTCGACCATTTGTCGGTAAACCGTGAATTAATAACCCGTGCTGCCAACGAGGGCTTGAAACGTTCGTTAGCCAGCACATTTAACGAAAAAGAGTAAAATTATGGAGATTATATGTATTTAACTGCAAGCATGGGATAAACTCAAGCAGCAGATAGGCCAGTTGACCGCAGATGTGAGTGTGTTAAAAGAGTTGTATTGCCCGAATCCCCGCGACGGATGACTGGACTCGGCGGATGTCTGCCGGGCATTGGGAATATCGAAACGGACACTTCAAACATGGCGGAATAACGGAAAAATTCCTCATTCCATGTTGGGAGGGAAGGTTTACTACCAGCAATCGGACGTTGAAAAACTGCTTCGGGAGGGCAAACGGTAATAATCATGGATAAGTTTATAGGTTTTGAGTCCGAAGAGTTCAAGAAACTCACTGGACAGATGAAGCAAGCCCGAAGCGATGCGCAGGATGTCCGCGATAAACACCGCCCCACGTTGGCCGACAAGCGTTACCTGAGCAGGGATGAAGTAATGGAATATTTACATATTTCGCTCCGCACGCTCCAGCCCCTACGTGACAAACGGATTATCGGTTATACCGCCATCGGAGACAAAATACTTTACCCAGAAGAAGAACTGCATCAGGTGTTGTACCAGAACTACCGGTCGCCGGAACTGCCGTTCTAAAGAATTGGTATATATGCAGATTCCAAGGAGAGGGAGTTGAAGTTGCCCCCTACGCATTAAAAAAACAAGCATTCCTTGATTTAACAGGGATGCTTGTTTTTTTTGATGATATGCGTCATCGTCGGGTCGGTCGTTTCGTTGCGGGGGTAAACAATAGTTCCGGTAGGGTGAATAGGCAAGCCTCGGAACGGAAACACTACCCGTAGGGTGTAGATTTCCGTTTACCGACCCGGAGGGCTCGGGCTTGACAGTTCACACGAAAGAACTACCTTGCCCCTGTAACGGAATGACTGACCCGGTTAATTAAGTATTTGAAGATTGTTTATTCCAAATACTATTATCTTATTGTTTGTCTGATGAACAATTTTGTCTATCGTCCATTTCCTTAAATTATCAGCATCTGGCGAATGAAGCCGGAACGCCAAAGCAATAATCATTTCCAAGCCATGAACTACCGGCAGGAAAGTTTTTCCCGCCTGTATAAATTCGAAATCTAAATCCGGATTTATCACTTTGCTTTGAATTATCGCCTTGACATTAGCCCTTATTGCCGATTCATACACGCCGAATAATCGAGCTAATTCCCAGTTTCGTAACCGGATATTTTCTTTTTCACCGGATTCAATCAATTTTATCAAACCGGATACCGTTATTTCTTCCCCTTTCATAGCATGGCCGTTTTTCGTTTGCCGATTTTACCGATATTCCTGAAATCAGACGTTGGCCTGTCTGTCTCCAATTGGTATTTGTTTCCGATCTTATCTGTCAGGGCTGCCATATCCCGGCTAATCTTCTCGTTGGTGATTTTTGCATATATCTGGGTGGTGTGTATATTTGTGTGTCCAAGCATCTGGGACACGGTTTCAATCGGCACTCCCTGCGACAGGCAAACTGTCGTGGCCATTGTATGGCGTCACTATTGTGAGGAGATCCACTTGGTTATTCCGGCTTGTTTGGCGATGCGCCTCAGGCAACGGTTCATATTTTCTGCATTACTCGAGCCAGGGAAAATAAACTGGGGGTCTATCTCCCAGATGGGAATATCTGAAAGACCATACCTGTTCCGGAGGAACATTTCTACACGCTTGCGGTTGATAAGTAATTGTTCATATGAACCTTCCGTCCGGTCTTTACCGACACGTTTACTGAAACCCTCGTAATATTCATCGGCTATTGACAGGAGGGTACGGAATTCATCACCGAATCCCAGATAGGCATTTTTAACTTTCTCGGCGGAAACAAAGTTATCCTTATCGCAAATACTTTGGTATTGCTTGCCAATTTGGGTACGGATATTATCCAGTTTCTGATTGATTTTCTGTGCTTCGAGGCTTTTGCTTTCCGCACGGTTTGCTTTGGTATCCCAAAACGAGGGTTTGATGTTTAACTTACAGCTAAACTGGGCGATTGTCCCGTTTACAGTTATCCTTCCCATTATTGGGGCTTTACCGTCTTTCAAACTGTTCTTTTTGAGGTAAAACAAAACCTTAAATGTACTTCGTTGCATAACTCTAATTTTTTGGTTATAAATTTAGTTTACTTAGAGTTATCTGGCACTATGTAAATTTATGCAAACCGCTGAATAAAAGCACGTTGTAATTTAATTCAAAAAACCGCTCAGGTAACGAGTTGGTAACTGAGCTCGACGCCAACTTTGCTTTTTTAGGCTTTTTCTCCGCCTCTTCGGGAATTTCACCAACTCATAAACCATTGATTTCGTTCACGTTACCTACTTTTATTTTGCCTCTCTCAAACTGCTGGGGTTTCTATAGAATAGCGTTCCATTCATAAATTCACTTTCCATACTCCAAGGAATTAATCTGTTTTTCTCTGCAAAAGGAATAGCATTGACATCATTCTTCTGGCAAACCACGCTAAAGCTTTTTAATGCAAAATCTTCCTTTTCACTGTTGTAAAAAGAGTATTTCACATAAAAGTTTTGCAGGAATGATATGCCATTAAGGGAGCAGAAAAAACAATTAATCCCCCTGAAAATCTCAGGATGGAAGGGAAATAAAAATTCAAACAGTAATGGAATCATCAAAAGTAATGGCAGTAGCAACAGAGATCAGAGATCAATTAGTAGTATTAACAAACAGGAATATACTGTTATCGTGGGGAATAGAAGGCTATAAAGCGGTTATTTACAACGAGATGCACAGTTTGCAAATTAAAGTCAATGGAAGATTATTTCAAGGCAATGTATTGATTTGCTTAAATCCGATAGATCATTATGAAATATACCTTTCTAATAACAAAGAAACTCGTTGTATTTGCGATATGGCATACTTCGATATGTTAGGCGATATTATAACACCGCCATTGAGAGTGAAACAGACAAAGTCGAATATCAAAAGTTCTGTGAGGGTGAAAGAGCCAAACTATTCAGCGGAAAATTCTAACCTAGCTAACAATCACCGTCTGTTATCAGTCCGGTAACAGACGGCAACATCAACATAATAAATTTGAGAAATATGAATACTAACAACTTGATTAAAGGAGTTACAACAGTTTGCGATTGGGAACATGACGGAGATTACTCCTCTTATGAAAATGCCCTAACTTCCATTGATGGTGTTTGGATAACCGGACACGAAAATCACGGAGATGGACAGACCGCTTATATTTATTTTGAGTGCATAGAAAAATCCATCATTCCTTTACTTCAAAATGAAGAGCTTGAATCCGTAAGAATCGACTATGACTATGTAAAACTACTGCCGGAGAACTTTACTGAAAATTTTAACATGATGGAATCGGAAGATAAATTTCATCCCGCTCAATTAACAGATAAAGTTGATTCTCCTTTGTCATGGAGATATTGTATTTCATATAAGGCATATTTAGCCAAGTATAAGGATAAGGCCACATTTATGAAGATGTTATCCGAACTCAACTTATTTCCTGTTTACTCATATAAAGGAAAAAGTGGATTTACTCTTTTCGGCACCACCACCCTTCAAAACCAACTCAAGACCATCTATTCTAATTATGCAGGCAATCTCAGCTATTACTTTACCGATAAAAGATACGCTGCCGACGAATTACGCTACCATAATCTTCTGACGAAAGTAATCAACCTAAACTTTAAAGAAGTGATTTATCTGCCCAATACAACAGGTATGGGAGAACTATCAACCCAAACAGAAGAAAAAAATAAAGAGATAACCAAAGAACTTGCTAATTTGAGTGGATATTTCAATTCTTTTTTCGACCATAGAAATAATTTCACCCAATACTACCAAATAGATTACACAGGTACGACTAAAACTAAATTAGTTATAGAAACCCAAAAATCAGAAGGTATCAAATTCAACGAATTGATATTCCCCTTTACCATCCGAAAACTAAAAGCTGACCAAAAGAAGATCGAGCTAACAGATTCCAATGGAAAAGTCTTCCGATACCATTCCGGATCTAAAAAAATGTGTTCTGAAAAAATTTCTTATTGGGATGAATTACATCCAATGAGTGAACATGATGTTTTTATGAGAATGATATATGGTATAGATATAGAATATTTCTATTAATCTTTTCGTAATAGTTGAAAACGCGACTTTTAAGGATGGCCCTAGCGCCATCCTTATATCCTAAATTTGCTTTAGAGATCATTTCCATTTATATCTTACACACCTCCGTATCCGATCTACCGTCATACATACACCATATTCTTCCCTTTTATAAATCCCACTCAACAGAAATAAAACATTCATACCGAGCAACTATTTTCTGATGCAAAGATCGAACAGCCTCAGCAGTACTCCACAAATCTAAACGCTGTTTTATTCAAAATCTTCCTATACCTATACAAGTATAGTGTATTTCAAATAAAAGATTGGTTTCATACCGAAGGCTGTTCTGGAATAATGCACAGAAAATAAAAGCTCCGGCAAGACAGGATTAACTATCCTGGACAAAAGGGCAACAAACAATCAATAAAAAAAGAGTTATGGATAAATTTACAATGATTCGCATAGTAGACAGCAGTGAAGAAGATTATTCGCTTTTATCAGATTTACACGAAAAAGGTAGTTACAATGAAATTGCCGAATATCTAAAACAGTGGGATCATGGAGAATACTACGAAGAAAGCGAACCTCGATTGGCATTGTATGACTACACATTGTATTCCGACAACAAATATCTACTGGTTTATAATTTGAGTATCGGAGGAACATTTGCGCTGTTCGCCAAGATTAATAGCTAAGGATGGAGAAAACTCCATCCTTTTTTCTGCCCAACTTCCAAATAACATCCTTTTATATCCCTCTTACTTTCCTTTTCTATCTGATATACTTCCCTTTTTATTTTTCTGCCGTTCATTCTTTACATCCCTGTAACCCGTTATTTTCCCGCAAAGATAGAAAGGTGTTTCCAATCCTTACAAAGCCGCTTCGCATATGTACCGGCAAATCTTCCTCTCCCTTCGTTCGAGCGTATTTACCGCTCCAGCTTTGCATGATTATCTCCTCCCATCTTATGAGCTGAAAAATATCTCTCCTACAGGTCTGTAAAAAGACTGAAAGGTAGGGAGTTAAACAGGTTAAAATATGGGTTACAACAAATTAAATTCATTAGTGGCTAATACTAGAGCCATAGGAGTAGCTTTTCAACTTCGTAAAGAACAAAGAAAAGCAACAGTAGAAGAACGTGCAGTTCTGCAACAGTATTCAGGTTTTGGCGGTATTCCTTACATACTGTCGTTGGACGGTGAAAACAAAAGCGCAACAGAAACCAGCGAAGTAAACGAAGCTTTACTACAACTTAGTAATGTTCTTCTAAACGGTGTAGAGGGCGATCAAAAACTTTATAAGTCACTCGTTAAAAGCATCAAGAGTTCATCGCTTACCGCCTTTTATACACCTAAAGACATCATTTCCACCCTTGCAAATCAAATCCAACAGGCTTTTCAAAGCAACGGTTTATGCATCGGTAATTTTCTCGAACCAGCCGCAGGAACAGGCGGCTTTCTTCCCATTGCCACCACAGGGACAGAAAAAACCGCTTTCGAAAAAGACCTTGTTTCAGGTCTGATACTAACCGCTTTAGAACCCGAAACTAATGTTATCGTTGATGGCTTCGAAACACTTGATACAAAAGAATTAGCTTCAACCGAGTTTGATATCATTGCATCCAACATCCCGTTCGGAAGTCTTAAAATTTACGATGCCGAATTTGAGAAAAAAGGCAATTCTTATAAAATGGCTACAAAAACCATTCATAACTATTTCTTCTTAAAAGCCATTAATCAACTCAAAGAGGGTGGTATCCTCGCTTTCATCACTTCACGCTGGGTTGCAAATGGACCCTCAAACAAGTTTGTTAGGGATTTTATTGTACACAATACCAACCTGATTACCGCTATACGCTTACCCGACAATTTATTCATACAAACGGCAGGTATCGAAGTCGGTAGCGACCTGTTAATCGTTCAAAAGCACAGCAACAAAGCCATGCTTACTTCAAGAGAACAATTATTTCTTGATACAGTAAAAGAAAACGTTCCGAACAGCAATAATAAATGCGAATCCGCGAACAAATTATTATCACAGCCTAAATATGCACTGGCTACTGAAAGCAGTATCAAAACAAACCAGTTCGGTAAATATGTGCGTAAATATCATTGGAAAGATACCGAGGCAAGTATGCAAGAATCCCTAGCCAACATACTGGCAGCAGACTTTAACCGCTATTTCAGGAAAGATTTGTTCGGTAAGCCAGCCACAGAACAGACAACAGGCCAATACTCACTTTTCGATCTCTTCGACAGTGCAAACACAGCTCCCGAACAAAGCTCAAAGGAGAGCACAGAAAGCGGAGAATATACCGATACAGTCGAAGCATGGATGAAAGAGGGCACTATGGTGCTATTCAAAGAGCAGTTAGGTACTCTGTATTTCAAACAAGCAAGCCTGTTAGATACACCTCAACCGTTTTTCAAGCAGATCAAAGTTCGTCAAGTAAATATTGAAAGAGCCGGGGACTATTTCAAGATCAGATCTGCTTACTTTGCTCTTACCGAGTACGAAGATCAGAACAAGCAGGAATATCCCTTGCTGCGCGAAAACCTGAATGCTTGCTATGATTCTTATGTTGCAAAATGGGGACAATTCCATTGTAATGATAATAAAGAATTTATTTTAATGGATGCACTCGGGATGGAAGTATTCACAATCGAAATGCTGCACGAAAACAAGATTTTCAAAGCAGACATTATGAAAGAGCCCGTTGCATTCAAACGAGTAGATATTAACGCAAAACTCGAACCTCTTGAAGCTCTTTCCAGTAGTTTAAACTATTACGGACATGTGGATATAGATTACATGTGTCAATCAACACAGAAAGAAGAAAGTGATTTGATTGAAGAGTTGAGCGGAGAAATGTACTACAACGCCCTTACGGACTGTTGGGAAGAAAAAGGAAAATTCCTTGCCGGCAATGTAATCAGTAAAAGCAAAGACTTACAAACACTTACCGCAAAACAAACAGGCCGGATCAAAGATTGGACAAACACAGCCGTCAAAGCTTTAGAAAATGTCATTCCCGAACCTATCAACTACGAAGATTTGGAGTTTAATCTCGGGGAGCGTTGGGTGCCCTGCGATATTTATTCAAGTTTTGCCACAGAATTATTCGAAGCCGAAACAAAAGTTTTCTATTTCGACGTAAACGACACCTACATCGTATCTATAGAAGAATATTCCAGCATTTCCAATCGCGTATATTCCATTCGTAATATAAACGGAGAGGGGCTTTTAGTTCATGCGCTGCATGATACCGTACCCGAGTTCACCAAAGAAATTACAATAAACGGTGATAAAATAAGAATACCTGATGAAGAAGCAATACAAGCAGCTTCGGTGAAGATACAGGAAATCAGAGAAAAGTTCAATAGTTGGTTAGATAATCAGCCGATTGGAATACGTGAAGAGCTTGTAAGGCTGTATAACGAACGTTTCAACTGTTATGTCCGTCCCTCATATAACGGATCAGCACAAACTTTCCCTGCCCTATCATTCGAACAACTCAAATATAAAGAGCTCTACCCATCACAAAAAGATGCCGTCTGGATGATTAAGCAAAATAGCGGTGGTGTCTGTTGGCATGACGTAGGAGCCGGAAAGACCATGATTATGTGCATTGCAGCATACGAAATGAAACGCTTAGGACTTGCACAAAAGCCTCTTATTATCGGCTTAAAAGCCAACATTCACCAAATAGCTGCCGATTTTCGGAAAGCCTATCCCAACGCAAAAATTCTCTATCCGGGCAAGGAGGATTTCAAACCCAAAATGCGGCAGGAAATTTTCTCAAAAATCAAAAACAATAACTGGGATTGCATTCTCTTGACACACGATCAATTCGCAAAGATTCCGCAGTCGGAAGAAACCCAGATCGCCATCTTTGAAGAAGAACTTGCAGATGTAGAACGTTCATTATTGGTACTGCAAGCCTCGGGCGTACAATGGAGCAATCGAAAGATGAAAAAAGCACTTGAAAAAAGACAAGAAAACCTTGAAACTGTCTTACATAGTCTCAAAAATGCCATTAACAGGAAAAAAGACAATAGCATTGATTTTCATACCATGGGTATCGACCACATACTGGTAGACGAGTATCATTTTTTCAAAAATCTTATGTTTCAGACCAGACACTCGCGGGTTGCAGGTATCGGAAATAGCCGGGGATCACAGAGAGCGTTAAATCTCCTGATAGCTATTCGTGACATACAAAGACGTTCAGGAAAGGATTTCGGAGCTACTTTTCTTTCCGGTACGATAATCGTTAATGCACTAACCGAACTATACGTGCTTTTCAAATACCTGCGTCCACAGGAACTGAAACGTCAGCAAATCAGTTGTTTCGATGCATGGGCAGCCATTTTCACAAAAAAGACGAGCGACTACGAGCTAAATGTTACAGGCAGTATTAAGCGAAAAGAACGTTTCCGTACTTATATCAAAGTCCCGGAATTAGCAGCTTTCTTACGTGAAATTACAGATTACCGGACTGCGGAAATGATTAATCTCGATATTCCTGAAAAGAATGTTCGATTTCTTACAAACGAACCCACATTAGCACAGGAGGAAATGATAAATCGCTTGGTGTCATTCGCCCATACGGGTAAGTGGGAAGATTTAGGTCTAAACTATCCTGCTCCGGAAAATCTCGATGCAGCAAAAATGCTGATCGCTACCGATATCGCCCGTAAAATGGCTCTCGATATGCGAATGTTAGATTCAGAATGTTTTGAAGATGATCTCAATAACAAGGCTTGGCAATGTGCAGCCCAAATCTACGATTATTATACCCGTTTCGATGAACAGAAAGGTACTCAATTCGTTTTCAGTGATTTAGGAACATACAAAGCTGACAAATGGAACATCTACCAAGATATAAAAGACAAGTTGGTAAGTCATTACGGTATTCCGGCAGACGAAATACAGTTTATCCAATGTGCCAAGTCGGAAACCGCCAGAAAAAATTTATTTGAAAAAATGAACAATGGTACTGTCCGCGTCCTATTCGGTTCAACTTCCATGTTGGGAACAGGTGTAAATGCACAGGAAAGAGCCATAGCGGTGCATCATCTTGACATACCTTGGCGCCCTGCCGATCTACAACAAAGAGACGGGCGTGCAGTACGCAAAGATAACATGGTTAAATTGTGGGGTAACAATACGGTAGATGTCATTATCTACGGCACAGAAAAGACACTGGATGCCTATAAATTCAATTTGCTTAAGAACAAGCAAACATTTATCAGCCAAATCAATAACGGAACAATCGCTGTCCGCAGAATGGACGAGGATTGTATGGACGAAAATAGCGGCATGAACTTTGCTGAATTTGTTGCTGTTCTCTCCGGCAATACAGATTTATTGGATAAAACCAAACTCGATAGTAAGATAATGCAGCTAGAAAAAGAACAAGGCAACTTCAATAAAGAGCATTACAGAGCAGAAAAGACCATTGCCAAGTATGAAGAAGATATCGAAAGTGGTAAACTTTTCATAGCACGTGTTACAAAGGATATTGCCTATGTCGAGCATTTCAAAGGAGAAAGACACACAACCCTTATCGGCCAGCAAACAGCATCCGCAGAAGAAACCGGAAAAGCCTTGCACCAGATTTCAAGAAGTTACCGAAACGAGGATTTAAAACACATTGGTTACTGCATGGGGCTAAAACTTTACATCAAAAGCGAGTATCATTGGACTGGCGGTTTTGAACGTAACGCTTTCTTTGTCGAGGGAAAGAGCGGCCTGAAATACCGTAACGGAACTACAGGTGCATTATCCCTAAGTTTCAAGAATGCGGCAGAATATCCCATTGCTACGTTAGAATGCATCAATCAATTGATTGTGCGCAGGAACAAAGAAATAACCCGTATGGAAAGCGAGTTTCCCACTTTGCGTAAAATCATGGCAAACATATGGGGCAAAGCCGAGGAACTGGCTAACCTAAAAGTCGAACGCAAAGCATTGCAAGATCGCATTGATAAATCCTTGCAGGAAACCGAAGAAAACCTCATTCCTGACAAGGCAGCATAAACCCTAACCTGTTTATTGCCGAATCCCTGTCCTAGCTATCAAATTAGCAGGATGGGGATTTTATCATATTCACGCATACCCCCAACCATCCCCACCACTTATACAAATTCATCTCCCTTTCTACATGTTTTACCTCCCTACCCTTTATACCAGCGAGATTTCCTTAATAATTCCTCACTTCAGGAGCCGATTATTATTTATCCGCAAAGATAGGAGTCTCTACAATTGTTTCCGGCAAATTAGACCACTTCGTGTATTTACAGAAATCTTACTTTCTTTAATGGAAAGAGATTTCCCTCAATAAATTTGACCTGAAACAGGATACTCCAAATATGCAGATAAAAAATTAACGTTCTTCCTGAAGCAGTTCTTCTACGATAGGGATTAACTAATTATCAAACATATAATTAAAGAAATCATGGAAAGAGTCAAAGTACACATATTTCACTCAAACGGAAATGACGTTATTTGTAAAAAATTGAACGTCGAAAGAGTCAATGAGCACATTCTGTATTTTGTGACAAATGAAGTATATGGTAATGAAAACAGCAAAACCTATTATTATTTAATCGCAGAATACAATGGCGTATTTGTTAATCTTGGCATAATAAGCAAATTCGACGTTATAAAAAGCTACACATTTGACAAGATTTTAGAAATTTTCAATAACAGAATAAAAGGAAAATGTTATTTCAACAAAGTAGAACTTATTTTATGTAAAGCCATCTCAGATAAACTATACGAAGATGCTTTATCATCACGCAATTATGTTCTATCACTACGAGCTGAAGAAGAGCGTGAAGATCAGGAAAAACGCAGGATAGAGGCTCAAGAAGAAAAAGCTAGAAAGGAACAGGAAAGAGCCCAAAAGAAAATCGAACGGGATGAAAAAAAGAAAAAAGATGAATATTTCTTTATGGAGAACAGTGATGTTTTAAAGGATGAGCTATCTGCTTTTGAGAAACTAACTGCCCAAAAAGAGCTTACTAAAACATATCATTGGCATTTTTCAGAACCGGAACACATTATCACATGCTCCATACTGGATTTAATCAGAAAGTACGATTACTGTAAAGTTACATCTGTGACACAAAAATACTCTAAGAATGGAAACTTACTGATAACACCTAAAACTTATTACTATATAGGTACACCAAAAGGCTGTTTTAGTTTTCAAATACCGGCTAAATTAGGAAAGATAATGACTTTAAACGAAAATAATCAATGAAAGCACCAAAAGCAAAAACATATGTAAAAAAATGCTTTAGTTCTGCACGCGCTAATATGGATGACAGACAAGCACAAAAAGCATGTAACATAGCTTTTAATGAAGGAGCGGCAAGCATGAAAGAAAAAGCAATCAAATCTTATTGTAAGCATTGTGAGATGAAAGACTTAATCAATTGTACCCAAGAAAACAAAAATTGTCCTTTTCTCGAAAGCTTTATCAATGACTTAAAATAATAAAACTCATCCGAATAAAGCTATATTAGTTTATAATCCCAATTGTACACACACTACCACGCGAGTCTATTCATGCAAACAAAGGAATAGCATTATATAATTA